>Ga0207652_10001697_pt1 | contig 19284 bp, 21 predicted proteins | sample KBSC63BmetaG_FD_184334 | JGI IMG/M metagenome (GOLD analysis project Ga0207652, IMG submission 184334) | Corn rhizosphere microbial communities from Kellogg Biological Station, Michigan, USA - KBS C6-3B metaG (SPAdes) (version 2) | ecosystem: Host-associated > Plants > Roots > Rhizosphere ... | reverse complement strand
CAGCAGGTAGTGAAAGTTGCGGTAGTCGTTTCCGGGCCAGATCCGCTCGATCAACATGACATAAACCTCCGTTGCGCTGGTCTCGCCTGCGGCCCAAATGGGCCAGCGCTTTGCGGACAACGGCTGCGTTTGCGCCGCCCGAGATGGGCCAGGCAAAAAGCGTGGTTTTTGCCGGCTACTCAGTGCCACTTCCGGCCGCTCATACCCGTGTAACCGCCCTCAGCAACGTACCCGGAAATTCCCCGGGGCGCCATAATGGGGGCCACGTGCGCCAGCGCACCTCATGCGGAGACTCGATGCAGCTCCAGGTGGTTCCGGTCACACCCTTCCAGCAGAACTGCTCGGTGATCTGGTGTGACCACACGCGGGCGGCGGCGATCGTCGACCCGGGAGGCGACCTGGATACGGTGTTGGAGGTCGTGGCCGCGAACAAGCTCGAGCTGCAGAAAATCCTGCTCACGCATGCGCACATCGACCATGCGGGCGCTGCAGGCGAGCTGGCGCGCCGCAGCGGACTGCCCATCGAGGGTCCGCACCCTGGCGATCGCTTCTGGATCGAGGCGCTCGCCGACCAGGCACGCCTGTTCGCGTTCGAGCCGGCCGAGCCCTTCGAGCCCACGCGGTGGCTGGGTCAGGGCGACCAGGTTCAAGTGGGGGAGCTCACCTTGCAGGTGCGCCACTGCCCGGGCCACACGCCCGGCCACGTCATTTTCTTCAACGAGCCGGCGCGCTTCGCCATCGTCGGCGACGTGCTCTTCCGGGGCTCCATCGGCCGGACGGACCTTCCAGGTGGCGATCACGCCACGTTGATTCGCTCGATTCGCGAGAATCTGTTTCCACTGGGGGACGATGTGCGGTTTCTGCCGGGACATGGGCCACTCTCGACAGTCGGCGCCGAACGGCGCACGAACCCGTTCGTGGGGGACCCTGTCTTCGCGCGTCGCACCCGGGAGCGTGGAGCATGAAGCATACGTTTCTGTTCGAGCCGGGAGTCTGGACCGCCGAGGGCACGTTCTGGCGTGGCGACGGCGAGGCGCTGGCGGCTCTGGGGCGCACCGACATCACCCACAAGAGCGAGTGCTGGCTGCTCTCGGGCACGATGAAAGTGCTCGGCTCGCCCACGATCGAATTCGTCAACGCCTATTCCATCGCCACCGGCAACCCGGGGGCGCTGGGCAGCCAGACGCTCAAGTGGGACGCGCAGAACGCCTCCCTCGGCAAGCTCAGCGGCACCTTCTCGGTGGTCGGAAGCTGCATTTTCTCCGTCTACGGCGGGGGCTCCTCCGGCTATCACGGCGCGGAGCACCTGGAGCAGCTGGACGCGACGCACTATCGCTCGTCGGGATTGCTGCTGCTGGAGGACCGGCTCCTCACCTCGTGGCAACTCGCCCTGACGCGCTCGCAGTGAGGCCCGGACTCGAGAGACGCGGGCTCAGGCAACGAGGTTCTGAGTCGTCGGCAGATAGTGGTCGACGAGCAGGGCGGCGAACAGCCACATCAGGTACGTGATGGAGAATCGAAATACGCGCATCGGCAGTTCCTGCCGTGCCGTGATTTTCATCGCGAGCGCGTAGTAGACGAACACGGCATTCAGAACCAACGCGACGGCGAGATAGATGATCCCGCTCATTCGTGTCAGGAAGGGAAGGAGCGTCACGAGCGTCAGCAGCACCGTATAAAGAAGCACGTGCAAGCGCGTGAACTCGACGCCGTGTGTCACCGGCAGCATGGGAATACCGGCCCGTGCATAGTCGTCGCGGCGTGCGATAGCCAGAGCCCAGAAGTGCGGGGGCGTCCAGATGAAAATGATCAGGAACAGCACCAGGGCGTTCGGATCGATGGTGTTGGTGACCGCCGCCCACCCGAGCACCGGCGGTGCCGCGCCGGCCGCACCCCCTATGACGATGTTCTGGGACGTCGCGCGCTTCAACCAGACGGTGTAGATCACCGCATAGCCAATCAGCGAGATGAACGTCAACACGGCCGTCAGCCGATTGACCAGGAAGGACAGGATCGCCATCGCAGTCACGCCGAGTACCGCCGCGAAGACCAGCGCGTTGCGCTCCGTGAGTGCCCCCGTCGGCAGGGGACGGCTGCGCGTGCGCGCCATCTGCTCATCGATGCGGCGATCGAGGACATGATTGATCGTCGCCGCACACGCCGAGGCGAGCGCGATGCCCAGATTTCCCCACAGCAGCGCTTCCAGCGGCGGCATGCCCGGACTGGCCAGCAGCGTGCCCACGATCGCCGTAAAGACGATCAGCGCCACCACTTTCGGCTTCGTCAGCTCGAAGTAGCGTCGCCAGAGAGGGGGGGCAGAGACGCCCAGATCTGAGGTCGTCGACACGTGTGCAGGGTACCAGAGATCGGTACCCCCGCCTCACTGAGGGCCGCCGTGGCGCTAGTGGGTGCCCGTCGGTCCTATGCGCCGCCGCAGCTCGACGATGGTCAGTGCCAGCTCCTTCGGGTTGACGGGCTTCGACACATGCCCGTCGTAGCCGTTGGCGCGCGCACGGGCCACGTCTTCCAGGCGTGCGAAGGCGGTCAGGGCCAGGGCTGCGATGTGTCCGCCCCTCTCCGGTGCCCGGGAGCGCAGCTCGCGGATGAACTCGTACCCGTCCATGCCCGGCATGCCGATGTCGGAAACCAGCACGTCCGGCTTCCAGCTCTCCAGAATCGCCAGCGCTTCGCGCGCCGAGCCCGCCGAGCGCATCTGGAACCCCGCCCTTTCCAGCCCCGCGACTGCAACCTCGCGGGCGTCCGGATCGTCCTCGATGAGCAGCACGCGCATGCCGGCTGCGTCCGGCTCCGACTCTTCCTCTGCGCAGCCGTTTCCCGGGTCATCGGCCAGCGACGCCGATTTCATCGGCAGGGTGACGGTAAACGTCGAGCCCAGGTTCTCGCCCGCGCTGGCGGCTTGAACCTGGCCGCCGTGCAGCTCGATGACGTGACGCACGATGGCGAGTCCCAGCCCCATTCCGGTGTGCTGACGCGTGCTCGTGCTATCAGCCTGACGAAAACGGTCGAACACGTACGGCAGAAACTCACGTGCAATGCCGATCCCGGTATCCACGATCCGGATCCGCACGTGGTCACCGGTCTGCTCGAGCTGAGCGTCGACGCAACCTCCCGCGGGTGTGAACTTGAGGGCGTTCGAGAGCAGATTCCAGAACACCTGCTGCAACCTGTCCGCATCGCCCCGCACCACGGTGGGAGTCTCGGTCTGGGAGAGCGTCAACGCCACCTGCTTGCCGTGAGCGCCGAGTCGCAGGCTCTCCACTGCCATGCGCAACACCGACCCGATGTCGACATCCTGCATCTTCAGGCGGAACTTACCGGTGACGATGCGCGACACATCCAGCAGATCTTCGATGAGCTGTGCCTGCGAGCGGGCCGCGCGCTCGATGGATTCCGCGGCGCGCAGCTTCTGCTGCTCATTCAGCGGCCCGGCGCGCAGCAGGTGCGCCCAGCCGATGATGATGTTCATCGGAGTGCGCAGCTCGTGCGACAGGGTCGCCAGAAACTCATCTTTCAGGCGCGTCGCTTCTTCGGCTTGAGCACGCGCTGCCCGCTCCTTGTCGAGCGCCTCCGCCTCGGTGCGCCGCAGTCGCAGCAGCACGCTCACGACCGTCTCCAGCTCCTTGGGCTCCAGAGGCTCGGTCAGGTAGATGTCGGCGCCGCCCTTGAGGCCGTCCTTCTCATCCTGCTCGGAGACGAACGTCGCCGAGATCTGAATGACCGGAATCGAGCCGGTGGCGGGATCGTTCTTGATGCGGCGGCAGACGTCGACGCCGCTCATATCCGGAAGCGCGACGTCGCACAGCACCAGCTGCGGCATCATCTCGCGCACGAACCTCAAGGCTTCACCGCCCGTGCCGGCTTCCACGACCTCATAGCCGGCCCTCTGCAGGATGCGCGTCTTCGCATACCGCAGTTGCGGGCTGTCATCGACGTTGACTATCAGCGTGCGGCTGCTCATGCCTCACATTCCGTTGGCGGCAAGAAACTCGCGGGCGCTCTCGAGGGTCAGATCGCTCTTCTGCAGTACCGCCTGCGTGCGGCCGGCGAGCGCTGCGCGTTGCGTCGGCGACAGCAAGCGGGAAGTCACGATCGCCACCGGCACCGACTGCAGCTCGCTGTCCGCGCGCAGGGCCTCCAGAATCTGCTCCCCGCCGACATCGGGGAGCATCAGGTCCAGAAAGATCAGCGCCGGCCGGCTGCGCCGCGCGGCGATCAGGCCGCTGCGCCCGTCGGAGGCTTCGATCACACAGGCGTGCCGCCCCGTCAACAGTTTCTGGATGAGATAGCGCGACGCCGGATCATCGTCGATGATCAGTACGCGCCCGCCGGTGAGGGCATCCAGGCGCTCCAGCAGTGCAGTCCGGCTCACGGGCTTCATGCAGTAGCCGTCCGCGCCCAGGGCCAGGCCCTTGCGCTCGTCATCCACGGAAGTGAGCACCAGCACCGGGATGTTGGCAGTGGCCGGGTCGGTCTTGAGCTCGTTGAGGTAGCGCCAGGAGTCCTCGCCGCGCAGCAGGATGTCCAACACGATGGCCTGAGGCCGGATCCTGCGCGTGACCGCGCGCGCCTCGCGCAGCGTGCCGACGCTCACCGCCTGATACGTGGAGTTGCGCAGATATTTCTCATAGAGGAAGCGGGTCTCGAGGTCGTCCTCCACGAACAGCACCGGCGCCAGTCCCGTCTCCAGTTCTTTCTCGCAAGCCCCGTCGGAAACTCTGCTCGGCTCGACGTAGTGCATCGGGATGGTCGCAGTGAACTTCGAGCCCACACCGGGCTCGCTCTCGACCTGGACATCCCCACCGAGCAGGTGCGCGAGCCGGCGGCACAGCGGCAGGCCCAGACCGGTGCCCTTCACCCGGCTCTGCAGGGGATTGGGCACCTGCGTGAATTCATCGAAGATCCGCACCTGGTCAGCGGGGCTGATGCCGATCCCGGTGTCGTCGACGCCGAAACGCACGAGACGGCCGTCGCCGCAGACCTCCGCGTAGACGCGCACCTCCCCGTGCTCGGTGAATTTGATGGCGTTGGAGATGAGGTTGCGCAGGATCTGCGACACCTTGCCTTCGTCGGACACGAGCACCAGGGAGGGCGGGGGCTCATCGAACACCAGCTTCAGGTTTTCCCCGGGCAGCAGCGGGCGCAGCATGCCGCGCAGCGCGCTGAACAGATTGGCGACGGAGAATTCGCACGCGCGCACATCGATCTTGCCGGCCTCGATCTTCGCCAGGTCCAGCAGGTCATCGACCAGCGAGGTGAGATCATTCGCCGCCTTGGCGATGAGCCTCACCTGCTTTTCCTGTTCGCTGCTGAGCTCGCCGTCCACCCGGTCCAGCAGCAGTTGGCTGAGCGCCTGCACCGAGTTGAGCGGAGTACGGAACTCGTGGCTCATGTTGGAGAGAAACTTCGATTTCATCTCATCCGCGCGCCGCAGGTGATCGGCCTTCTCGTCCAGCTCCGCGTAGAGAGCCACGACGCCGCGGTTGGTGTCCTCGAGCTCATGATTGAGACGCAGCAGATCCTCCTGCCGCTCGCGCAACTCTCCCAACGCGCCGACGAGCTCGCGGTTCTGCTCCTGCAGCTCCTCGTATGCTCCGACGGGAGTCTTGGTGACCAGCTCAGCGGTGAGGCGAGCCAGATCCGACGGTGTCACCAAAGGCGCTCGGGGCGGCAGGATCTTCTTCAGCAAGACATCGGTGCCGGCGCCGGGACGGGTGTGGATCTCGACCTGATCCATCAGCCGATGCACACCCACGATCCCGATGCCCATGCCGGTCTGTGAGCGGTATTGTCCGCTGAGGACCCTCTCGAGGTCCGGGATGCCCGGGCCCTCATCGCGGACCCGTATCAGGATCACCTGTGGGGCGCTCTCGCCTTCGAGTCGGAACTCGACTCTGCCTGCGCCCGCGTAACGGTACGCATTGCGGGCGATCTCGGAAACCGCGGTGGCGATCCGCGTCTGATCCTGCGCGTCGAAACCGATGAGCCCTGCAACCTGGCGGGCGCGCTGTCGTGCGACGACTACATCCTGTTCGTTGTGCAGGGCGACGGTCAGCAGGGCCTTGGCTGTCACGTGCCCATTCCTCTTTTTATGACCACGACGGTGACATCGTCCCGGGCGCGATAATGGTCGCGGTATAGTACGCCTGCGATGAGGCCGGAATGTTTTGCCATGAGACCCGGGTAGTCCGCAAGCTCCCAGTGTCCGGAGAGCCCGTCGCTGTGCAGGATGAGCGCCGCGTCCGGCGCAAGGTCAAAAGAAAACTCCTGGAGCTTGCGCAAGGCGTGACCCAGCGTCCCATTGTGGGAGACGAGCTGGCGCCGGCCGGTCACGGACTCGATTCGGGCAGCGATATTTCCCACGCCTGCAAAGACCCCCTGCGCCTGCACAGTGCCAAACCTCGCAACCGCCGCGGCGCCCCCACGCGTGCTGGCCAGTGCCAGGTGGGTGAGCTGAAGAAGCTCAGCGGGCGCCGCCCCCGGATGCTTTGCCAGGACTTCGCTCGCTACGCGGGCTGCGCGAGCGGCGTCCGGACCGTGTCCGAGCCCGTCGACCACTAGCAAGCTGCAGTCCGCTCCATCGCGCGCCACGGCCCAGGCGTCCCCGCAGGCCACTTCGCCCGCTTTGGGCAGGCAGACGGCGCCTATCTGGGGAGCGCGCCTCGAGTTGGGCAGCGAAGCCGCCCAGAATTCCAGGCGCAACGCCGTCCCCTTGGCCGGCTGGCTGTAGATCTCCATCGAGTGGCTGATGCGGCCCAACGCTCCGAGCCCCATGCCCATGCTTCCCGAGGTCGAGTGCCCGTCCCGCAGGCTGGCGCCCATGTTGGCGATGCCCGGACCCTGATCGAGGGCCAGTATCTCGAGGCCGCCGATACCACCACGCTCCAGGCAACGCAGCACGAGCTTGCCGCGCTGCGCATGTTTGATGATGTTGGTTGCCGCTTCCGTCACGGCCAGCGCCACGTTCCCCGCCACGGTCGCGTCGAAGCCCAAGGCCCGAGTCAGATCCGCAGCCGCGCGGCGGCCCTCCCCCACCTGGCTGCGATCATCGATCTGAATCAGCGCCTGTGATGACAAGCGTTACCGCCATCGCCCGATCGTGACTCGCGTGCCTTTCCCGGGAGTGGAGTCGATGGAGAACTCGTTGCAGAGCCGCCGCGCACCGCCCAGTCCCAGCCCGAGCCCGCCCCCTGTCGTGAAGCCGTCGCGCAGCGCGGCTTCGACATCGGGAATGCCGGGGCCCTGGTCGAGGAAGGTCAGCCGCACCCCTTTGCGGGGGAGCTCCTCGATCCGGACGATCTCGACCTCTCCGCCGCCACCGTAATTTAGCGTATTGCGAGCCAACTCACTGGCCGCCGTGACCAGCTTCGTCTGGTCGACGAGCGTCATCCCCTGCGCCACCGCGCTCTCGCGCGCAGCCTGCCGAACGCGAACGATGTCTTCCTGCGAACGGATTGGCAGGACGGCGCGGCTGACGATGGGCATGTTGGGATCTGTGAGGGTAGCGTGCGGGTGCGCGTGCTCAGCGCAGCTCCGCAGCTACCAGCTCGTTCAGGAGCGCCATGCCGCGCTCCACGTTGAGCGCGGTTCGCACACCTTCGAGCGACAGCCCCAGCTCCACGAGCGTGATGGCGACAGCGGGTTGCATTCCAACCACCACCGTTTGCGCATCCAACACGCTGGCCATGGCGGCGATGTTGCTGATCATTCTGCCGATGAACGAGTCCACCACCTCGAGCGAGGAGATGTCCATGAGGACACCTCGCGCACGCACCGCGACGATGCGCTCGGTGAGATCCTCCTGCAGTTGCAGAGCGAGCCGGTCATGCATGTCCACCTGGATCGTGACCAGGAGAAACTTGCCCATCCGCAGAATCGGAATCTTTTCCATGGGTCGCCACCGCTCCCTCAGGTGCCCGTGGGCAGCTTTGCCTGCACGCGCCGCATGGCGATCATGAACGCATCTGCGAGGCTCGCCTTGGTCGTGACCTCGGACAGATCGACGCCCAGGTGCACGATCGTCTGTGCGATCTGCGGCCGGATGCCGCTGATGATGCAGTCCGCGCCCATCAGGCGCGCGGCCGCGACCGTTTTCAGCAGGTGCTGGGCGACCAGGGTGTCGACCGTCGGTACACCGGTGATGTCGATGATGGCGATGGCCGCGCCGGTCTCGACGATCTTCTGCAGCAGGCTCTCCATCACCACCTGCGTGCGCTCGCTGTCGAGCGTGCCGATGAGCGGCAGCGCGAGAATGCTCTCCCACAGCTCCACGACGGGCGTCGACAATTCCAACAGCTCGCGCTGCTGACTCTGGATCACGGTCTCGCGGGTCTTCAGGAACTGTTCGGTCGTAAACAGAGCGAGGCGATCCAGCACGACGGTGGCGACCCACAGCTCGTCCGCGAGCGCCTGGGCATCCTTGATCTCGTTGCGCAGCCGGTCGAAGATCGGCTGCTTCAGCGACAGTACGAAGGTCGCGGTTTCCGTCGGCGCGAACCCCTGTTGTCCGCGGGTGCGCGACACGCCCGCAAGAAACTCCTTCACCTGCGTCCAATCCGAGCTCTCCAGGCTCTCGAACCGGCCGCTCTCCAGCGCCGGTCGCAGCAGGCTCAACAGGTCGCGCGACTGCTCGCGCAGCTCGTTCTCCTTCATCAGGTCCCCGCGCAACGTGGTTGCAGCGAGCTGCAACCGTATCCATTCGGCGAGGACTTCCTTCTCGTACTTGACGAGTACGGTACGTACCGTCTGACCTGCTGCTGAGGGCATCAGGGTTCTCCAATGGCAAGCGGGTCGAGGACTCGAGGGGGCCGGTGGGCCGGCCGCAAATGCCAAACTTCTAACGGTTGGTCAGAAGGGAACGGATTTTGCCGAACGGCTCCACGTCCATGCAAGCGCTAGCGTTGCCAGTAACAGCAGGGCGGCGCCGGCGTTGTGAGCCGTGGCCAGCCAGAGCGGGAAACCCTTCAGGACCATGGCGACACCGATGGACAGTTGCAGCACCAGGGCGGCCAGGACGGCGACGGCAGCCGCTCGCGTTGCCGGCTGTGTCGTGCGCAGGAGTGTGGCCAGGGCCGCTGTAATGAGCACCAAAGCGGTCACTAGAGCGCCCATGCGGTGAGTGAGATGGATGGCGACCCGGGCGGGGTTATCGAGGACGCCCCCCTCGAAATTGATGGCGAGGCCTCGCCAGAGGACAAAGGCATCGCGGAAGTCCCCATGCGGCCACCAGGCGTTCTGACACTTCGGGAAGTCCGGGCACGCCACGGCCGCGTAGTTGCTGCTGGTCCACCCCCCCAGGGCTATCTGGATGCCCAGCACGCACAGAGCGAAGATCGCCAGCGCACGCGCACTCCCTGAAGTAGCCCCCCCGGAATGCACAGCGCCCCACCGCCGCCGGGGCAGCGACAGGAACAGCCACCACATCAGGCCCAGCGTCGTCATCCCGAACAGCAGGTGCAGAGTGACGATCAGGGGCTTCAGCAGCAGGGTGACCGTGAGCATCCCGAGGATGGCCTGCAGGACGACGATTCCGAACAGCGCAAGCGCATACCCCGTGGGCACGATGCGCGCTTCCCGCGTGGCGATCGCAAATCCCGCGATGGCGAGGATGATCAGCACCAACGTTCCCGCGGCGTAGCGATGGGTCATCTCACGCCAGGCCTTACCTGCCTCCAGCGGCCGGTTCGGATACGCTGCCTGGGCGTCGCCGCTCTGCTCGGCCCCCACCACCGTGGCGTGCCCATAACATCCGGGCCAGTCGGGACACCCGAGACCGGCCGCGGAAAGGCGTACGTAGGCGCCCAGAACGACTACGCAGAAGCCGAGCAGTACGCCGGCGAGGGCGAGGCGCAGAATCCCTGATGACGCCCGGAGGGCGGCCCCGGAGGGGCGAGGCACGGAGTGCCGAGCAATCCAGCGCGTACGCGGTGGCTTGAGCATCCTCCAGCCCTACCCGATGCTCGACAGACGCAGCAGCTTCTGCAGGTCCTGCAGCAGCCCCTTGGCGTCCTGGTGCGTATCGAAGCGCATCATCAGATTGCCCAGCGGGTCGACGATGAACAGCGAATTCTCGCGCCCGGCGGGAAATGCCTGCAGCAACGCGCTCGCCTCGGGTGCGGATGCATCGACGACTACCATGCCGCCATGCTCGCGCGCGAGGAAGGTATGGTCACAGCAGTTCGCCGTGACCAGGAACACACGATCCACGCGTGTCATTTCGTTGTTGAGGGCGAGACGCGTCTGGCGCATCACGTACAGGGCGTTGCGGCAGTTGTCGTCGCACTGGCCCGCGCCGATGTAGACGATCGACCAGTTACGGTGGAACAGGGTGCCGCTGCGCGGAGCGCCCATCAGTATGGGCAGCCTGGTGGCGGGGAGCGGGCGCGCGGGAGTGATCAGCTCACCATGATTGACGTGCGAGGTGGGCCGCCAGCTCGTCCCGTAGTACATCCAGAACGAGAGCAGCAAAGGGAGCAGGAACAGCGCCGCCAACACCGCGAGCATGCGCAAGTTGCGCATCCGCAGCTCGGATGAAGGCGATGACGCGCTCACGAAGCCGCCTGCGGCGCTTTGCGCATGTTCAGTCTCACCCACAGGAACAGCAGCACCGCTGCGAAGGCCCACCACTGAATGGCATACGACCAGTGGCGGGCCGGATCCAGACCCGGCGGATGCCAGTCGCGCACATACCCGTCCGGATCACGGGCATCCAGCAGCACGATGTCCTTCTCGAGCGGGGCGCCGAACGCTGCGCTCAGCTGGTCCATGCTGGGAAAACTCGTCACCTTCGGCCAGGAGCCCTGGTTGGGCGGCGGGGCGCGGCCACTGGCGAGTCCCGCGCTCGGGAGCTTGCTTACCCGACCTGTCACGGTGGTCTCGTCGTGCGACTGGATGGCCACTCCAGGCAGGCGCGAGCGCAGCCCCGAGAAAGGCACCCACCCGCGATCGATCAGCGCCACATCGCCCGCCGTACGCACCAGTGGTGTCAGCACTTCATAGCCCGGGCGGCCTTCATACGAGCGGTTGTCCAACAGAAACTGATGGGCTGCATCGAAGCGGCCCTGCAGACTCACCCTCTGGAACTGCGCCACCGAGCTCAGGGGCCGAGCGCCGAGCGGGACGACCTGGTCCGCGCCCCGTGAGAAGCTGTCCCATTCCGCCTGGCGGGCAGTGCCACGATGCCACTGCCAGCGGCCCAGGAAGACGAACAGCGCAAACAGCACCACCGTCAGGGCGGTCATCCCGATGGAGGGGGCGAACACCCGAGAGCCGAAGCGGATTTCCATGGGATTAAGCAATGCTCGACAATAGCGCGCCGTTCATTCGCCAGGCTCCGCCATGCAAGATCTAGTTCGTGTGCTCATCCTCGTCGTTCTGGGGGCCATCGTCGCCAGCCTCGGCTCCGCCCTGGTGCACTTGTCCCGGGGGGGACGCGGCAACGAGGAGGAATCCCGCAAGTTGAGCAGAGCGCTCACCGTGCGCATCGCACTGTCGCTGGTGCTGTTCCTGCTGCTGATGCTCGCATGGCGCGTGGGGCTGATCGCGCCCCACGACCTGAAGTGACGCTACAGCCAGTAAACGAAGATGAACAGGCCGAGCCACACCACGTCGACGAAGTGCCAGTACCAGGCAACCGCCTCGAAGGCGAAGTGGCGCTTCGGAGTGAAGTGACCCCGCAGCACTCGCAGCCAGATCACGGTCAGCATGATCGCGCCGATGGTCACGTGCAGGCCGTGAAATCCCGTGAGCATGAAGAACGTCGAGCCGTAGATGCCGGTGGAGAGCTTGAGCCCGAGCTCCTTGTAAGCTTCACCGTATTCATGGGCTTGCATGCCCACGAACGTGAATCCTAGGATGAACGTGAGGGCGAGGAACACGGTGAGGACGCCGCGCTTACCCGACTGCAGGGCGTGGTGCGCAATGGTGACGGTCAGGCCGCTGGTGAGCAGGATCAGGGTATTGAGCGCCGGGATGCCGAACGCCGGGATGGTGTGGAAGGTGGAGTCCGCCAACCCACCCACGTGTCCGGGTCCGTTGTTGGGCCACGTGCCCTCGAACTGCGGCCACAGGAAGTAGTTGGTCGCGAACTTCACGCCCTGGCCGCCCAGCCAGGGAACCGACAGCACGCGTGCGTAGAACAGGGCGCCGAAGAACGCCGCGAAGAACATCACCTCGGAGAAGATGAACCACATCATTCCCATGCGGAACGAGCGGTCCACCTGCATGTTGTAGATGCCGTGCTGGTTCTCGTCGATCACGGTGCCGAACCAGCCGAAGAACATGATGGCCAGCAGGAGCGCCCCGGGGAGGAATATCCAGGCGCCCGCGCCGTCGTTCAGGAAGATGATCGCCCCGAGCATGGTCGTGAACAGCGCCACCGACCCGATGATCGGCCAGTGGCTGTGGTGCGGAATGTAGTAGGCCTGGGCGTCGGAGCCAGAGGGTGAGGAGTGTGCGTTTGCCATGTTCGAAGGAACCCTACCGTGAAGTGACTCGCGAAGAGTCGTCGTAAAAGGTGTATGCGAGTGTCAGGTGATCGATGTACGAGGGGATCTGCGGATCCACGATGAAACGCACCGGCATGGTGCGCTGCTCGCCTTTGTTGAAGTGTTGCGGCGAGAAGCAGAAGCATTCGGTCTTGTGGAAATAGCCCACCGCCTTGGAAGGGGCGATGTCCGGAACCGCCTGCGCCGTCGTATCCCGACCGGTGAGGTTGTGCGCGAAAAACTGCACCGTATAAAAAGTGCCGGGATGAATCTTCACCTCGCGCACCACGGGGCGAAAGTCCCAACCGCCTGCGCTGCCCTCGCTGGTGAGCATCTCCAGCGTGATGGTGCGGCTGTCATCCGGATGCTCCACCGCGGTGGCTTTGCGCAGCAGGCGCTGGTTGTCCCCGTACCCGGTCACATCACACAGCACGCTGTACAGCGGCACGAGCGCAAAGCCGAACCCGAACGCGCCGAGCGCGATGCCCAGCAGTTTCAGAGTCAGACTGCGATTGGCCGTGCGTCGCTCGTTCATGCTCAGCGCCGGCTGATCGCCATGATGATGAAGCCGAAATAGAACGCGGCGGCAATCAGCGCCAGCACGATCGCCGAGCGTCGTACGCGCTTGCGTCGCTCAACATCATCCGCGTTGCTCAACGTCGTCACCTCAGTGCTGCGCGCCGCGAGCGATCACGGCCGGTGAGGGGGGCGTGGTCCAGGAATGATACGGCGCCGGTGCCGGCAGCTCCCACTCCAGGCCATGAGCGCCTTCCCACACGCGAGGATTCTCCACTCGCTTGCCGGAGCGCACGCACTTGATGATGAGGTACGGGAACAGCAGCTGGGACAACCCGAAGCCGAAGCCACCGATCGAGGAGACCATGTTCCAGTCGGTGAACTGCACGGCGTAGTCCGGGATGCGGCGCGGCATGCCCGCGAGTCCCAGGAAGTGCTGCGGGAAGAACAGCACGTTGACGAAGATCGTCGACAGCCAGAAATGCCACTTCGCCAGCTTCATGTCGTACATGTTGCCGACCCACTTGGGCAGCCAGTAGTACACACCGGCCATCATTCCGAAGATCGCGCCCGGCACCAGCACGTAGTGGAAGTGCGCCACCACGAAGTACGTATCCTGGTACTGATAGTCCGCTGGCACGATGCCGAGCATCAGCCCCGAGAAGCCGCCGATCGAGAACAGGAACAGGAACGCGAGCGCGAACAGCATCGGCGGCTCGAAGGTGAGCGAGCCCTTGTACATGGTGGCCGTCCAGTTGAAGACCTTCACGCCCGTGGGGACGGCGATCAGCATCGTCGAGAGCATGAAGAACAACTGGGCAGCCAGCGGCATACCGACCGTGAACATGTGGTGCGCCCACACGATGAAGGACAGGAAGGCGATCGAGGCCGTCGCGTACACCATCGCCTCGTAGCCGAACAGCGGCTTGCGCGAGAAGGTCGGGATGATCTCCGAGACGATGCCGAAGGCCGGCAGGATCAGGATGTACACCTCGGGGTGGCCGAAGAACCAGAAGATGTGCTGGAACATCACCGGGTCGCCGCCGCCGGCGGCGGTGAAGAAGGTCGTGCCGAAGAAGTGATCCGTGAGCAGCATGGTCACGGCACCCGCGAGCACCGGCATCACCGCGATCAGCAGGTAAGCGGTGATCAGCCAGGTCCAGGTGAACAGCGGCATGCGCAGCAGCGTCATCCCGGGAGCGCGCATGTTCATGATGGTGACGACGACGTTGATCGCGCCAAGGATGGACGAGGCGCCCATCATGTGAACGGCGAAGATCAGCATCGGGAAAGAGGAGCCGGTCTGCAGCACCAGCGGCGGATACATCGTCCAGCCGCCCGCCGGGGAGCCGCCGGGCACGAACAGCGTGCCGATCAGCAGCGTGAAGGCGAACGGGAGAATCCAGAAGCTGAAGTTGTTCAGGCGCGGCAGGGCCATGTCCGGCGCGCCGACCTGCATCGGGATCATCCAGTTGGCGAACCCGGTCCACCCCGGCATGACTGCGCCGAAGATCATGATCAGCGCGTGCATGGTGGTCATGGAGTTGAACAGCTGCGGATCCACCAGCTGCATGCCCGGCTTGAACAGCTCGGCGCGGATCACCATCGCCATCGCCCCGCCGATGAAGAACATCGTGCAGGCGAAGATCAGGTACATCGTGCCGATATCTTTGTGATTGGTCGCAAAGACCCAGCGCCGCCACCCCTGCGGCTTGTGATCGTGATCGTCGTGATCGTCGTGATCGGCGTGCGCGGCGTGTGAGGTCTCGGACATGTCGTATCTCATTAAACTGGGAGTTGCGTGGCTGTCAGTCGCTCGAAGTCGTTCGCCTGCGATGCGCTCACTGCGCCGCCGGGGAACCCGGGGCTGCGGTGGAGGCGGTCGCGGGGGCCGCAGGTGCCGCAGCCGGTGCCGTCGCCTGTTTCTGCTCCGCCGCCTGCTGCTTCAGCCAGGCGTCGAAATCCTCCTTGGAGCGCACGTCGACGACGATGGGCATGAAGCCGTGGTCGCGGCCGCACAACTCGGCGCACTGGCCGCGGTAGATGCCCGTCTTGTCCGGGTCGACGTCGAACCAGGCCTCGTTGATGAAGCCGGGGATGGCGTCCTTCTTGACGCCGAAGGCGGGCATCCACCACGAGTGGATCACGTCGGCGCCGGTGATCAGCAGGCGCACCTTGACGCCGGCCGGTACCACCAGCGGGTGGTCGACGTTCAGGAGGTAGTGATCGACGCTCGTCGGATCGATTCCCGACATCAGCTCGCGCGCCCGGTCGCTCTTGCGGTCGAGGCGGGAGATGAAGGTCACGCCGCCGTCCAGATACTCGTACTGCCAGCCCCACTGGAAGCCGGTGATCTTGATGCTCATCTTCGTGCCGGTCGTGTTCTCGATGGCGACCAGGGTGCGCGCGGCCGGCACGGCCATGAGGACCAGGATCACCACGGGGATGGCGGTCCAGATGACCTCGACGCGCGTGCTGTGCACCAGCGTCGTATCCGCCACCGCGCCCTTGGACTTACGGAATTTGACGATCGACCAGATCATCACGCCGAACACCACCACGGCAATCGCCACGCAGATCTCGAAGATCTCCATGTGCAGCCCGTAGATGCGGCGGCTGATGGCGGTGACGCCCTCCGTCATGTTCAGCTGAGCCCAGCCGGACGCGGCCAGGACGGGAGTGGCGAGCAGGCAGGCGGCGCCGGCGAGAGCAACGCGGTACAGGCCAGCCAGCCGTGCAATCTTCGAGCGGATCATCGTCATCATTGCGACCTTATTACTAACCTAGTGCGCGCGCTCGCCCTGTGGCGGCCACGGCACGCCATAAATGTCTTAAGCGAACCGGTTAAGCCCTTCTGCGTACGACCCTTAGGCCAGCGAGGGCGACTCATTGACGCGGCCGATCAGACGTTGCAGCCGCGCCGCAAGTCCACGCCGCTCCTCTTCCGTGAGAAAAGTACCCAGCTCACATTGCCGGCCGTGCGACTCGATCGTGAGCCGGCTCGGATGCAGGCGCGAAGCAGGGCGGCGAAGTTTAACCTGAGCCCAATGCCGCGGAAACACGACTTGCACGCAGCAGGCCCGATCGCACGACTCCACCCTCACGTCGCTGTCAGTCACGGTGATCGTCTGGCGGTAGAAACGGCGCTGCATGCTGGCGTACAGCGCCCACCCGAGCAGCACCATTTCCAGGCCGCAGAAGAGAAGAATGGGCCAGAAGCCCCGCGCGGCCATCAGGCCGCCGATGGCGAACGAGACCCCGCACAGGCCGGCGAAGAAGCCCACTGCACCGCGGACGCTCAGTGAGCAATTCGGCGAGATTTCGATGCGCTGCACGGCGGCGTCCACGACAGACGATGCTACGCCGGCAAACATTTTATTCAAGGTCAAAGACTTACAGGAATCGCGATGTCCACCGAGTGGAGCGAATTCGGCACAATGGCCAGCGGCGGCCCGAGCACGGCGCTCAGCCGCGCGACGTTCTCCGCGGCGCGCTCGAATTGCGGCTCGATCGTGTTCGCGACCCAGTGGGCAAGCTCGAGGCCGCTCGCCCGCACGGCGCGGGCCGTCAGCAGCGCATGGTTGAGGCACCCCAGACGCAACCCCACCACGAGCACGATCGGCAGATCGAGCGCCAGGGCCACCGCTTCCATGGTCCGCGCGCCGCCGATCGGGGCCAGCCAGCCGCCCGCACCCTCGACGACGACGCAGTCGGCCGATGCGGCCAATTGGTCGAATTCGCGGCGGATCACGGCAGGATCGATCTCGATCCCTGCCGCTTCGGCGGCGATGTGCGGCGAGACTGGCTCGGCCAGGCAGTAGGGGTTCACCCTCTCGTACGGTGCGGCGACGTTGGCGGCGGCGGCCAGCTGCAGCGCGTCGTCATTGCGCAGGCCTTCCGGTTCGCGTACCGCACCGGCCGCCACCGGCTTCATCGCAGCTACGCGCTTGCCGTCCCTCACCAGCCCGCGTATCAGCGCGACGGCCACATGCGTCTTGCCGACGCCCGTATCAGTGCCGGTCACGAACAAGCCAGAGCGCGGCCTCGTCACGGCGACGCTCGACGCCGAGCGATGTCCTTTGCCGAGATGCGCACTTCACCGTCGATTGCCTGCGCACCGCGGCGACCTGCCGCTCCCCAGGCGGCGCCGTAGACGACTTCGTACGTGGCCGGGAGGCGCCCGTTGTGGCGGAAGGCTTCATACGCGGCCTGCATTTGCTGCAGCCGCGATCTTCCGGTGAGGCCTCTGGGGCGGCCGGAGGCGAGGTTGTGGGCGCCGATCGCCTTCAAATCCCGCATCAGGCCCCGCACGTCGCTGTAAGTGAGCTGCACCCTCTCGACGTCGAGCACCGGCTTCATGAGTCCCGCACGCACGAGCGCGTCGCCGACGTCGTGCATGTCCATGAACGCGTGCACATGATGGTATTCGTCGACCTGTGCCCATGCGGCGCGCAACTCCATCAGCGTGTCCGGCCCAAACGTGCTGAATACGAAAAGACCTTCCGGCTTGAGCACGCGCCGCACTTCCGCGAATGCCCAGTCGAGCTGGCACCACTGCAGCATCAGGCTGCTGAAAACGATGTCCACGCTCGCGTCGGCGAACGGCAGGCGGTTGGCGTCCGCACATACACGCGCGAAGCGCTGGAACAGGCGTTGGTGACGCCGCGCCTCTTCCAACATGCCGGGAGCGAGATCCAGCGCGACCACCAGCGCATGCCGATATTTGCGCTTCAGCGCTGCCGTGGCGCGGCCAGTGCCCGCGCCCAGATCGAGCACCACGCCCGGACGGAGCCCGAACGGGTCCAGCCGACCCAACAGCTCGTCCGCGACACTCGCCTGCAGGACCGCGGTCGCCTCGTAGCCGGCGCTCGCCCTGTCGAAGGACCTGCGGACGGCGCCCGCATCCAGGTCGAAAGGTTGTGCGTCGCTCGGCATTACGCCAATGCCTCGGCGGGTGCGGCAGCGGCACGCGCGCAGACGCGCGCCAATGTCTCGACCAGCGAGTCGACCTGCGCTTCGGTGTGTGCCGCAGAAAGAGTGACTCGCAGACGCGCACTGCCGCGCGGTACCGTCGGCGGCCGGATCGCCACTACCCAGAAACCCGCGTCCATCAGCCGCTGCTGCGCCCGCAGCGCGGCGCCTGAGCTTCCCACTATCACCGGCTGTATGGGCGTCGTCGAAGCCCCAAGCGGCACGCCCAGTTGCGTGGCTGACTGTCGGAATCGCTCGGTGAGCGCCATTACCCGCTCACGGCGCCAGGTTTCACGCTGCGCGACACGCAGGGAGGCTCGTGTGGCTGCGGCAACCGGCTGCGGGAGGGCCGTGGTGTAGATGTAGGGACGCGCTTTTTGAATCAGGAATTCGATCAGGTCGGACGTGCCCGCCACGAAAGCGCCGAAGGACCCAAACGCCTTCCCGAGTGTCCCCACCAACACCGGCACCTCGTCTGCACTCAGGCCGAGCAGCTCCAGACAACCGCGCCCGCCGTTGCCGAGCACACCCAGGCCGTGCGCGTCATCCACTACCAGCCAGGCGCGATGAGCTGTGCTAGCGCGCGCCAACGCAGCCACAGGAGCCACATCGCCGTCCATGCTGAACACGCCGTCGGTTGCCACGACTGCGACTCTGGCCGACTCCTTCGCGAGTGCGCGCTCTGCCGCTGCGGCATCCGCGTGCGGATAGCGACTGAATCGGGCGCCTGACAGCAGGCCCGCGTCGATCAACGAGGCGTGACTCAACCGGTCCAGCAGCACCCACTCGCCGCGACCCGCGAGGGAAGTCACGACGGCCAGGTTGGCCATGTATCCCGTGGAGAACAGCAGCGCACGCTCCCGACCCGTGAATTCCGCGAGCTCTTCTTCCAACCGTGCGTGCTCGGCACCGTGGCCGGTTACGAGATGCGAGGCGCCGCTGCCCGCCCCCCAGTGCTCGGCGCTGGCGGCCATGGCCGCGGCGACTCCGGGGTGGCGGCTGAGTGCGAGATAGTCGTTGCTGGAGAAATCGATGAGGGGGCGACCGATGGCCGCCTCCATCGTCACGACCCGGCCACTGGGCTCCGTGAACGACTGCACGGTCGATCGAGTGCGCTTGAGCTCCTGCCACTCGAGACGAACAAGCGCGGCCTCAAGCGCTCGCGGATCGCGTTTCATGGGTGTGCTCGGCCCCGCCGTCGCTCGACTTCGGGGCGCGCGGGTGTGCGGCCCCGGTCGTCGCTACGGTGTGCGGGTGTTTGGCCCCGGTCGTCTCTACGGCGTGCGCGCGTTCG
>Ga0207652_10001696_pt1 | contig 19285 bp, 18 predicted proteins | sample KBSC63BmetaG_FD_184334 | JGI IMG/M metagenome (GOLD analysis project Ga0207652, IMG submission 184334) | Corn rhizosphere microbial communities from Kellogg Biological Station, Michigan, USA - KBS C6-3B metaG (SPAdes) (version 2) | ecosystem: Host-associated > Plants > Roots > Rhizosphere ... | reverse complement strand
TTGTTTTTGCACCATAAAGATACTAAAATATGCTTACATTTTGCTTATAATCACTAAGATATAATTTAAATAATTGTTTACTTTGTAAATAATCTTTACAAACCCTTACATCGAACTCACGTTAAATTAAGAAACTAATCAGTGTTCATCTTTTGAAAGAAAATGAATCTTAGGAGAATAAAAATCCCGTTTATTTATTCGTTTACTATATTTTTTATTTCGCTATTGGTAATTGATGAAAATCTCCGGGGCTAATTTTTTATTATTAATTTTGAAGAAAATAAAATTCAGCAAAATGAAAGCTCTCAAATTTTTCAGCATACTATTTTTTAGTATCATTTCTTTTCAATTCTCATCTGCACAAACTACAAAATCAGAAACTATTAAAGTAAACGGTAATTGCAGTGACTGCAAAAAGCACATCGAAAATAGTGCTATTGAAGCAGGTGCAACTGTTGCTAACTGGAATAAAAACACCAAATTCCTACAGGTATCTTATGATCCGGCTACTACCAATTCTGCAAAGATTCAAACCGCTATAGCCGCCGCGGGTTATGACACACAGGATTTCAAAGCAAGCGACAGCGCTTATAATAAATTAGACGATTGTTGCCAATATGACCGTGTTGATTTGAAAGATAATACAAACAAAAAAGAATAATTTATTTCTCAAAAATGTTGATCAGAAAAATTATCACGGGTGATAATGCAGCAATGGCCGCAATCATCCGAAACTCATTATTGGAATTTGGCGCAGCCAAACCAGGCACTGTTTATTTTGATAAAAGTACCGATCATTTAAGCGATGTGTTTATGAAAAACCGTTCCGCTTATTTTGTAATTGAAGTGAATAATGAAATAGCAGCAGGCGCCGGAATTTTTCCCACTGAAGGATTACCCGAAAATACGTGCGAATTGGTTAAAATATATGTCGGGAAAAAATACAGACGTAACGGTTATGGACAAACGCTTTTAGAAAAATGCATAGAAGAAGCCAGGACGAAAGGTTACGAAAAAATGTATCTCGAATCAATGCCCGAACTAACAAACGCAATTTCCATGTATAAAAAAAATGGTTTTACAAAAATTCCCGGATCTCTGGGAAACAGTGGCCATACGGGTTGTGACGTATTTATGATGAAGGATTTAATTAACTAAGGCGTTGCTTAAATCATGTGATAATATTGGCTATTTAGAATTGTAATTTAAAATAAAAGCTAGAAAATGGAAGAAATTGAAACGCACCCTTTTAAAGCTTTTATCCCTGAGAACGTTACTGCTATTATAGTCGGCAGCTTCCCAGGTAGAGAAGTTACCCATAAAATTCTTTCAGAAGACGAATGGTTTTATGGCTCAAAAAGAAATCAGTTCTGGAAAATTATTTCCGGAGCTTATGAAACTGACTTATCAACCAAAACGCAAAAGCAAAATCTTTTTAAGAAACATGGAATCGGTATCGTTGATATTTTTCTTAAAATAAAAAGAAAAGAAGATAACAACATGGATAGCAACCTTGAAATTGTGGAATTAAATGACAAAGCGATTAAAATTGTTCTGCAAAATCCAAACATTACATCCATATTCTTTACCAGCAAATTTGTAGAGAAAGCTTTTATGAAAATGTTTCCTGAAATAAATATTGGTGAGTGTCTGCCCTCACCATCACCGCGTTACGCAAGAATGAGTTTGCAGGAAAAAATAAATTTTTATAAACTAAAATTGCCAGAATAATTTCAAAAGTTATTAAATATTTATTATCGACCTTCCAAAAGCAAACAAAAATTGCACGTGAATGGCATAATGACCACTATGTCGTTATTTAAAAAATCTGCGTCTATACATCATCGTTAGTTAATGATTTTTTATAAGGGCAATGAAAAATAAAAAGTACTCCCCTCGCTTTCAACACTTTCTACCCACATTTTTCCGCCATGTTGTTTTACAATCTGACGCGAAACATACAATCCAATCCCAAAGCCGCTAAATTTCATTGCAGATTCATCTACCCTGTAAAACCGGTTAAAAATCTTTTCAATATTATTAGCCGCTATGCCAATTCCGAAATCAGTAAATGATATAATAATTTCATTTTCATTGATAAATGAGCGAACTATGATCTGGTTTTTACCAGGAGAATATTTTGCTGAATTACTGATCAGGTTTGTAATTACCTGCTCCAATCTTATCGGATCGGCAGTAACGGTCGCAGATGCATTTTCTTTAAGTATTATTTGGTGTTTCGTAATCTGCTGAATAGAATTAAGAATGTCAGGCAAAAAAATGTCGAAATCAATTTCAGTTTTTGAAAGATTTAATTGCCCTAAATTAATTTTTGAAACATCCAGCAATTCGTTTAATAGAAAATGAAGTTTATTAGTAAACTGATCAATTTTGATCAGATTTTTTTTAAGATCTTCATGCTGGTCTTCACACATGGCCAACGTTATTTGAGTGTAAGCCTTTATAGTAGTAATTGGAGTTTTCAACTCATGGCTTGCAATAGAAATAAACTGGTCTTTTTCTTCTTCCAATAATTTAGATTGCAGTAACTCTGCTTCTTTTCTAATCAGCGTTTCTTCCGTTTTTTTTCTTTCAGAAATGTCTGAAAGAAAAGCAATGAAAAGCCAGCCTTCGTCAACCCTTACGTTTGAAATACTTAAATTAATAAAAAATTCTTTACCGTTTTTATGCAGTGCTGTTATCTCCACCGTTTTGTTAAGGATAGGCCCCTCCTCCGTTTTTAAAAAATGCGCCATTCCTTTTAAATGAGCTTCACGGTATTGAGCCGGAATGATCGTCTCAGTCAAGGTTTTCCCGGATATTTCTTCTTTTGAAAAACCGAAAATAGCTTCTGCTTTCGGATTCCATTCTAAAATTTCCTGGGCTTCGTTTATAATTATAACCGCGTCAGGGCCCCGGCTCAAAAATGCTTTTAATCGTCTTTCACTTTCTCGTACATTCTTTTCATTTCTTTGTTTATTTGTGGTGTTTTTAAAAACGCAACGTGTGTATTGTGGCTCACCCATTTTATAAGAACAACTAACTTGTCCTTCGCCTATAATTAATTCATTATGCTTCGTAATAAAAGCAACTTCAACTGATTTGATCTTGTTGTTTGCGATTACATCAGCACTGTTTTTCCGGTATTTTTCTCTATAATCAGGATGAATAAAATCGTAAATATTTTTCCCAACTACTTCGCTCAACTGATATCCCAAAGTGCCAAGCCACGCCGGATTTGCCAACTCAATTTCGCCATCAATCTTTAAAAAATAAATCAGGTCATGCGTATTTTCAAAAAGATCGCGAAAATGATTATCAAAATTATTAACCGCCATAATCTGGTTTTTGAATGTCTTCATAAAAATAAAAAATAATGCCTTAGAAATCCGAATTGTTTCCAATTATATAAAGGCTCCGTTAATTTTATAAAAAAAAGTTAATGGAAAAAATTAGATATTTGTTGCTTTACTGTCAGAGTTCTAACCGTAATCAATTAATTTATTGTGTATTTCCTACATTGTAAAACAAACCCGTTAAATTGTGTTTTTAATCCATTTTAAAAATGAAAATCAACTTTTACATAAGGTATCATACAATTTTTGGGGAACAGCTATTCATTTCAGGAAACAATAAATTTTTAGGAGATAACGATCCGTCAAAAGCCATTCCGCTTCAATGGTTTAATGAAGATTTTTGGCTCACAGGCATTGATTTTCCTGAAGATTTTGACGACAATGTTCATTATAAATACATCCTTAAAGATAAAAAAGGCATAGAGATTTTTGACGGCGAAGAAAGCCGGTTTATCGATCTTTCTTTAAAAAAAATAAAATCCTATTCTGTTTTTGATACATGGAATGCAGCGGGAAATGTGTGGAACGTTTTTTTTACTAGAGCTTTCAGTAAAATATTATTGCCACCTCTCATAAAAATAAAACTTCCCAAACCGAAGAAAGCAAATCATACTTTTCGGGTAAAAGCTCCACTGTTAAATCCAGGTGAAACTATTTGCTTGTGCGGCTCCACTAAGAATCTAAAAAACTGGAATATGGAAGAACCGATTCTTCTTTCACCGCACAACAACTGGTACACGGCAAGTATTTTCCTGGAAGAGAATGAATGGCCGGCAAGTTATAAATATGGGATTTATAATCTTGTAGAAAAAAAATTGGAGAGTTTAGAACAGGGTGAAAACCGGATCATTCGCAAATTTGAAGAAGCAGAAAAAGAGATGATAATTTTTCACGACGGTTTTGTAAATTGTCAGCGAAATCTCTGGAAAGGTGCCGGTGTTTCAATTCCTGTTTTTAGTTTGAGAACGCATAAAAGTTTCGGTGTCGGAGAATTTTTGGACATCAAATTATTAATTGACTGGGCAAAGAAAACGGGTTTAAAATTAATTCAACTTTTGCCCGTCAATGATACGACTGCACATCATAACTGGCGGGATTCCTATCCTTATGCAGCAATTTCAGCGTTTGCGCTACATCCCATTTACATTAATCTCGACAAGGTTGCCGGTAAAGAATTTTTTTCAACTATCAAGCCATTGGGTAGAAAACAAAAGCAATTAAATGACCTGCAAGAATTTGACTACGAACAGGTAATGAAATTCAAATTGTCAGCTTTAAAAGAACTGTTTGAAGCGAAGAAAAATGATTTTAAAAATGATCTGGGTTATTTTGAATTTTTCGAATTGAATCGTCATTGGCTTGTTCCTTATGCGGCATTTTCATATTTACGTGATAAATATAAAACTGCTGATTTTTCTAAATGGAAAAGTAATAAAACATATAATGAACAGGCGATTCAAAAGTTAGTAACCCCGTCTCAAAAACATTATGACCAAATTTTATTTTTTTATTTTATCCAATATCATTTGCATTTGCAAATGAAAGAAGTTGCCGATTATGCACACAATCAAAAGATTGTTTTGAAAGGTGATATTCCAATTGGCGTGTATCGTTTTGGTTGTGATGCGTGGGTGAATCCTCCTTTATATAATATGGACGAACAGGCCGGAGCTCCACCCGATGATTTCGCTGTAAAGGGCCAGAACTGGGGCTTTCCGACGTATAACTGGGAAGAAATGAGCAAAGATAATTACAATTGGTGGCGCATGCGTTTTGATCAGATGAGTAATTATTTTGACTCTTTCAGAATAGATCACATTCTCGGTTTTTTCAGAATCTGGAGTATTCCAATGAGTTCTGTTGAAGGAATCATGGGAAGATTTGTTCCGGTAATTCCAGTTGACATTTCAGAATTCCATCAAAGAAACATTTCGTTTAATTATGACCGTTACTGCCATCCTTTTATAACGGAAAATATTTTAGAAGCCACTTTTAAAGAAAGAAAAGAAGAAATAAAAGAAAAATTTTTAGATGGTCTCTCAAATGATAATTACCGGTTGAAAGATTTCATAAATACACAGGCGAAAGTTATAAATTATTTTAAAGATCCGGAAGATGAGCTCGTAAAAAAAGGGCTCTTCAGCCTTATCAGTAATGTGATTCTTTTTGAAGAAGAAAATTCCAACGGACAAAAATTTCATTTCAGAATTTCGATTGATAAAACGTCCTCTTTTTTACTCCTCGATGATTATACAAAAAGTGTATTATGGCCGCTCTACATAGATTATTTTTATCATCGTCAAAATGATTTTTGGAAAAAAGAAGCAATGAAAAAATTGCCTTCTTTGAAACGAAATACAAGTATGCTTGTTTGTGGCGAAGATTTGGGAATGGTTCCTCCATGTGTTCCCGATGTAATGAACCAATTAGCAATTCTTGGTCTGGAGATCGAGCGAATGCCAAAGAATTTCGGAACAGAATTTTTTCACCCAAACGATGCACCTTATTTATCGGTTGTAACTCCATCTACACATGATATGAGCACCATTCGTGGTTGGTGGGAAGAAAATCGTGAACAAACGCAAAGGTTTTACAATTATATGCTTGGACAATATGGCGAAGCGCCGGTGCATTGCGAAAGTTGGGTCAGTAAAAAAATTATTGTACAACATTTATATTCGCCCGCAATGTGGAGTATTTTTCAACTCTCCGATTTGATGGGAATGAATGAAAATCTTCGTCGGAAAAATCCGGATGAAGAGCGAATCAATATTCCTTCCGACCCCAATCATTACTGGCATTACAGGATTCATTTAAATCTGGAAACTTTATTAAAAGAAAGTGAATTTAATGAAGAGTTGAAAAAAATGATAAAAGAGAGTGGAAGGAGAAACTCTCAAAATTAATTGAATTATGAACTTAAAATATAAAAAATCTGATCTTCCATTTAAACATCCGTTTACCATTTCAAAAGGAACGAAAACACATCAGCCCGCTTTGTTAGTTGAGCTGGAATTCTTTGGTATCAAGGGTTATGGCGAAGCACCTGCAATTACTTATTACAATATCCCGGTAGAAAAAATGATCGAAGATATTGAATCGAAAAAAAGATTTATTGAAAAATTTTCTTTCACAGAACCTGAAAGATACTGGCATTATCTACATCATCTGATTCCGGATAATCCTTTTTTGGTTTGCGCTTTGGATATGGCTGCATGGGATATTTATGGAAAAATGAAACGAAAACAATTGTACCAATTATGGGATCTGGATATTTCAAACAATCCAATGACAGATATTACTATTGGCATTGATTCGATTGAAAATATGGTTTCAAAAATGGAAGAAACGCCTTGGCCTATTTATAAAATAAAATTAGGCACGCCTGATGACATTCATATCATTCAGGAATTAAGAAAGCACACGGATGTCGTTTTCAGAATTGATGCAAATGCCGCATGGAAAGCGGAAGAAGCACTGGAAAAAATAAAAATTTTTAAGGAGCTGAATGTTGAATTTATTGAACAGCCTTTGGCCAAAGACGATTCCGAAGGGATGAATTTTTTGTATGAACATTCATCCCTTCCGCTCATTGCCGATGAGAGTTGTGTGTCAGAACAAGATGTAATAAAATGTAAAAAATATTTTCACGGAATTAATATCAAACTAACGAAATGCAGTGGCATTACTCCTGCATTGAGAATGATAAAAATGGCACATTCTCTGGGAATGCAAGTGATGGTTGGTTCCATGAATGAAAGTTCGATTGGTACCGCTGCAATCGCACAACTCTTGCCCCTCCTAGATTACGTGGATATGGATGGACCTTTACTTCTTGCAGAAGACGTTGCAACAGGAGTAACATTTGATTACGGTAAAATTATTTATGGAGATGGGTATGGGTTGGGTGTTACTGTTGATCCATTTTAAGACTCTGAAACTTTTTTTGTTCAAACAAATTTTCATCCTTTACTTTGCATCTCAATGAAACAAAAGCTTTACATACATCATCACCATTTTTTACCAAAAGGTAAGCTGTATTGATGTGTATGTAACAAATATATTCTCATAAAAGGCTTACTGAAAAGTGAGCCTTTTTTATTTTAAAAAAAATAACAGGATGCTAAAAATTGCGATTCAGAAATCAGGAAGATTATACGAACAATCTGTACAATTATTGAAAGAATGTGGTATTGAATTAAACAATGGAAACCGCCAATTGAAAGTGCAGGCTTTCAATTTTCCCGGCGAAGCTTATTTCCTTCGGGACGATGATATTCCACAATACGTTTGTGATGGCGTCGCCGATATAGGAATCGTTGGAGAAAATGTTTTCTTCGAAAAAAATAAAGATATTCAAATTGTGCGTAAACTTGGTTTTGGCAGATGCAGGCTTAGTATTGCGGTTCCCAAAAGTTTAAATTATTCTGATGTAAAAGATTTGAATGGTTTAAAAATTGCAACATCTTATACGGTTTTGTTGCAGAAGTTTTTAAATGAAAATCATCTGAAAGCGGAAATTCATGAGATCAGCGGATCGGTTGAAATAGCGCCTGGCATCGGCTTGGCAGATGCTATTTGTGATCTCGTAAGCAGCGGAAGTACCCTTTTTACAAATAATCTAAAGGAAGTGGAAGTGATCTTAAATTCAGAAGCGGCGCTGATTGCCAATAAAAACCTGGATGAAGAAAACACAAAAATTCTGGATAACTTATTGCTCCGGATTGATGCGGTAAAAGCGGCGAAGAATTATAAATATATCATGATGAATGCCCCCGATCACCAGTTAAAAAATATCTGCGCCTTATTGCCGGGAATGAAAAGCCCGACAATCGTACCGCTTGCCGAAAAAGGATGGAACAGTATTCAGAGCGTGGTAAATGAAAATGATTTCTGGCAGGTGATTGAAAAATTAAAAGTGTTTGAAGCCGAAGGAATCCTTGTGGTTCCTATTGAAAAAATGATTTCGTAAAAAGATAAAAAAATGAACGCAATTTTCATAAATCCTTCCCGTACCGATTGGCCTGAATTAATGATGCGGCCACAAATCAATTCTCAGAACCTGGAAGAAGTGGTTTTAGAGATCATCAATACCGTAAAGACCGAAGGCGATGTTGCTGTAAAAAACTATTCTTTAAAATTTCATGGCTTTGCTCCTGAATCTTTGTGGGTAACGGATGAAGAAATTGAAGAATCAGCGAAGAACATCGTTAAAGATTTAAAGAAAGCCATTCTTCTTGCGAAAAAAAATATTGAAAAATTTCACAAGCATCAGTTTGAAAAAATTAAAAAGATAGAAACATCTTCCGGCGTTGTCTGCTGGCGCAAAAGTGTGCCTGTTGAGAAAGTGGGTTTGTATATTCCCGGCGGAAGCGCACCTTTGTTTTCTACTTTATTGATGCTCGCTATTCCCGCTCAAATTGCGGGCTGCAAAAATATTTTAGTCACCACTCCTGCAAATATGAATGGTGATGTGAATGACGCAGTTTTATTTGCCGCAAATATTTTGGGAATCAAAAATATTTATAAAGGCGGGGGTGCACAGGCCATTGCTGCGATGGCTTACGGAACGCAAACTGTGGACAAGGTAGATAAAATTTTCGGCCCCGGAAATCAATATGTAACCTATGCAAAGAAACTGGTAAATATTGATGGTATTGCAATAGATATGCTTGCTGGCCCAAGTGAAGTAGCAATTTATGCTGATGACACCTGCGTGCCTGAGTTTGTTGCTGCGGATTTATTAAGCCAGGCCGAACATGGGGGTGACAGCCAGGTGGTTCTTGTTGCAGTGAACGAACAAATAATTCAAAATGTTATTTCGGAAATACATCAGCAATTGCCACTCCTTGAAAGAAAAGAAACAATTGAAAAAAGCTTCTTGAACAGGAGATTTATAGTCATTGAAAATACAGATGAGGCTTTTGATTTTATAAATACTTATGCACCGGAACATTTGATCATTGCTTCTGAAAAGGCGGAAGAATTAGCAGAAAAAGTTCAAAATGCGGGAAGTGTTTTTTTAGGCAATTTCTCGCCGGAAAGTGCCGGCGATTACGCATCCGGCACCAATCATTCATTGCCAACAAATGGTTTTGCAAAAACTTTCAGCGGCGTTTCGGTGGATACTTTTGTAAAGAAAATTACCTTTCAAAAATTAAGCGCTAAAGGAATAAAAAATATTGGAAAAGCTGTAAAGGAAATGGCTGCCGCAGAAGGATTGGCGGCACATAAAAATGCAGTAAGTATTCGTTTAAAAAAAATAAAGGATGGAAAACTTTGATGTAGAAAAACTGGTTCGCGAAAACATAAAAAAATTAAAACCTTATTCTTCCGCAAGAAGTGAATACCGTGGCAATGCAGAAGTTTTTATTGATGCAAATGAAAACGCCTACGGCTCACCCTTTGAAGAAAACTTCAATCGCTATCCCGACCCTTTGCAATGGCAGTTAAAGCAACAGGTCTCAAAGATAAAAGGTGTGCCTCCGCAAAATATTTTTGTCGGCAATGGAAGTGATGAAGTGATTGACCTGGCATACCGGATTTTTTGTGAACCTAAGAAGGACAATGCTATTATCTGTCCGCCCACTTATGGAATGTATAAAGTATGTGCAAATATTAATGATGTCGAAACGCGTGAAGTGTTGCTAACAGAGGATTTTCAATTAGATGTTGAAGGAATTTTATCCGCTGTCGATGAACATACAAAACTACTTTTCATTTGTTCGCCCAACAATCCTACCGGAAATAATCTAAACAGAATGGACATCGAATTATTACTGAATAATTTTCCAGGAATCGTGTTAATTGATGAAGCGTATATTAATTTCTCGATGCAAAAAACCTTTATTTCTGAACTGGTAGAATATCAAAATCTGATCGTGATGCAAACGCTCTCCAAAGCATGGGGGCTCGCAGGATTAAGGCTGGGCTTGGCTTTTGCTTCAGAAGTTATCCTAGATTTGTTTAATAAAGTAAAACCTCCTTATAACATCAATCAATCTTCACAGCAGCTTGCGATAAAAGCGCTGGCAAATATTAAGGACGTGAACAACAACATTAAAAATATTGTGCAGCAAAGAAACTGGGTTCATGATCAATTGCAACAATTTAAGTTTGTACAAATCATTTATTCTTCCGATGCAAATTTTATTCTGGTAAAAGTGGAGGATGCTGATAAACTGTATCAATATTTATTGATGAACCGGATCATTGTGAGGAACAGAAGTAAAGAACCTCTGTGCGGAAACTGCATCCGCATTACCATCGGAACTGAAGAAGAAAATCATACATTAATCAATGCTTTAAAAAATTATGCCTAAGAAAATTTTATTTATCGATCGTGACGGAACCATCATCATGGAACCGCCTGTTACCAACCAGTTGGACGCATTTTCAAAACTGGAATTCTATCCGAATGTGTTTGAATATTTAATTAAGATCGTAAAAGAACTGGATTACGATTTGGTAATGGTAACCAACCAGGATGGGCTCGGCACTGATGTTTTCCCTGAGGATTCCTTTTGGCCGATTCAAAATTTTGTGATCAAAACATTAGCAAACGAAGGAATTATTTTTTCTGAAGTTTTGATAGACAGAACTTTTCCCCATGAAAATAAAAACACCCGTAAACCAGGCACCGGTATGTTGAAACATTATTTTGATGAAGAAAAGTATGATGTTAAAAATTCCTTTGTAATCGGCGACAGGCTAACAGATGTGGAGCTTGCGAAGAACCTCGGCTGCCATGCAATCTTCATCAATAATTTCCAGGAACTGGGAACCGGTGAAATAACAGTTTCAAAAGAAGATCTTAAAAAAGTGATTGCACTCGAAACCCAAAAGTGGGAAGAGATTTATAATTATTTAAAACTTCCGCAAAGGAAATTTTCTCACTCAAGAAATACGAATGAGACAAAAATAGAAGTGGAACTCAACCTCGGTGGAAGTGGGAAAGCAGACATAAAAACCGGTTTGGGTTTTTTTGATCATATGCTTGAGCAGGTGGCCAAACATTCGGGAATGGATTTAAAAATTTATTGCAACGGTGACCTCCACGTTGATGAACATCATACGATTGAAGACGTAGCTTTGGCTTTTGGAGAAGCGATCTTATCGGCTCTCGGTGATAAACGTGGCATAGAAAGGTATGGCTTCTTATTGCCCATGGATGATTGTTTAGCGCAGGTTGCCATCGACTTTGGCGGCAGAAGCTGGCTGGTTTGGGATGTAGAATTTAAAAGAGAAAAAATTGGAGAAATGCCGACAGAAATGTTTTACCATTTTTTCAAATCTTTTTCTGATGCATCAAAATCAAACCTCAATATCAAAGCAGAAGGCACCAACGAACATCATAAGATTGAAGCAATTTTTAAAGCGTTCGCAAAAGCAATCAAGATGGCAATCCGCCGCGATCCTTTAAATAATTCTTTGCCCACTACAAAAGGAATTCTATGACGGTAGCGATCATTAAATATAATGCAGGAAACGTTCAAAGTGTTTTGTATGCTTTACAACGGTTGGGCACAAACGCAATTGTTACCGATGAGATGGATAAAATAATTTCTGCTGATAAAGTTATTTTTCCCGGTGTTGGAAATGCAGCTTCGGCAATGGAATATTTGAAAGAAAAGAAGCTGGATAAATTTATTGTTTCTTTAAAACAACCGGTGCTGGGAATTTGCCTTGGCCTGCAATTGCTTTGTAAATCCAGTGAAGAAGGAAATACCAAATGTCTTGGCATTTTTGATACAGTTGTAAAGAAGTTTGACGACAATGTTTTCCAAAATAAAAACCTGGTTCCCTTTAAAATTCCACACATGGGATGGAATATGATTACAGAACTTTCTTCTCCATTAATGAATGGTGTTCCTGAAAATTCATTTGTATATTTTGTACATAGTTATTATGCAAAACTTTCACCTGAAACTATTGCCAGCACTGATTATATCAATCCTTTCAGCGCTGCCATGCATAGGAATAATTTTTATGGCGTACAGTTTCATACAGAAAAATCAGGCGTTACCGGCGAACAAATTCTTTCAAATTTTTTAAACATAAAATAAATGGAGATCATTCCAGCGATTGATATCATCGATGGCAAATGTGTCAGATTAACGAAAGGCGATTTTGAAATGAAAACGGTTTATCATGATGACCCGTTGGAAGTGGCAAAAAGCTTTGAAGCCATTGGAATAAAACGATTGCATATTGTTGATTTGGATGGTGCCAACTGGCAACCATTAAAGAATATAAAAACACTTGAAAATATTTCAAACAATACTTCTCTTGTTATTGATTTTGGGGGTGGATTGAAAACGACCGAAGACATTCAATCTGTTTTCAATGCAGGTGCCTCTATGATAAGCGTTGGAAGTATTACTGTAAAAGATCCCGAATTATTTTCCCAGTGGATCGTTGATTTTGGTGCAGATAAATTTTTACCGGGCGCGGATGTAATGTTTAAAAAAATAAAGATCCACGGATGGAAAGAATACACCGGCATTGATATTTTTGATTTCATAACTGGAATCATTTCTAAAGGAATCAATCAGATCTTTTGCACCGACATTTCAAAAGATGGAATGATGGAAGGTCCGTCAATCGAATTGTACCAGGAAATTTTATCAAAGTTTCCTTCATTGCATTTCATTGCAAGTGGTGGCATTTCGTGTTTTGACGACCTGCTTCATTTAACTAAAATCGGATGCAGTGGCGCAATAGTAGGAAAGGCGATTTATGAACAAAAAATAACGGTACAACAAATTGAGGATTTTATTAAAAACAAATAATGCTTGTAAAAAGAATCATACCATGTCTTGACATCAAAGACAGCAGAACCGTTAAGGGCATTAACTTTGAGAACATCAGAGATGCCGGTGATCCGGTAGAGCTTGCGATGTATTACTCGCAGCAGGGCGCTGACGAACTGGTTTTTTTAGACATTACCGCAACCGTTGAGAAAAGAAAAACTTTAGTGGAACTGGTGAAAAAAATCGCGAAACACATCAATATTCCTTTTACGGTTGGTGGTGGAATTTCTTCTGTTGAAAATGCATTTGAATTATTACAAAATGGTGCAGATAAAATTTCCATAAACAGCGCCGCTTTTAAAAATCCTAATTTAATTAATTCAATGGCAAAAGAATTTGGAAGTCAGTGTGTAGTTTTGGCGATAGATACAAAAAAAGAAAGCGATGGAAACTGGTATGTTTATTTGAATGGCGGAAGATCAAAAACGGAAAGTTTAGCGTACGAATGGGCGAAGAAGGCAATTAATCTTGGAGTAGGAGAAATTCTTTTGACATCTATGAATAATGACGGAACGAAAGATGGATTTGCAGAAGATATCACTTCACTGTTTTCAAAAACATTTTCTATTCCTATTATTGCTTCGGGCGGTGCGGGAACGATGAAAAATTTTGAAGAAGTTTTTCTCAAGGCTAATGCTGATGCGGCCTTGGCAGCAAGTGTATTTCATTTTGGAGAAATAAAAATCCCTGAACTGAAAAGATTTTTATCACTACAAAACATTAATGTGAGGATTTAAAACCCATTTATTAAAATAAAAAAGAAAAACAGGAATTGCAATTACTTGTTTATTTACTGGAAGCTTCGTCCAATCTTTTTACTAAAGGAGAAGGATAGGCTCGAAATAATCGTGAAAAAAATATAAATGAAAAAGGACTATACAGACTTCGTAAAAAGAATTGATTTTTCTAAATCATCATCAGGAACCATTCCGGCAATTATTCAGGATTCTGCAACCAATGTGGTTTTGATGCTTGGCTACATGAACAAAGACGCTTTGCTCGAAACGATAGATTCCGGCCTCGTTACATTCTACAGCCGCAGCAAAGGACGACTTTGGGTAAAAGGTGAAACCAGTAAAAATTATCTTCATATCGTGGATATAAAAACCGATTGCGATTTTGACACCTTGCTCATCAAAGCAAAACCCGATGGAAACGTGTGCCACACCGGCGCTGAAACGTGCTTCAATGAAGAAAATTCGGGCAAAGACTTTTTGCGCAACCTGGAAAAGATCATTGAAGGAAGAAAAAAGCGCCCCCTTTCCGGTTCCTATACTTCAACCCTATTTAAAGAAGGCATCAACAGGATGGCACAAAAAGTAGGTGAAGAAGCCGTGGAATTAGTTATCGAAGCAAAAGATAATAATAACAAGCTTTTTCTAAATGAAGCCGCTGACCTGATGTTTCATTACCTGGTCTTACTGCAGGCAAAAAATAAAATGCTTGACGATGTGATTGAAGTTTTGGAAAAGAGGCATAAGGATCAGAAATAAAAAATTTTTCGGACTCTCCTAAAAACTGAATTTAAAACGGCTGCTCAAAAACTTGTTTCTTTTTTTAAAAAGACTCATGAAGTATTTCTTGGAAAAACATTAATTTGTGAAATAATCTTTCTTGTTTTTTTATAATTCTTCTGCATTTAAGACGATAAGTAAACCGCATGAATCAGCAGAGTGCCGCAAAAATTAAAGGTGATGAAGATAGCAGCAGGCAAATGCCTGCATCAGGTGTAGCACGCAAATTGCGCGATTTTACTACTTCTGCTTCTGTTCTGAAACTCATTCCTCTTTCCATAATTATTGGCATCATCGGCGCTTTTATCGCGCTCTTTCTTCTCGATCTCATCGCTGTCATCACTAATCTTTTATATTACCAAACTTTCGATCTGAATCTTATTTCTCCAAGAAATAATACTTTGGGCTGGATAGCCGTTTTGATCCCGATGGCTGGTGGTTTGATTGTTGGGCTAATGGCCCGTTACGGCTCTGAACGCATCCGCGGACATGGAATTCCCGAGGCGATGGAAACGATTTTGGTCGGTGGCAGTAAAGTAGAACCGAAGCTCACTATTCTTAAACCAATTGCAAGCGCAATAAGCATTGGAACGGGCGGCCCTTTTGGCGCAGAAGGGCCAATTATTTTGACCGGAGGTGCAGTTGGCTCTGTGTTTGCGCAGTTTCTTAGCTTAACAGCTATCGAGCGTCGAAGCCTTTTGGTGGCCGGGGCTGTAGCCGGAATGAGCGCGGTTTTCGGAACGCCGGTCGCTGCATTAATTCTTGGTGTAGAATTGCTATTGTTTGAATGGAAACCTCGTTCTTTTATTCCCGCAGCGGTTGCCAGTATCGTTGCAGATGCCGTTCGACATTTATTTGTAAATGAAGGCTGGATGAAATCGGAGCCTTTATTTCCGGTACAAAAAATGGTAGAAATGAATACCATGGGATTAATGAATGCAGTGATTTTGGGAATCATTTGTGGCTTCATGGCTTGGCTGTTGACAAAAGCGGTTTATAGCGCCGAAGATGCTTTTCGAAAACTGCCGATACATTGGATGTGGTGGCCGATATTAGGTGGCTTTATTGTTGGCATTGGCGGCTTAATTGAACCACATTCACTGGGTGTTGGATATGATACGATTGCTGATGAACTTGCCGGGAACCTTGCTGTCACTGCATTGATAAGCATTTTCATAGTGAAATTAATTATCTGGGCAGTTGCTTTAGGTTCAGGAACGAGCGGTGGAATTCTTGCACCAATATTAATGATGGGCGGGGCTTTGGGCGGTTTGCTGGGCATGGTTTTCCCAGGAAAAATTCCTTCGGAATGGGCTTTGCTGGGGATGGCTGGCGCTCTCGCCGGTGTGATGCGTTCACCTTTTACTTCCATTGTTTTTCCACTCGAACTTACACATAATACCAATTTATTTCTTCCTCTTTTGATAACGGTTACGCTCGCCCATCTTATCAGTGTGCTCATTTTAAAACGTTCTATTCTTACAGAAAAAGTGGCGCGGCGAGGCTTTCATGTTTTAAGAGAATATGCTGTGGAGCCCTTGGAGGTTTTATTTGCAGAAGATGTTATGTCAACAAATGTTTTGACAATTCCAACGGGAACATTGATGGCAGAAGTGAAAGAAATGATCCAGGCGCGACATGATATGCGAAAACAAAGATTATTACCGGTGGTAAATTCACAAGGAATTATTCTGGGCGCTATTTCATGGCAGGATGTATTGGAAAAAGCTTTGCAGGGCAGCCTTTCAGGCAAAGTGGACGATTTTATGCGTAAGGATATTATTACTACTTTTCCCGAAGAATCTCTTAGAACCATAGCTGATAGAATGTCTGATAATCATGTCGGCGTGCTTGCTGTAGTTGACCGTGAGGAGAAAGGAAAACTTCGAGGTTTAATTACACAATATGAATTGTTGACCGCGCGTGATCGCATTTTGCAGGAAGAACGCAAACGTGAGCGCATTTTAAAAATGTGGTCAATTTACCGCTATGAGCATTCCGCTATTTCTTCTATGCAGCATTATTTTCACGATTCAAAGGATGAGGGAAAATCCTAGTTATTCAATTTCTCTTTTATTGACTAGAATTTAGCAAATAATAATTTTTATAGTAAACAAACAAATAATCGTGATTGTTATTTTGATTCTTAAATATAAATAATCTAAGATCCTTTCGATAAAAACAAAAACCCTGTCCGTGTTTTTGCAAATAAAATCTTTAACAGGTCGTTTTAATCCTCAATCAATAATTTTACGTAAATAAAATTCAACAACAAATTTTACTTTTCATAATAATTTAAAAATGAAAAAAATTATTCTTCCTTTCATCTTTGCAATGGCCGTTGGTACAGCATTTGCCGGAATAAATCACCATTCACCAAAAAGAGATACCGCCACTTTTGCCGCTGGCTGCTTTTGGTGTACAGAAGCACAGTTTAAAGAATTGAGAGGCGTAGAAAGTGTTACCTCCGGATTTATCGGAGGCCATACAAAAAATCCATCCTACGAGGAAGTTTGTACGGGCAGAACCGGTCACGCTGAAGCGAGCAATATTATTTATGATCCTTCCCAAATTTCTTATGATGAATTATTAGCTGCCTTTTTTGCCATGCATGATCCGACTCAGCTGAACAGGCAGGGAAACGATGTCGGAACGCAATACAGGTCGGCGATATTTTATCATAATGCCACACAAAAAGCTAAAGCAATGTACTATATTGAAAAGCTAAATAAAGTGAAGGCTTATAAAAATAAAATTGTTACAGAGATTACACCATTCACAGTTTTTTATAAAGCTGAAGACTATCATCAGGATTTTTACAATAAAAACCCAAACCAACATTATTGCAAATACGTAATTCAACCAGAGTTAGAAAAATTTAGAAAAGTTTTTAAAGATAAGCTGAAACAGCAGCCTTGAAAATTGGCGTCATAAAAAATATAAAAACATGAAATCATTAGTTATATTATCAGGGATTTTATTTTTGTCTTTTTCTTATGGAGCCTGCCAACAGCCTATAAAATCGTCACAAGAAAAAAATCCGTATTATTCCAGAACTGATACTAAACCCTTACATGTTAGTAATGCCGAATGGAAAAAAATTTTGCCACCAGAACTTTATGCTACTGCGCGTGAAAGTGTTACGCAACGTGCGTTCACAGGAAAATATTGGAACACAAACCCTAAGGGTACTTATTACTGCGCCGTTTGTGGAAACCTTCTTTTCAGGTCTGACGCAAAGTTTGCAAGCACCTGCGGATGGCCAAGTTTTTTTGAATCAGCCAGGAAAAATAGTGTTATTTACAAGACCGATAATTCTTACAATATGGAACGCACCGAAGTGATTTGTGCAAGATGCGGATCCCACCTTGGGCACATTTTTGATGACGGCCCTGCACCAACTCATAAAAGATTTTGTATGAATTCTATCTCTCTCGATTTTGTGCCCGATGGAATGGCGGTTAATAAATAATTTTAAAATTTCGGTTATGCAACGGTTATATATAAATGCTTTAATAGTTACATTTTCCTAAAAAAGAAACTACCCTTTTAAAAATTCCGGAGTTGCCATTTTTGTGTTTAATAAAATCATCGAGCATAATTTTTTAGATGATTATGAGAAGAATTTTTTATTTTCCCGTTCCAAATAATTGTATGAACAAAGGAAGGTTAGAAGCTTTTAGCGACGGCGTTTTCGCTATTCTTATTACCATTATGGTTTTGGAATTACACGCACCCGAAGGTGGGACTTTTGAAGCATTAAAACCTTTGCTGCCAAAATTTATAAGTTATATCCTCAGTTTTATTTTTCTCGGTATTTATTGGAATAATCATCATCATTTATTTCAGATTGTGAAACATGTAAATGGCAAAGTTCTTTGGAGAAATATTTTTCTTCTTTTTTGTCTTTCCCTGGTTCCTTTTGTTACCGCATGGATGGGCGAAAATCATTTCAGTTCTTCGACGGTTGCTTTATACGGAATTATTTTATTGATGGCGGGGGTTGCATACTATTTTCTTTTGCATTCGTTAATGCAACTTCACGGAAAAGATTCTTTGCTGGCCACATCGATCGGAAATGATTTTAAAGGAAAAATTTCCGTAGCGATCTATGCCGCAGGCATCCTGCTTTCTTTTGTAAATCCATGGATTGGCTTTGCCCTTTATTGTTGTGTTGCTTTTACCTGGTTCATTCCTGATAAAAGAATTGAAAAACGAATTGAATAAAAATTAGTAGTAGCTTTCAATCGTTAAAATTTTTTACAAATGAAAAAAATCCTTTTTACACTTTCCATGTTTGTTCTCAGCCTTCTATTATTTAAAAATACTTCTGTGGCACAAACAAATAATTCTTCTGATTATTTAAGGCATATTGTTATTATAACTTTTAAACCGGATGCACCTTTGGATAGTATCAAAGCTTTGGATAATGTTTACACCAGTTTGTCAAAAAACCCGATGGTAAAGGATTTTGAACTAGGAGTAAATATTTCTCCCCGCGATAGTGGTGTAATAAAGCACGTGTATGTAACTTCTTTTTCTACAAAAGATGACATGAAAAATTATACGAAAATTCCTGAGTATAAAAGTCTTTTTAAAATAT
>Ga0207652_10001695_pt1 | contig 19285 bp, 20 predicted proteins | sample KBSC63BmetaG_FD_184334 | JGI IMG/M metagenome (GOLD analysis project Ga0207652, IMG submission 184334) | Corn rhizosphere microbial communities from Kellogg Biological Station, Michigan, USA - KBS C6-3B metaG (SPAdes) (version 2) | ecosystem: Host-associated > Plants > Roots > Rhizosphere ... | reverse complement strand
AACCGCCGACAGCGTCACCACGACCGGCCACGGCGTCATGACGGTCGCGCCGGACGAGGCGACCGTCACCGCCGGCGTCCACACGCAGGCCACGACCGCCGCCGAGGCGCTCTCGCAGAACTCGGCACGCATGAACGACGTCATCGCCGCGCTCAAGGCGCACGGCGGCAAGGATCTCCAGACCCAGCAGGTCTCGCTGTACCCGCAGTCCAAGGACGACGGCACGATCATCGGCTACTCGGCCGACGACTCGGTCAGCGCGTCCGCCTCGATCTCGGGTGCCGGCGCGTTGATCGACGCCGCGGTCGGTGCGGGTGCGAACACCGTCAGCGGCCCGACCCTGTCGATCTCCGACCAGGACGCTCGCTACCGCGACGCGCTGAAGAAGGCGGTCGAGGACGCCCGCGCGAAGGCGCTCGCCCTCGCCGACGCAGGCGGCTTCGGCATCGGGCCCGTCTCGACGGTCGTCGAGGAGACGAGCTCCGCACCGCAGCCGATGTTCGCTGCCGGCGCAGTCGCGAAGGACGCGGCAACACCGATCGAGCCCGGCACCCAAGACGTGACCGCCGACGTCACCGTGACCTTCTCGATCAGGTGACGCCGCCGGTCGGCTCGCGGCTCACGTCAATCTGAGCTGGAGACGAAGGGGCCGTTCACAGCGTGCGCAGACGCTGCGGGCGGCTCCTTTGCGTTCCGCGAGGTGCACGGGCAAGGGCTTCTCGCACTCGCACCACTGCGGTGTCGAAGACTCGTCGGGTTTCACTGCGTGATCTGCCATGAGGATCCTCTCGAAGAGGCGCCGACACCTTCGGTGTCAGACATCCGGTGTCCCGCGGAGGAGGAGATTCGCTAGCCGGCGGCGGCGGGGAGGACGAAAGCGCCGGCTAGCGCACGTTGAGGAGCGCGACGATATTCGCCTGGAGGGCAAAACGCTTGGCGAACCTGATCGTCGGCGCGGCGTGCATCTCCTACAAGTATGCGAGTGCTGTCAAGCAGCCACCGCCTCGTCGACGGCCAGTGCCATGTCGGCTTCGGTGATCGTCTGCAGGATCCGGCCCGCGATGCAATACGGGTCGCCGAGCGAGTTCGGCCGGCGATCCTCGAGGTAGCCGCGGTAGCCGTTCTGCACGAAGCTCCACGGGATCCGGATCGACGCGCCGCGGTTCGCGACGCCGTACGTGAACTCGTCGATCGCAGCCGTCTCGTGCAGCCCCGTCAGCCGCATGTCGTTGTCAGGCCCATAGACCGCGATGTGGTCGTCCTTGTGGTCGTCGAACGCCGCCATCAGCGCTGCGAAGTACGGCTCGCCGCCGACCTCCCGCATGCGCTTCGTCGAGAAGTTGCAGTGCATGCCCGAGCCGTTCCAGTCGTGCTCGGCGCCGAGCGGCTTCGGATGGAAGCTGATGTCGATGCCGTACCGCTCGCACAGGCGCAAGAGCAGGTAGCGCGCGATCCAGACCTCGTCCGCGGCGCGGCGCGAGCCCTTGCCGAAGATCTGGAACTCCCACTGGCTCTTCGCCACCTCGGCGTTCACACCCTGGAGTTCGATCCCCGCGGCGAGACACAGGTCGATGTGCGTGTCGACGATCTCACGCGCGACATCGCCGACGTTCTTGAAGCCGACACCTGTGTAGTACTCGCCCTGCGGCGCAGGGAAGCCGTCGGCCGGGAAGCCGAGCGGGCGCCCGTCCTTGAAGAGGAAGTACTCCTGCTCGAAGCCGAACCACGCGTCCGGGTCGTCCGGGATCGACGCGCGGGTGTTCGACGGATGCGGCGTCCCGTCCGGGAGCAGCACCTCGCACATCACGAGCAGCGCGTTCGCGCGGGCCGGGTCGGGGAAGAGCGCGACCGGCTGCAGGAAGCAGTCCGAGCTCGAGCCGTCCGCCTGGCGCGTCGAGCTGCCGTCGAAGTTCCACACCGGCACGTCCTCGAGCGTCGGCTCGCCGTCGATCGCGACGATCTTCGTCTTCGAGCGCAGGTTCGGAGTCGGCTCGTAGCCGTCCAGCCAGATGTACTCGAGCTTCATTCTCACGTCATTCCTCCTTCTTCGTCGGACCAACAAAAAAAGCGCCCACCACTCCCGGGAGTGGTGAAGCGCCATCGCTTCCGCCGGTGCCTCCATCGGCACCGTACGCCTCCGAGATTAGCGGTCCGGGTGGTCGGTTCGCAAGGTCGTGATCCCGAGCAGGCGATCCGAGGTGTGCTCGACCTGGAGGGTCGTGTGGTCCAGCCCGAACCGCTCGTGGAGCAGGGTCTCGAGCTCCCGGCGGATGCGGTGGCAGTCCTCGTCCCGGGCCACGAGCACGTGCGCTGAGAGGGACGGGAAGCCGCTCGAGATCTCCCAGACGTGCAGGTCGTGGAGGCTCGACACACCGGGATGGGTCGAGATCGCGGTCGCCACGTCCTCGGGCCGCATTCCCTCGGGGGCTGCCTCGAGCAGCACGCGACCGGTGCGGCGGAGGAGCGGCACGGCGGCATAGAGCATCGATGCGGCGACGGCCAGTGACGCAATCGGGTCGGCGCGGTCGAACCCGGTGATCCAGATGACGGTGCCGGCGACGACCGTCGCGGCGAACGCGAAGAAGTCCGTCAGCAGGTGCTGGAAGCTGCCTTCGACGTTCAGATTCTCACGATTTGCGCGCGCGACCTGCCAGATCGCGACGACGTTGACCGCGGCGCCGACGAGGGCGGTGAAGACCACGGGCGGAGCGTCGACGCCCGTCGGCGACAGCAGCCGCTGCACCGCCTCGAACACGATCAGAGCGCCGAGCACCAGCAGCGTGATCGCGTTCGCCTGCGCCGACAGGATCTCCGCGCGCCGGAAGCCGAACGTCATGCGGCCTTCCGCGGGCCGCTGCGCGAGCCGTGCCGCCCACACCGAGAGGCCGAGCGCGGCTGCGTCGATCAGCATGTGCGCGGCGTCGGAGAGCAGCGCGAGGGAGTCGGCGAGGATCCCGACGACGACCTCGACCATCATGAACGCGACGATCAGCGCCAGCGCGATCGCCAGCGGCCGCACCTGCGCGTCGGCGCGCACACCGTGGTCGTGAGCGTGATCGTGCGTTATGGCCGTAGTCTTCCCGAGATGGACGGTGTCGTGTTCGTCGAGATCCCTGCCGGCTCTCGCAACAAGTACGAGTGGGACGAGGAACTGGGCGGGATCGTGCTCGACCGCAGGCTCTTCACGTCGATGAGCTACCCGGCCGACTACGGCTACGTCGAGGGCACGCTCGCCGAGGACGGCGACCCGCTCGACGCCCTCGTGCTCGTCGGCGAGCCGACGTTCCCGGGCTGCCGCATCCGCGTCCGCGCCGTCGGCGTGTTCCACATGGCCGACGAGAAGGGACCCGACGAGAAGGTGCTGTGCGTGCCGCTCAACGACCCGTCGTGGGGCACGATCTCCGACATCCACGATGTCCCGCCACAGCTCCGGAACGAGATCGAGCATTTCTTCCAGGTCTACAAGGACCTGGAGGACAAGAAGACCGAAACGCGTGGGTTCGGAAACCGGGCGGAGGCGCAGGAAATCATCGCCGCGTGCCGCCGACGGGTCCGCTAGTCTCACCCGAGTCATGTCCGGGATCACCAACGCAGACGTCAGTAGCGCTCGCTTCCCGCGGGCGTAGTGCGTCTTCGTTCGGTCCTCTGAGCTTCTGAGTCACTGAACCTCAGCAAGCTCTCTTTCGATCCCAAGGAGCATGTCGTGTCGGTCTCAGCAGTCGAAGTGCGTGATCTCGAGAAGGTCTTCAGCCGCCGGAAGGGCCTCTGGCATCGGCGCAAACGCGCGGCACTGAACAAGGTCTCCTTCACGATGGAGCGCGGCGAGTGCGTCGCGATCCTGGGCCAGAACGGCTCCGGGAAGTCGACCCTGGTGCGTCTCCTGTCGACGCTCCTGCTCGCCGACGGCGGCGAGGCGCGCGTCTTCGGGTACGACGTGTTCAAGGAGGCCCGCACGGTCCGGCGGCTCGTCAACCGCGTCTCGGTCGAGGCGAGCTTCTTCAAGCGGATGAGCGCGGCCGAGAACCTGTCGTACGCGGCGCGGTTCTACGGGATGGGCCCCTCGGAGACGCGCCGGGAGATCCCGCGCATCCTGCAGCGGGTCGGGTTCCCGCCAAACCGCCGCAACGAGTCGATGGAGAACCTGTCACGCGGCATGCAGCAGAAGGTCGCGCTTGCACGCGCACTGCTCACCTCGCCGGTGCTGCTGCTGCTCGACGAGCCGACGACGGGCCTCGACCCGCGCTCGAAGCAGGAGGTGCAGACGTTCATCCGCGAGATCCGCGAGCGGCACGACTCGACGATCCTCCTCTGCACGCACGACATGAAGGAGGCGGAGGAGCTCGCCGACCGCGTCGGCCTGCTCGACCGCGGCGAGCTGCTGTTCCTCGAGCCGGTCGCGGACGTGCTCCAGCGGTACGAGGTCGAGACGCTCGAGGAGGCGTTCTTCGCCGCCACCGGGCGCACGTTCGAGGACGAGAAGACGGAAGACGACGAAGAGAGGGAGGTGTTCGCATAAATGGCGGTCGATGTCACCCAGGCGTTCACACGCCGCCGAATCATCAGGGACGAGCTCATCGGCCTCTTCGGCGTCGTCGAGCGCAACCTGTACCTGACGAAGCGCTACCTCCTCTGGGACCTCGCGTTCCTGCTCTGGACGGTCGCGAACACGCTCACGATCGTGTTCATCGCGCGCGGCGTCGGCATCTCGCCGGTCGAGCGGAACTCGCTCGAGACGAAGCTGCTGGTCGGCGGTGTGATCTGGGCGTTCCTCGGGATCATCTTCGAGATCGTCACGGAGACGGTCGCGTGGGAGCGTTGGGAAGGGACGATCGAGTACACGTTCATGGCGCCGGTGTCGCGGCCGGTGCACCTGATCGGTATGGGCGTGTACGCGGTGATCTACGGCCTCGTCCGCGCTGCGCTCGTGTTCTTCGCGGTCGTGCTGTTCATCGGCATCCACCTGCCGCACGCCAACTACGGCGCCGCGATCGCGCTGCTCGCCATCGCGTCGATCTCGTTCATCGGCGTCGGGATGATGACCGCGGTCCTGCCGCTCGTCTCGCCGGAGAAGGGAACGCAGCTCGGCTTCGTCGCGCAGGGGCTGATGCTCGTCGTGTCGGGCGTCTACTACCCGGTGAGCGTGCTGCCGGACTGGATGCAGTGGGTCGCGAAGATCTCGCCCGCGACCTACGCGTTGCGCGGCAACCGGGAGCAGATCCTGCACGGCGCCGGGCTCGCGTGGGCCGATGTGTGGCCGCTGCTCGTGATCGGGGCGTTCTCGATCCCGATCGGGCTGTCGGTGTTCAAGATCGGCGAACGGTACGCGAAGAAGCGCGGGAAGCTGAAGCGTTCCGGATGATGGACGAAACGGATCCGATGTTCGCGCCGGAGGTCGTCGGCCCGACCGTCGACTTCCTGGCCGCGATGGCTGCCGGCGGCGCGCTCGAGCTCGCCGTCGGCAGCGGTCGGATCGCGCTCCCGCTGGCGGAGCGAGGTATACGCGTGCACGGCATCGACATCTCGTCCGCGGTGCTCGAGCAGCTTCACGCCAAGGGCGGCCGAGTGACGACCACCCTGGGGGACTACACGACCACCAAGGTGGACGACACGTTCTCGGTCGTCTACCTCGTGTGGAACTCGCTGAGCAACGTCACGACGCAGGAGGGCCAGGTGGCGGCGTTCACGAACGCGGCCGCGCACCTCGAGCCCGGCGGCCGCTTCGTCGTCGAGCTCTTCGTCCCTCAGCTACGTCGGCTTCCGCCGGGACAGAGCTTCGTGCCCTTCGACGTGACACCGGAGCATCTCGGATTCGACGAGTACGACGTCCTGACGCAGCGGCTCGTCTCGCATCACTACTCGCCGGGCCGCGATGGGTACGGATCCGGAGCATTCCGGTACGCGTGGCCTTCCGAGCTCGACCTGATGGCACGACTCGCAGGCATGACGCTCAGCGAGCGCTGGGCCGGCTGGCGCCGCGAGCCGTTCACGGCCGAGTCGGACTCGCACGTCTCCGTCTGGACACTCTGATGGGCGCGTCGCTGCTCCAGTGGTGATAGGAAGTCGGCACCGAACCCGGCGCTGAGAGGAGCGAGGCACACGATGGGCATGATCGAGAGCAAGGACCGCGCGACGTCCACCCCCGAGGCGCGCAAGCAGGCGCTGAAGCAGATGGAGAAGGACGGCGTCGAGTACGCCCTCTTCTGGTTCACGGACATCGAGGGTCACCTGAAGAGCTTCGCGATCACGCCCTCCGAGCTCGCCGGCGCGCTCGACGACGGGATGGGGTTCGACGGCTCGTCGATCACCGGGTTCAATGCGATCGAAGAGTCGGACATGGTCGCGATCCCCGATCCGACGACGTACCGGCTGATGCCGACGCGTGACGGCGAGGCGAAGGTGGGCCGCATGATCTGCGACGTCGTCAAGCCGGACGGTGAGCCCTACGAGGGCGACCCCCGCTACGTCCTGCGCCGCGCGCTCGAGCGGATGGAGTCGCTCGGCTTCGACACCTTCAACATCGGCCCGGAGCTCGAGTACTTCCTGTTCGCCGACAACGAGTCGACGATCACGCTCGACGAGGGCGGCTATTTCGCGATGACCGCGCTCGACGCCGCGACGGAGCTCCGCAACGAGACGATTCAGGCGCTCGAGTCGATGGGGATCGGGATCGAGTACCACCACCATGAGGTCGCGCCGTCGCAGCACGAGATCGACATGCGCTACGCGAATGCGCTCGACATGGCCGACCAGACGGTCACCTACCGGCTGGTCGTCAAGGAGGTCGCGGCGAAGAACGGCGTCTACGCGACGTTCATGCCGAAGCCGCTCTATGGCGAGAACGGGTCGGGGATGCACACCCACATGTCGCTGTTCAAAGACGGTCGCAACCAGTTCTTCGATCGAGCCGACCAGTACAACCTCTCACCCGCCGGCAAGCAGTTCATCGCAGGGCTGCTGCGTCACGCGCGCGAGCTCTCCGCCGTGTTCGCGCAGTGGGTCAACTCGTACAAGCGGCTCGTGCCGGGCTTCGAGGCGCCGGTGTACGTCGCGTGGTCTCAGCGCAACCGGTCCGCGCTGATCCGCATCCCGCTCTACAAGCCGGGCTCGGAGCAGGCGACGCGCGCCGAGATCCGCTGCCCCGATCCGGCGTGCAACCCGTACCTGACGTTCGCCGCGCTGCTGCATGCGGGGCTCGAAGGGATCGAGAAGGGCTACGAGCTGGAGCCGCCGATGGAGACGAACCTCTACCACCTGACGGCGGAGGAACGGCGCGACCAGGGAATCGTGTCGCTACCCGAGACGCTCGGCGAGGCAATCGACGAGTTCGCGGCGAGCGACCTGATGCGCCGCGCGTTCGGCGACCACATCTTCGCGACAACTACGTGAAGCTGAAGCGGAAGGAATGGGACGAATACCGCGTGCAGCTCACGCAGTGGGAGCTCGAAAGGTACTTGCGGGTTCTTTGACCTGCGACGCAGGGTGTCTGACACCAGTAGGTCTGACACCTCGTTAGAGGAACGTGCGGATCGACTCGCGGGGTCTTGGAGTTCAGCCTGCCACGCAGGGTGTCTGACACCAGTAGGTGTCTGACACCTCGTTAGAGGAACGTGCGGATCGACTCGCGGTCGACCCGGAGGCCGATCACCTTCGCGCCGTCGTCGATCTGCTCGATCGACTCGGCCGGAACGAGCCGGCGCCTGCGGGCGAAGAACCCGGAGCGGACCGACAGGGCGTCGGGCTCTTCGGGTGAGGTTCCGTACATCGGGCACTCGACGGTTCCGACGACGCGGCCCTTCGCATCTGCGACGAGGAAGCCGGCTGTGGCACGGAGGTCGACGGCGAGTGCACTCATGTAGCCGACGCTATTCCCCGACTACGAGGAAATACCTCTACCGCCGTAAAGCTTTTGTGAAAGCCGCCGGCCGGCGGCTAGCTGCCCCACTTGCCCGACATCGCGAGCATCGCGACGGTCAGCATCAAGAGGAGCAGGGTCGAGAGCACGGCGACGATCCGGCCGGCGACCGGCTTCTCGCTTCGCTTCCACCAGAACGCCAGTCCGATCGTGATCAGGAGGAGCAGGAAGCCGGCGTCGCTCGTGATGTAGCCGATCCCGACCCACGTCGGGTCGTTGCCGCCGAAGCCGTCCTTTTCCTTGCTGTACATCACCTCGGCGAAGACGCGGAGGAGGATGTAGAACGGGATCGTCGTGAGGAGCGTCGTGAAGGTCGCTCGGCGCAGGAAGGCGGCGTCGGGGCGGCTCCAGGACACATACGACAGGACGACGACGGTGAGGATCGCGCCGACCGTCGTCATCGCGCCGAGCACGTGCAGGAAGAGGGGCCAGAACGGCCTGCTGAAGTCGGCGACGATCACGCGCCCGGCTTCCAGAGCATGATCACGAGCACGGCGATCGTGGCGATCCCGGCGGCGTAGTTGACGGCGAGCGCCTTCGGGTCGCGGATCATCGCGCGCAGCTCGCCGGACATCGTGTCGCCGGCGGCCGCTTCGCGCTCAGCGGCCTCACGGACGTGCTCCTGATGCTTGCCGCCTTTTCCGCCGAGCGCGCTCGCCAGCGCCCAGAAGACGAGCGCCGCCCAGATCCAGCCGGCACCGAACCCGAATCCCAGGTCGTGCCAGAGCCAGATGCCGAACAGGAGCGTCCCGAGCACCCCGGCGAAGATGAGCGGCAGCGCGTAGCGGATCAACTTGAGCAGGAGTGCGGTCTCGCTCGGCTTCTCGGACCGGATCGCGAGGAAGTTGAGGATCGCCGCCGCCGTCGAGCCGCCGACGAGGCAGAACGCAGCAGCGATGTGGAGCATCAGCAGCCACTGGGTCTTGTCCACGTCGTGAGCGTAACGTTGTCCGCGGATGGATGCACGCGAAAGGCACCTGCGTCTTTTGACCGAGACCATCGAGGCGGTCAACTCGACCCTCGACCTCCGGGAGGTGCTTGCCCTCGTCGCGACCAAGGTGGCCGGCGCGCTCGAGGCGGACGCCTGTTTCGTCTACCTCTACGACGACCGGGCGGACGAGCTCGTGCTGCGCGCGACGCACGGGACGCCGATCGACGAGATGACCCGCCGGCCGCGGATGCGCCCCGGTGAGGGGATCACCGGCTCGGCCGCCGCGGCGCGCGCGCCGGTGATGCTCGAGGCGCAGGCGCATCTCGATCCGCGCTTCAAGAACTTCCCGAACCTCCCCGAGGACGAGTACGAGTCGATCCTCGCCGTGCCGATCCTCACGCGCGACGGAGCGCTCGAAGGTGCGCTCAACGTGCGCACGCGGGAACCGCGCGCGTTCTCCGAGGACGAGGTCGAGCTGTTGCTCGCGATCGCCGCCCAGGTGGCGCAGTCGATCGAGCACGCGAAGCTGTACTCGGAGGCGCAGCGGCGCGTGCACGAGCTCGAGGCGCTCGCGCGCATCTCCGAGGCGGTGCAGGATTCGCTGTACCTCGAGGAGTCGCTCGAGGCGATCGTCAAGACGACGATGGACGCGCTCGGCGCGACCGGCGCGGCGCTCGTGCTCGACGACGGTCGTATCGCGTGGCCCGAGGGCGTCGCGTCGGCCCATGCGATGCGTCAGTCGCTCACGTGGCGCGGCCGGCAGATCGGTGAGCTCGTCGCCGACCGGGCAACGCCGTTCTCGGACGCGGATCGCGAGCTGCTCGCGTCGATCGCGACGCATGCCGCCGTCGCGCTCGAGCACGGCCGCGCGGTCATGCGGGGCGTGCTCGCTCAGGAGATCCATCATCGCGTCAAGAACAACCTGCAGACGGTGGCGTCGCTGCTTCGGCTGCAGGCTCGTTCGGCCGACGCCGTCGACCCGCGCGAAGCGCTCGAGCATTCGGTGAACCGCATCCTCGCGATCGCCGCCGTTCACGAGCTCCTCACCGAGCGGCGCGAAGAGGACGTCGAGCTCGCGGATCTCTTCGACCGGCTGCGCGCGATGCTCGTACAGGGCGTGGGTGGCGGCAAGGAGGTGACGGCGACGCTCGCGTCGGTGACGCTGCCGGGCGCGCGGGCGACCGCGCTCGCGCTCGTCTTCGCGGAGCTGCTGCAGAACGCGCTCGAGCACGGCGGCGATCGGATCCGCGTCGAGCTCGAGCAGCGGAACGGCGATCTCGTGCTCGCGATCGCGGACGACGGCGCCGGGCTCGGCGACGGCGACCTCGGCTCCGGCACCGGGCTGTCGATCGTGCAGGCGCTCGTCCGCGACGAGCTGCGCGGGACGCTCGAGCTGTCGTCGGGCCCCGGTGCGCGTGCCGAGGTCGTCTTCCCCGCCTAGGCTGTCCGCGCGGCGAGTTGACACAGGTCTGAGCGCACTTCGTCACGGTGCCTGGCACCGGACGAGTCCCAAGCGCGTGAGTCTGTGCGCAGGGACTTTTTCAATTCAGGCACCCTCTTGTGTCCGGCTCGTCACGGTGCCTGGCACCAGCCGGGCCGCGACAAGCCGTGTCTTCGACGGCTAGTCCGACTGCTCGTCGAACGTGAAGTGGAAGTGGTCGCCGTGGGCGTCGACGCCCAGCACTTGGTCGGCGAGGACCTCCGCGGCGACGCTGTCGAGGAACACTTTTGCGCCGTCGCGCTCGATCACCTCGTCGCCGTCCCGGGGCTCCGTCGCGTCGTCGATCTGGAGCTCGACGCCGTCGTCGGTCTCCTGGGCGGTGATCCGCAACGCGGTGCCCATCCCCTTCAACGGCTCGACGGCGTCCTCGTGGATCTCGAGCATCGCCGGAGTCTAAGACACGGGACGTTTGCGGCGCGGGAGGCCAGGCGAGGGCCACCGCAGGAGCCTTCGAGCGGGCCTCCCACACCGCAGCTCTCATCCTCCTCCCCCGCCGCGCTTCCGCCACTAGCCGTTCGGCCAGGGTGTACAACCCTCCGATGCGGATCCTGATCGCCGAGGACGAGACGATCATCCGCCTCGACCTCCGCGACCTGCTCGAGCGCGCCGGTCACGAGGTCGCCGGTGAGGCGCGCGACGGCGAGGAAGCGGTCGCGCTCGCCCGTGAGCTCGCGCCCGACCTCGCGATCATGGACGTGAAGATGCCCCGGCTCGACGGGATCGACGCCGCCAGGCGGATCCTCGAGGACCGCCCGATGCCGATCGTGCTCTTGACGGCCTACGGCCAGCAGGAGCTGGTCGCGCGGGCCGTCGAGGCCGGCGTCTTCGGCTACCTCGTCAAGCCGTTCCGCGAGCAGGACCTCGTGCCCGCGATCGAGACCGCGCGGGCGCGGCATGCCGAGCTCGCCGAGGTTCGCGGGGAAGTCGAGTCGCTCGCCGACGCGCTCGCCGCCCGCAAGGCGATCGAGCGCGCCAAGGGGCTCCTGATGGAGAAGGAGAACCTCAGCGAGGCGGAGGCGTTCGACCGGCTCCGGCGCGCGAGCCAGGTGTCGGGCCGGCCGCTGAAGGTGATCGCCGAGGCCGTGGTCGATACGCTCGGCGGTGAATGACCAGCACGCTCACACCGCCGAAGGAACGCGCGCGCGCCGGGTCGGGCTCCGGTACCGGCGACGCGTGGCGCGTGATCGTCCGCAACGACAACCACAACACCTTCGAGGGCGTGGCGTTCGCACTCGCGCAGACGATCCCCGGTGTCGACTACACCAAGGGCATGGCGCTCGCGAACAAGATCCACTCGACCGGCCAGGCGATCGTCTGGTCGGGCCACCGCGAGCTTGCCGAGCTCTATCACTCGCAGCTCGAGGGCTACGGCCTTACGCTCGCACCGCTTGAGCGCTGACGACGGGATCCGGCGCGTCTTCGACGCGTTCCGCGGCGGCGACCCCCGCGCGCTCTTCGAGGTGATCGCCGAGGACGCGGTCTGGATCGTCAACGGCACCGTCCCGGTCGCGAACGTCTACGAAGGCCGCGAGCAGATCTTCACGCTGTTCCGCGAGACGCGCCGGCTCACGGGCGGCACGTACCTGTCGACGCTGAAGTGGTCGCTCAGCGACGACGCGCACGCCGCCGCCGTCTACCGCGCGCAGGGCAAGCGCGAGGGGCGCGAGCTCGACATCGACCAGGTGCTGCTGATCGACCACTCGGCCGGCGTGTGGCAGCGGATCGTCGCGATCCCGTCCGATCCGCCCGCGTTCGAGGAGTTCTGGGCGTGAGGGTTGGCGTTCAGCTCCCCGAGGTGGAGTACGAGGCGAGCCGCGACGAGGTCGCGGCGATGGCGCGCGCCGCCGAGGACGTCGGCTTCGACTCGCTGTGGGTCGGCGACCACCTGCTGTACCGCGATCCGATGCGCGGGCCGTGGGACGCGTGGACGACGCTCGCCTGGCTCGCCGGGATCACCGAGCGCATCGAGCTCGGCCCGCTCGTCGCGTGCACCGCGTTCCATCCGCCGGGCGTGCTGGCGCGCATGGCGGCCGCGACGCACGAGCTCTCCGCCGGCCGGCTCGTGCTCGGCCTCGGCTGCGGCTGGAACGAAGTCGAGTTCCGTGCGTTCGGGCTGCCGTTCGACCATCTCGTCTCCCGCTTCGAGGAGGCGTTCACGATCGTGCGACGGCTGCTCGCGGGCGAGCACGTGACGTTCGAGGGGCGCTACCACCGCGTCGACGACGCCGTTCTCCTGCCGAAGCCGGCGACGGCACCGAAGCTGATGCTCGGCGCGAACGCGCCGCGGATGCTGTCGATCGGCCTGCCTCACGTCGCGAGCTGGAACACCTGGTTCTCGCGCTACGGCAACACGGTCGAAGGCTTCGCCGCCGAGAACGCGGGCATCTCCGAGACCGCGGAGCGCAGCGGGCGCGACCCCGCGACCCTCGAGCGGAGCGCCTGCGTTTTCGTCTCCGTCGAGAGCGCCGGGGTGCGGCAGAACGACGAGAGCACGTCGCCCGTCCCGGCCGACGCGCTAGAGAATCACCTCGTGGCGATGGAGGCTGCCGGTGCCGACGAGGTGATTCTCATCGCCGACCCGATCACCGAGGCGTCGATCCGCTCGCTTGGAACAGTGATTCCCACCGCCTGAGCAGCGCGTCGAGCTCGTCCCGCGCCCGCGTGTGGGCGGCAACCAGCTCGACGTCCGACCAGTCGGCGGCGAGCTTCTGCTCCACCTCGGCGAGCCGCGCCTCCGCCTTCTCCACCTCGGCCTCGACCTGGTCGAGCGCGGAGGGCTTCGGCTTCGTCGGCCGCTTGGGCCGCTCCGGCTTGGGCGCCTTCGGCGCGGATACCGGCGGCGCGTCCTGCGCCTCCTGGGCGCGGACGTAGTCAGCCCAGCCACCGGGGTACGAGGCGATCGCCCGGTCTTCGACGGCGAGCAGCCGGTCGGCGACCGCGTCGAGCAGCGCGCGGTCGTGCGACACGAGCAAGACGGTGCCGGGGAATGCCTCGAGCGCCGCCTCCAGCGACTCGCGCGACTCGAGGTCGAGATGGTTCGTCGGCTCGTCGAGCACGAGGAAGTTCGCGCCGGAGGCGACGACGATCGCGAGCGCGAGCCGGCGCCGCTCACCCCCCGAGAGTGACACCACCCGCTTCTCGTGCTCGTCCCAGCCCGAGAAGAGGAACCGCCCGAGCAGCGACTGCGCCTCCGGCCGCTTCAGGCCGGTTCCCGACATCGCGGCCTCGAGCACGGAGCCGCGCTCGTCGAGCTCGGCCTCGTGCTGCGAGAAGTACGCAGCCTCGACACCGTGGCCGAGCCGGATCTTCCCGCCGGCGGGATCGCGCTGGCCGAGCAGCGTTTCGAGCAGCGTCGTCTTGCCAGACCCGTTCGGGCCGACGAGCGCGACATGCTCGCCGCGCTCGATCGCGAACGCGGCGTCGTCGAGCAGCGGCTTGTCGCCCGCGCGGATGCGCAGCCCCTCGCCGACCGCCACGTCGCGTCCCGAGCGAGCGGGCTTCAGGAACTCGAAGCCGAGCGAGCGCCGGCGGTGATCCGGCGCGTGCACGCGACTCGCCTGCAGCTTCTCGATCTGCTTGAGCTTCGACTGCGCCTGCCGTGCCTTCGAAGCCTTGTAGCGGAAACGCTCGACGAAGCGCTCGAGCCGCGCGAGCTGCTCCGTCTGCCGCTCAGCGGTCTTCGCCTGGTGGAGGTCGCGCGCTGCCTGCTCGCGACGCCACACGTGCCAGGCACCGGGGAAGTAGACCGACTTGCCGCGCTCGAGCTCGAGCACCGCGGTCGTCACTGCCTCGAGGAACCAGCGGTCGTGCGCGACGAGGATCACGCCGGCGTCGATCGTCTTCATCATCTCCTCGAGCCACTCGAGCGACTCGATGTCGAGGTGGTTCGTCGGCTCGTCCAGGAGGAGCAGGTCGGGCTGCGACGCGAGCGCGCGTGCGAGCGATGCGCGCGTCAACTCACCTCCCGAAAAGGTGCGCAGCGGCCGGTCGAGGTCGTCGTCGGTGAACCCGAGGCCGCGCACGACGGACGCGGCGCGGTCGCGCCAGTCGTAGCCGCCCGCGTGCTCGAGGCGCGCCTGCGCCTCTGCATAGCGGCGCAGCACCGCCGGATCATGCTCGCCCGACGCCATGCGCTCCTCGAGCACGCGCAGCTCGCTCTCGACGGCTGCGAGGTCGGCGGTCCCGGCGAGCACGTAGTCGCGTAACGGGCTGCCCGACTGGTCCGGCGGACGCTGGTCGTGCAACGCGACCCGTGCGCCTTTCTCCCACGCGAGGTCACCGCCCTCGAGCGTGATCTCCCGCGCGAGCGCGCGGAGCAGCGTCGTCTTCCCGGCCCCGTTCGGGCCGGCCAGCGCGAGCCGGTCACGCCGCTCGACCTTGAACGAGACGCCGTCGAAGAGGACGTCGCCGGAGAACTCCTTGCGGAGCGCGGATGCGATCAGAACCGCCACGGCTGCAAACTATCCTCCGGCTCCATGCGGATCGTGGCGCTCGACCTCGGCTCGTCCTCGGTGCGCGCGATCGCGTACGACGGGGAGGGGGCGTCCGAGCCCGGCGACGCGCAGCTGACCTACGACACGCACGATCCCGACGAGCTGGTCGACGCGTGCCGCGCCGTCCTGGCGCAGGTCGGGGAGGGCGACGCGCTCGCGCTCTCGTGCTTCTGGCATTCGCTCGTCGCGCTCGACGAGCACGACCGGCCGGCGTCGCCGCTCCTCACCTGGCGCGACGCCGAGGGCGATCCGCCCGTGCTCGACCCGGACGCCTACCACCGCCGCACGGGCTGCTTCCTCCATCAGTCGTTCTGGCCGGCGAAGCTCGCAGGGCTCGCCGCTGCGCGGTACGTGTCGTTCGCCGACTATCTGCTGCTGCGTCTCACCGGCGAGCTCGCCACCAGCGTCTCGATGGCGAGCGGCACCGGCATCTTCGATCCGAACCGGCTCGCCTGGGACGACGAGACGCTCGCGGCCGTCGGCGCCGACGTGTCGAAGCTGCCGCCGATCTCGGACGAGCAGGTCGCGGGCGTCTGGCCCGCGCTCGGGGACGGCGCGTGCTCGAACGTCGGCGCGGGCTGTGTCGAGCGCGGCCGTGCCGCGGTGACGATCGGGACGTCGGCGGCTGCCCGGGTCGTCTACGAGGCACCGTCGGCCGACCCGAAGCCGGGACTCTTCCTCTACCGCCTCGACGGCCGTCGCTTCTGCGAGGGCGGCGCGCTCTCCGACGGGGGCAACCTGCATGCCTGGCTCCACCACACCCTCCGCGAGTCCGCGCCCACCGACGAGCCCGCGCACGGCCTGACCTTCCTGCCGTTCCTCGGCGGCGAGCGCGCGCTCGGGTGGAACCCGCATCGGCGAGGCCTCGTGTCGGGCCTCACGTTCGACACCTCCCCGGGGGAGATCGCGCAGGCGGCACTCGAGGGCGTCGCGTATCGACTGGCGGACGTCCTCGACGCGATCGGTGGCATCGAGTCGGTGGTCGCGACCGGGCACGCCCTGCTCGTCAACGACGCCTGGCTGCAGATCCTCGCGGACGTGCTCGGCCGGCCGGTCGAGGTCTCGGGCGAGGCCGAGGGCTCCGCACGCGGCGCAGCGGTCGTCGCGCTCGAGCGGCTCGGTGCCCTCGTACCTCCAGCCCCCGTGGCGCGCGTTGTCCAACCACGGGCCGAGCGGTTCGAGATCCATCTGGCCGCCAGGGAAGAACAACGGAGGCTGATGCGTTCACAGGAGGCGAGATGATCGGAATCGTCGGAGGCGGCCTGTCCGCCGCGAAAGTCGTCGAGAGCTACCGCGACAGCGGCGGCACGGATGAGATCGTCCTCTGGTCGCAGGACCCGCACGGGCCGTACCATCGGCCGCCGCTCACCAAGCGCCTGCTTCGCGGCGAGTCGACCCCCGAGGACGCGCTGATCTCGCTGCATGGGGTCGACGTACGCCTCGGCGAGCGGATCGAGTCGCTCGACGCCGTCGACGCAGACACGATCGTCCTCGCCACGGGCGCGACGCCGCGCAAGCTCGGCGACGCACTCGCGTTCCGCACGCTCGACGACTCGCTCGAGCTGCGCCGCCGCGCCGCGTCGGCGAAGACGGCGACGGTGGTCGGCGGCGGCTTCATCGGCTGCGAGATCACCGCGTCGCTGACGATGATCGGCCTCGAAGTGACGCAGATCGTGCGCGACCCGATGCTGTTCGCCACGCTCGGCTGCCCGCCTCTCTCCGAGTCCCTGCATGAGATCTACCGTGCGAACGGGGTCGACCTGCGCCTCGAGGCGAGCGACATCCCGGACGCCGACATCGTCGTCGCCGGGATCGGCGTCGAGCCCAACGTGGAGCTCGCTCGCGATGCCGGGCTCGACGTCCGGAGCGGGATCGTCGTGGACGAGCGCTTCCGCACGTCACGCGACGGCGTCTACGCGATCGGCGACGTCGCCGAGTTCTTCGACCCGATCTACCGGCGCCACCGCCGGATCGAGCACTGGTCGACCGCGGCCTACCACGGGACGACGCTCGGCAAGATCCTCGCGGGCGACGAGAGCGCGCGGTACGACACGGTCTCGTCGTTCTTCTCCGAGGAGTTCGGACGCAGCTTCCGGTCGTTCGGCGACGCCTCCGGGCACGACGGCACCTCCCTCGAGGGCGACTTCTCCGGCGACCACGCCGTCTTCCGGTTCCTGCGGGGCGGGGACACGATCTCCGCGGTGGCGATCGGCCTCGACGACGAGGAGCAGGACGCGCTCAAGGACGAGATCAGAGCCGGTGCCGCGACGACCCACGCATAGCCGTTACCCTCGCAGGGAAGTCGATTCCTGGAGGAGCGTTGGCGAACTCGGAGATCGAACAGCTCTCCATCGACACGATCAGAACGCTGTCGATGGACATGGTGCAGCAGGCGAACGCCGGCCACCCCGGCACGGCGATGGCGCTCGCTCCGCTCGCGTACCTGCTCTACGGCGAGGTGATGCACCACAACCCGGCCAACCCGCACTGGTCGAACCGCGATCGCTTCATCCTCTCCGCCGGGCACGCGTGCGTCCTCCAGTACTCGGCGCTCCACCTCGCCGGCTACAACCTCTCGCTCGAGGAGTTGAAGCGCTTCCGGCAATGGCAGTCGAAGACGCCGGGGCATCCGGAGCTCGGTCATACCGAAGGCATCGAGGTGACGACGGGGCCGCTCGGCCAGGGTTTCGCGAACGGCGTCGGCATGGCGTTCGCGGAGCGGTTCCTCGCCGCGACGTTCAACCGACCCGCGCGCGAGCCGATCGTCGACCACCGCATCTACGCCATCTGCTCCGACGGCGACCTGATGGAGGGCGTCTCGTACGAGTCCGCGTCGATCGCCGGCACGAACGGGCTCGGCAAGCTCATCTATTTCTACGACGACAACCACATCACGATCGACGGGACGACCTCGATCTCGTTCACCGAGGATCGTGGGGCGCGGTTCGAGGCGCTCGGCTGGCATGTCCAGCACGTCGAGGACGTCAACGAGCTCGACGTGCTGCGCGAGGCGATCGCGAACGCGCAGGCGGCGACGTCGCAACCGTCGATCATCGTGTGTCGCACGCACATCGCTTTCGGCGCGCCGAAGGCTGTCGACACGGCGAAGGCCCACGGCTCGCCCCTCGGCGCCGACGAGGTCGCCGCGGCGAAGAAGGCGCTCGGCTGGGATCCTGCCAAGCAGTTCTTCATCCCCGAAGAGGTGGCAGCGCACATGAATCAGGTCGACCGCGGGAGCGCACTCGAGACCGAGTGGGAGGGTCGCTTCGCGACCTGGTCGGAAGCGTTCCCGAACGAGCGCGAGCGTTGGGACGCAGCCTGGGCCGGACGTATCGAGGCGTGGGAGCTGCCGGAGTGGAAGCCCGGCGAAGAGCTCGCGACGCGCGACGCCGGCAAGGCGACGATGCAGGCGTTCAAGGACGCGGTCCCGACGATGGTCGGCGGCGCCGCCGATCTCGTCGAGTCGACGAAGACGGAGTTCGTCGGCGCGGGGCTCTTCTCCGACAGCTGGGTCGGGCGCAACATCGCGTTCGGCATCCGCGAGCATGCGATGGGCTCGATCGTGAACGGCATCGCTGCGCACGGCGGCTGCGTCAGCCCGTACGGCTCGACCTTCCTGATCTTCAGCGACTACATGCGGCCGGCGGTGCGGTTGTCCGCGCTGATGGGCCTGCCGGTCGTGTGGGCCTGGACGCACGACTCCGTCGGGCTCGGCGAGGACGGCCCGACACACCAACCGGTCGAGACGTATGCCGCGTTGCGTGCGATCCCGAACCTCTGGTTCGTGCGGCCGGCTGACGCGAACGAGACGGCGTGGGCGTGGAAGGTCGCGTTGGAACGCACCGACGGGCCGGTCGCGCTGTCGCTGTCGCGGCAGAAGGTCCCGACGCTCGACCGCTCCGACCTCGCACCGGCATCGGGCCTCGAACGCGGGGCGTACACGCTGTGGGAATCCGCCTCGTCGCCCGACCTGATCCTGATCTCGACGGGCGCCGAGGTCGGGCTCACGCTCGCGGCGGGCCGCAAGCTCGCCGAGAACGGGACCGCGGTCCGCGTCGTGTCGATGCCGTGCTGGGAGCTGTTCGAGGCGCAGTCCGCGGGGTATCGCGACGAGGTGCTTCCGCCAGAGGTGAAGGCGCGGCTCTCGGTCGAACCGGGCGTTGCGTTCGGCTGGTCGAAGTGGGTCGGCGACCGCGGCGGCTCGATCTCGATCGAGCATTTCGGCGCGTCGGCTCCGGGCAACACGGTTCTCGAGCAGTTCGGTTACAACCTGGACAACGTGGTTGCGCGGGCGTCCGCGCTGCTGGAGCGCGTCGCGTGAAGGTTGCGGTGGCGTTCGACCACCGCGGCGTCCACTTGCGTGACGCGGTGCTCGAAGTCCTGTCGGAGCACGAGGTGATCGACTTCGGCACCGACACGGATGCCGTTCGCATCGACTATCCCGACAA
>Ga0207652_10001689_pt1 | contig 19318 bp, 15 predicted proteins | sample KBSC63BmetaG_FD_184334 | JGI IMG/M metagenome (GOLD analysis project Ga0207652, IMG submission 184334) | Corn rhizosphere microbial communities from Kellogg Biological Station, Michigan, USA - KBS C6-3B metaG (SPAdes) (version 2) | ecosystem: Host-associated > Plants > Roots > Rhizosphere ... | reverse complement strand
TGGGCCGATGTACCGCCGTCGCCAATATGGATATTGTGCGCGGCATTGTTAGTAGCAACATTTACCGTTGCAGCATTACCCGTACCAATCGCTACAGTCCCTGCCCCGCTGGTATCCAAAAGCAATGCATTAGTGGAGCCTGCCTGGATAGTAAGATTTCCAGTGGAGGAAACTGAACCAGTTGCACCACCAAACGCCAACGAAGTTGAGGTAAACGTGTTGGTGTTGTATGTGCCAGAAACTGTTAAGTTATCATTTATGGCGACGGTTGTGGCATCGATATTAAAGTACTTAGTCGACCCCCCGTTGCTCTGCACGGTGAATAGTGCGGCGCCAATTGCTGAGCTAGCATCCTGGACCACTAACCCGCCGTTGGCGGAAGAAAGAGTTATTTGTGGGCTGCTAGTGGAGTTATTATACGCAGTTTGTAAATTGTTAGTACCGCCTACGGTACCAGCACGCCATACTGCAGAAGTTGCATCATAAACTAAAGTAATAGTAGTGTTAACCGCTACCGTAACAGAGTTTCCGGTGCCGGTTAAAATCCTGCTTCCTACATTTGAATTACTATCATTATTAGTTATTGTGGCCCCCGCTGCACCAGCGTTTACAAGTGTTAATACATAGCCATCCCGGCCATTAGCAATGCCGGTAATAGTTTGGGCAGATGCGCCGGTTAGGCGAATAAGCGAAGCATTGGCAAAATTGGCATTGTTAGTGGTACCGACAGTACTAAAATCAGCGCCCTTCTTTAACGCAGCTGACCCAGTAACGTCTAAGTTGCCGCCAAGATTGGTATTGCCGCTAGTTACGGTAAGATTCTTGCCAGTTGCAACAGTAGTATCACCGTTTAGAGAGTTTGCACCAGAGCCAGTACTAAAGGTTCCAGTACCGCTTTGGGTGAAGTTTTTACCCGAAGCAATCGTAGTATCACCGTTGAGACTATTTGCACCACTACCGGTGCTGAATGTACCGGTGCCATTTTGGGTGAAGTTTTTATTAGCTGCGATCGTCGTGTCGCCATTCAAAGCCACTGCCCCGCTACCAGTACTAAAGGTTCCAGTTCCGCTCTGTGTGAAGTTATGGTTGGCGGCAATGGTTGTATCGCCATTAAGCGCCACGCTTCCGGAACCAGTACTAAAACTACCTGTACCACTCTGCGTAAAGCTGTTATTTGCAGACAGTGTAACACCGCCATTTATGGTAATCCCGCCAGTACTTCCAGCGTTAAGTGTTATAGAGCTATTAATATTACCGCTAGAACCTATATTTACTGTCTGCTGGGCTGACGTGCCGCCGGTGCCAATATTTACCGTGTGGGCTACATTGTTAGTAGCTACATTAACGGTTGCGGCATTCCCAGTAGCGATTGCCACAGTTCCGGAACCGCTGGTATCCAATAGTAAGGAGTTGCTCGAACCGGCCTGGATAGTTAAGTTGCCGGTGGAAGAAATACTGCCAGTTGCCCCGCCAAATGCCAACGAAGTGGAGGTAAATGTATTGGTATTATATGTGCCAGAAACCGTTAAGTTGTCATTGATAGCAACCGTAGTTGCATCAACATTAAAGTACTTACTGCCACCGCCATTGTTTTGCACAGTAAATAATGCGGCGCCAATTGCAGAGCTGGCATCTTGGACTACAAGGCCGCCGTTTGTACTATTGAGAGTAATCTGCGGACTTGTTGAATTATTGTAAGCGGTTTGGAGGTTGTTAATGCTAGAAACAGTACCAGCGCGCCATACAGCCGATGATGAGTCATAAACAAGTGTGAGCGTAGTGTTAGCAAGCAACGTAATGCTCGTGCCAGTACCAGTTATAATGCGGTTTCCTACCGAAGAATTACTATCGTTATTAGTTAATATAGCCGAATTTGATCCTGCGTTAACTAAGGTAAGTATGTAGCCATCACGGCCGCTTGCAATACCCGTGATAGTCTGCGCCGTTGCGCCGGTTAAACGGATTAGGGACGCATCACCGAAGCTGGCATTGTTAGTGGTACCGACAGTTGAAAAATCAGTTCCCTTCTTAAGTGCGGCCGAACCTGTAACATCTAGGCTGCCGCCTAGGGTAGAGCTTCCATTCGTGACAGTAAAGTTCTTACCAGTAGCTATTGTGGTGTCGCCGTTAAGGCTATTGGCGCCGGATCCTGTACTGAATGTGCCGCCACCGCTTTGGGTGAAGTTCTTACCAGTAGCTATGGAGACATCACCGTTTAGATTATTTGCTCCGCTGCCTGTGCTGAATGTGCCAGTACCAGACTGTGTAAAGTTCTTGTTGGCTGCGATAGTGGTATCACCGTTCAACGCCACAGCCCCGGAGCCGGTACTAAAGGTTCCAGTACCGTTTTGAGTGAAGTTTTTATTGGCCGCAAGCGTAGTGTCGCCGTTTAAGGCAACAGAACCAGAGCCCGTAGAGAAAGAATTAGTCCCAGATATAGAAACACTGCCGTTAACAGTTAAGCTGCCGTTAGCATTAATACCGCCTGTAGACCCAGCGTTAAGCGTGATAATGCTATTAACGTTTCCAGTTGAGCCAATATTTATGCTCTGCTGCGCCGATGTGCCGCCGCTTCCCATATTAACTGTATGGGCAATGTTATTTGTAGCCACATTAACCGTAATGGCGTTGCCTGTTCCAAGCGCGATTGATCCCGCCCCGGCAGTATCAAGTATTAATGAGTTACTAGAACCGGCCTGGATAGTTAAGTTACCAGCAGAAGATACAGTGCCGCTTGCGCCGCCGAATGTAAGGGCTGTAGATGTAAATGTATTAGTGTTAATAGTGCCAGAGACAGTTAAGTTGTCATTGATAGCAACCGTAGTTGCATCAACATTAAAGTACTTACTGCCACCGCCATTATTTTGCACAGTGAATAAAGCAGCGCCAATAGCCGAGGAGGCGTCTTGGACTACAAGGCCGCCGTTGGCGGAAGACAGTGTAATTTGCGGGCTGCTTACAGAATTATTGTAAGCAGTCTGTAGATTATTAACAGTAGTAGCGCTACCTGCGCGCCACAAACCGGCAGAACTATCATAGACAAGTGTAACCGTACCGCCTGCTGGCAGGGTAATACTCGCACCCGTACCAGTACTAATACGGTTATTGAAAGTAGAGTTGCTGTCATTATTGGTTAAGATAGCAGGATTTGAACTGGCATTTACTAACGTTAGAAGATAACCATCCCTGCCTCCGCTTATGCCTGTAATAGTTTGGGCTGTAGTGCCCGTTAACCGGATTAAGGAAGCATTGCTAAAGTTGGCATTATTAGTTGTGCCGCCGGTACTATAGTCTGTGCCTTTCTTTAGCGCCGCAGAACCAGTCACATCCAGATTTCCGCCTAGGCTGGTATTACCGCTAGTTACAGTTAAGTTCTTACCAGTAGCTACCGTCGTGTCGCCATTTAAGCTATTGGCACCGGATCCTGTACTGAATGTGCCGCCACCGCTTTGCGTAAAGTTTTTACCTGAGGCAATCGTAGTATCGCCATTTAAGGAGTTAGCCCCCGATCCTGTGCTGAAAGTTCCGGTGCCAAATTGAGTAAAATTCTTGTTCGAAGATATTGATATATCCCCGTTAAGCGTGATGCCACCAGAGCCAGCTTTGATAGTAACTGCGCTAGAAGAATTATTAGAACCAATACTTACAGTTTGTATGCCAGTTGAGCTGTCCGCTATATGAATCGTAGAGTTTGAAGATCCAGCCCCAGTAACACCAATATTAACTACGCCTCCGGACGTGTCTACAGATAAGAAGCCCTGGCCTGTGGTATCCCTTACTAAAAGCGCGTTAGTTGCAGTTGTCGTAATAGTAGTCTGCCCGGTGTTAGAAATAAGGAATACGCTGCTGCTGCTTTTTTGCAGGTCCAATATATTCCCCGTCCCTGTTTTATTTATGGAGATGGTCTCCGAATTTGAAGCGTCCGTCTGTAAACCATTTGCTATCTGTACAAATTGGTCGCCTGTTAGGCCGCCAAGCATGCCTGAGTTAAGTGCATAAGGAGCGGTTGTCATCGGCTGCATGGGCACCATCTCCCCATCCGGGCTACAAGATGAGAATGGCGTACAGCTGGCACCCGTGCCGCCAATATTCATAGATAGCCACAGAGTGCTCTGGTTCCAGTCTATATTCGACCCAAAGGGAGTAATCGAGCCCAGCGACACCGATAAGTAGCCATTTATAACCTTAACTCCCTTACTATTTGCATTAAGGTAACTCTCTGTCCACTTCAAGGATCCGCTAGGAGAACCAGTGGCATCCCCCGCTGTTTGCCCGTCTCCGTCCTGGTAAATCTTAAATTGGATATTATAAAAACCATCCGGGACTGTAGCACCTTGGCTATTAAGCAGCCTTCCTTGGAAGTTGATGGTCTTATTAATGCCCGTGCCGGCATTTACAGGGGTAGATTTTATAAGTAATGCAAAGGCAAAAAGACCTACTACTAGTAGGCCACTCCTTAAAATAAAGTGGTTTATTTTAAACCGTTTTTGCATTTTTGTATGTGTGTTGTTTTTAACGTTTACGCGGACACCATAGAAGCTAACCCCTTTGAGGTTTACTTCTTAGTGGTGCCGCGCATTCACGCTTTTTGTTTACTAGAGCACTTGTCGAGAGTTCTCTATGAATATAAGTATAAGCACATTAGCAACAAATGCAATACTTTTCTATCTTGCTTATCAGGGGTGATGAATTTTAATACTTATATATGCACTATAATTATGGATGTCGTAAAATATCTGCTTCTTCCCTATTTCCTTAGTTAGATCGTATTTTATGCAGCTGGCTGCGCTGCGGTACCAATTGCAGGCGTTAATTTTGCGGCAGAATTCAAAATTCTTTTTTCGCGCTGCTCGCCCATCCAAAAACTAAAGACCAATGTGGCTGCCACAGCCAAAATCGGCCATAGAATAAATAATTTATTCAGGGGCGGCTTGGTTTCTGTAGAAGCTAGTACATTTGGCTGGCCATTTATGATTGCTGCAACATTTAAGTATGCAACCAGTTTTTTGCTATCAGTGCCCTGAATAGTAATTTTATACGTCCCGGGCTTTTTGTAAGTATGGCTCATGTTAAATGTATTATTGTCGGATCTGGATACAATATCATTGGTTCCATCCCCCCACTGCACATTAATGGCAAATGGCGCTGTGCCGCCAATTACGGTGATTGGCACATTAAGCGCCTGCCCCGGGAAGCTGCCGCGGAAAGCAGAATCAGTTTCTAGAATTAGTTGTGCTCCGGAAAAATCGAAGAAACTTGTAGGCGCAGCAACCGGAAATGACGCGTCGTAAAATACGCTAACCGTATTAGAATCCGGCCCTGCCTGGTTTAGAACATCATAAACCCGTGCTTTTAATGCGTTCTGGCCAAACAAAAGATCTATATCTACAGAAAACGTCCCATTACTTTCGCACGGTGTGGAGCCTGCAAAGATATCATTTTTATAAATTTCTACTAGCGTATCCTTTGGACAAGTTCCAGATACTGTAATTGGAGTGGCACTAAAATGCTGACCGTTTCCAGGTTTAAGAATAGTAGCTCCTGTTTGTGGTGGCTTGGCTGGCATTGTCCCGGTTAATCCTACAGACCCGGCTTCTGGGCCGTTATAAGGAGTGGCGGCGTTTACAAACGACTTAATAGAGAAGGAAGCTAACAAAACACCTACCGTAAACACTAATATTGCGAGCGGCAAATATGAAGTATGCTCATGCGGCTTTAATTTACCGGTATGCTCGCGACTGCTTATCTTTAAGTGACCACCATACATATATAGCTCACATTATATCTTACAAAACATAAGGGTTTTTGAATTTACTTGCGGCGCCTACCAGACGACTTGCCGATAATGAATCGGTTGTAGCGCCTAATAGCAAAGCGTAGTGCAAAGAAGCCGGCAATTAGAAGTGCGATGATAATTGCAATTACCCTATATGGAATCACCCAGAAACTTAAAGACGAATTTAGGGTCTGCTTGTTTTTGCCGTATGTAACTGTAAGTTTTGCCGTGTAGCGCCCAAACAGTTTTCTGTTTCCAATTACGCTTTTATCAAACGACTGCGTAAATTTGCGCGTGCTATTGGGTAGGACGTTTCTTGGCGGTAAGTTAATGTTTACAATGCCGACTTTTCTGCCAAACATATCTGTTACTGTAACCTGCCCTGCTGGCTGCTCGTGGATGTTGCCTTCGTTCTTGATCTTTTGTACAAAGGTTATTGGGCCAGACTGGAACACCGAACCTGCTTTACTAGCATGGTTAGCTGAAAATTCCTGGACAGACATTTTTTCTGTAACTGGGCCGTTTACAGTTACAAGCATTAATGCTCCGAGACTTGTTGACAGCGATACGCCGCTACTCTTTAAGGATGGTGGTGTGGCAGTAAAGCGGATAATTCCATAATGTCCGCCTGGTGCAGCATCTTTAGGAACGTTAATCGTAATATCCATTGTTTTTACTTCTTTAGGTACTAAATTAAGGGTTGCGGGAGTGGCTACCCAAGACTTCATGGAATATGGATTATTGTTGTCATCATTGCCTAGAAGAATTTTTGGAGTACCATCTTCTCCGGCAGCAGTAAAGTCGTTGGCTTGGCCGTCAACTACCAAGGGGCCGCTAGAAACATCTCGCAAGAAGATTTGCGTCTTTGCTTGCTGCCCTGGGTTAACGGTTAGATAAATAACAGGCGGTGCAATTTCAAGGGCTTGGCCGTAGTTTGGCGGTGGTGGAGGAGGTGCTGCTTTTGGCGGTGTAGTTGCTGCCAACACCTCTGCACCACTAGAAAATAGCGTGGCCCCTACTGTAATAATTGAAATAAAAACGTTTAAATATCTTTTGTTCATCATCATTTAAAAAGTGGCTGTACAAACATAAGTTAGTGTAGTTGTGTATGTACCCACCGGCTGCGCACCATTGGCATTAACTATATATGAAACCGTGTAGATTTGGGAGTCTGAAGGACCTGCACTGCCACTAAAATCACTGTTAGCCAAGACATCCCCGCTAGTAGTAAACTTAAACGTTCCATTATGGGTTCCCCCGGCATTATAGCTAGCTGTTACTTTTCCTTGATGAGTCCCGCTAGAAGCTGGAGCTAAGTCGGCACTACCCGTAACATTTGGCGCATTCGCGTATGCCGAACCATCATTCGCTACGAGGTTTAACCCAAACTGGCTAAGACCCCTAGTGCTAGTTGTTGCTGATGTCATAGGGGAAACAGTGTTAGACCCTGAAGTAAGCGTAGGCCCGCTGTACGTTATGGTGTAGCCGGAATTTGCATTGGTAGAAGCGGCCATTTGTGACACAGCCCAAGCAGTGTCCGATGGAGAGAAAGACTGGTTAAAGCTAATTACGCCAGAAGTTGCAGTTGAGCAATCAGGCACACCGCTTGTAGTACTAACTGTGCCGCCGGTGCAGAAAATTAGGGATTCAGGCATGTACCCGCTAAGGACAATTTGCTGTGCAGTACTAGCGGCCACCGTACCGGTGTCAACCGCAGAGCCACCTAGGGCAGCGGCATCATATGTTGTGATACGCACATAAAAAGTACAGTTGTTATTTTGCGGTGCACTACCGCCGCAACTTGTACCATCGGGGTTAGTAACACCGCTTAACTTAAATTGAAGCACCGCGTTTGCAGAAACAGATGCTGCCGTACGAGTTATATAAGGTGCACCGTTAGTAGTGTTGTTTAGCGTAAATCCAGTTGCAGCAGAGCCAGTTTCGTCCAATGTAACTCCTCCGCCCGTAGTACTAACACCTGCCGGATGGGTACAGGCCGGGTTGCTGGGTCCGCTAGGAGTTGTACAATATTCAAATTTTATAGAACCAATATTGCCTGCGGTAGGGACTGTAAATTTAAAGAAGTGGTTAGAAAGGCCGGCAGGTTCTGAGGGGCCATCTGGAATAGTGTCTGCGTCCGGACCGTCAGAGCCATTAGCTTGAAGGGTCAGGCTGCGGTTTGTAATTTGTGCAGCCGATACGTTACCGAAGAAGAATAGAGAGGAAAAATACAAGGTTGCTAACAAAAGCAAGCCTAATCTAAAGAGATTACCCAGTTTTCCCCTCAAGGTCATGCTTAGAATTCTAGCACAAGCAGAATCTCAAGGTCAAAGCATTTATGCTTGGGAACGACTAGTGTTGTGGAAAGTTTAGAATGTTGGGGTGCAGATGTAGGTTAAGGTTGTGGTGTATGTGCCGGCTGGTTGGCTACCAGGGACGTTTACAATGTAGCTTACTGTATAGATCTGGGCGTCTGTACCACCTAGCGTTCCACCATTATCACTCTGTGCTACTGTATCGCCGGTATTGAATTCGAATTGATTTACAGAAGCATAATTCATTGATCCGCCGTTGCTATATGCTTGTCCCTTGTAGTTTGTACCGTTTGAGGCAGGCGCAACTTCTGCTCCTACAGCAGGGTTAGAGGTAGCGGTTGTATTAGCCTTTAGGTTAAGCCCAAACTGGCTAACACCATGCACCCCATTTGTGGTCGAAGTCATTGCGGCAATGGTGTTACCACCGGATGTTAACGTAGGCCCATTCACCGTTATTGCATAACCAGAGCCCGCGTTAGTGGATGCTGCCATTTGCGAACTGGTTGTAGAAGTGTCGGTTGGAGAAAACAGCTTATTAAAGCTTATGGCGCCACTAGTTGCTGTTGCACAATCAGGAACTCCAGTAGTAGTACCGACCGTACCGCCCGTGCAGAAGACTAGTGATTCGGGCATTGTTCCAGTCAAGACGATCTGCGTAGCTATGCTAGCTGTTACAGTTCCTGTATCTGTAACGGGGCCTGTTGTGTCGGTGGATGCATAAGAAGATACCCAGACAAAGAACGTACAGTTAGGTTGGGCTATTGCCGGAAGACCGCAGCTAGAACCATCGGGGTTAGTAATATTCCCTAACGTTACTGTAAGTGAGCCGGCTGTTATAGATGCGGCTGTACGTGTTATATATGGTGATCCGTTAGTGGTATTCACTACACTAGCAAATGTGGCGACCCCAGTACTGGCAACTAAAGTTGCCGAAGTAGTACTAAGACCTGCAGGGGTGTTACATGTTACACCCGGCCCATTAGGTAGGGTGCAGTATTGGAATAATATGGATCCTAATGTGGTAGTAGAAGGCAAGCTAAAGGTAAATGTATGGTTTGCTATACCGCTAGCCTCTGAACCGCCATCTGGCAAGCTGTCTGTGTCTGGACCATCCGTACCACTTGACTGAAGTGTTAGGCTGCGGGCAGTGATCTGCGAGGCACCAGCTTTATGCGGCTGCAAAGCAGAAGCCGCAAGTGGCAAAAGTAGTAGCGCGGCAAGGAGTAAAAATTTAAATCTTTTTAGCATTATTGTATTTGATTTTTTTATTTTTGATTAACTACCGAGAATCGTAACAAAAGCATTAACACGTTGTCAACAATTATTTACTCTTTAAAAAAATAAGCTGTGGATAAACTAAGCTTAAGCATGATTGAGTGACCTTGATGACAGAAATTAATCTCCCTGCTCTGTCGATTTTTTCTTTAAGTACATTAATATATGTTTACCTCGGTTAAGCGCTCATGCTAAAATTTAGCAATGAGCATAAGGGGGAAACCGACTGTTCCAGTTTTTAAATTGGGCCTAGGTCTCTTTCTGTTGGTCTATTTTTCGGTGCTACTGTCTGGAAATGCTTCGGCAAATCAGATAACCACAAGGAGTCTAACTCTTCAGACCGGGCCTGCGCCTAACTTTGATGGCGCTTCTAAAGCCGGCGGCGTTGTAGACCACTTTTTCCAGTTTACTTTGCCGGCGGTTGGCACACCGAATGTAGGTTCTATACAGTTTCTTTACTGCACAACAGCTGTCGGCACCTGTACTACGCCAAACGGCCTTTCTACAACGTCTGCAACTTATGGCAGCGAATCGGGAGCTACCGGCTTTTCTTTAGTTAACACTACTAACGGTGCGCCTTATATTACCCGCACAGCATCTAGCGTTGCCCCGGGAACCGCTGTAGCTTATCAGTTAATTGGGGTTACCAACCCAGATAACACTAACTGTTATGCCGCAATAAACTTTGCCAAAGAAAATTGCTCTTTCTTTGTACGTATTTCTACTTTTGCCTCGACTACTGCTACCGGGTCGCCAATAGACACAGGTGTGGTTACGGCCAGTACGGCGCAGCAAATTACCTTAACTGGCATAATGCCTGAATCTTTGATTTTTTGTACTGGCGGCACGGTATTATCCACCTCCGGAGTCCCGGACTGCTCTACCGCAACTACTGGAGCCGTAAACTTTGACCGTTTATTTTCTCCTACGGACACTTCCCTTGCGACTACACAAATGGCAGCGAGCACGAATGCCGGTTCCGGCTATAGCATTATTTATAATGGCGCCACCCTTACTTCCGGATCCAATACCATTACAGCTATGAATCCGGCAACTACAAGTACACATGGTGTTAGCCAGTTTGGACTGAACTTAGTAGCCAATACCACCCCTACTATAGGAGCCAATTTAACTCCGGCTTCTAATGGTTCTAACTATAAGGGCGAAGCTGTAGCCCCTTATGCCACTGTGGATAATTTTAAGTTTGCCGACGGCAGTATTGTTGCAGACAGCGCCAACGGCGGAACGCCTGGCGGCACAGATGCCCAAATCTTTACCATAAGCTACATTGTAAACGTACCTGGTAGCCAACCAGCCGGTACATACACTTCTACTCTGACTTATATCTGTACAGCAACGTTTTAGGACAATTGGACAATGTCCAATGAGCAATGGACTAATGAATGTGCAATATTCAATGCTTCAATGTATTAACTATGCTTTGGAGTATTAAGATTATTTCTTTGCATTCATTTTGCAATGTCCTTACACGAGGTGATCTTGTAAACTCTTCGGCCAGTTTCAACCAGTACAAAGTCTCGGATGCTTCTTTTTTGCTTATATAGACTTTATTCATGAAACTCTTTTAGAGCCTGAATCTTTTGCCTCAGTAAAATTAGCGCCAATACTTGTAGACGAACGAATCAGTTGGTCGATAATTGGCCGAGATACTGGCGTGTTCGGCAAGGCTTTGCAAAAACGTAAAACTTCTCTGGCAAAAGCCAGGGTTCTATCTCTTAAATCTACAGGAGGAGTTGCTACATTGCTCATTGAACATTCATTGTACATTGACCTTTGCTCATTGAATATTACTAAAGGTAATTTAGTAAGTGCCGGTACAAATTAAGCTTTGGCCGGCTGTGTAGTACCCGCCAGTACTTGTGCTGTTTACGTTAACAATGTAGCTAATTGTGTAGGTTGTTTGTCCGGAGCTTTTAGGGGCGGAGGCAATTGTTTCGCCACTAACATAGCGGTAATTATTGGCCGTGTTGTAGTTGGCCGCAGCACTGCCTACACCGAACTGCCCATGATCAGGATTAGACCCAAAGTTGGCGGGAGACGTGTTTGCGACTAGATTGATGCCGAACTGTTCCGTGCCGGCCTGGGAGGGGCCGGTACTAGACATTCCCGGCAGCTGGTGCCCACCGTTTGCGGGCGGATTCCCTACTATCTGCACAACGTATCCATAGCTTGTGTAGTCAATAACAGAGAACGATGAGGTGGCTGTTGCAGTTACGCCTGCAGAGAAGTCCGGAAAGATTACGCTATTGTTATTAACAATAAATGTCAGCGCGGGATCGTTGGTGGTAATGTTGCCGGCGTCAACTTGGAAATTGCCAGATGCTGAATTGCCAACGCCTAAAATACCACCTGCCGTGCCCAGAGTTTGGTAATTTGCCGATTGGGAATTTAGCACGCCTGTTCCACCCAGGGAAGTTTCCTGGAATTGGTAATTATTGGATTTTAGCGGGTCGGCAAACACCGGAGAAGCTATATATCCCAATACAAATGCGCAGAAAATAAAGTACAGCCCAGCCCAATGCTTTTTCATAAGCATTATTATAACAGTTTACAGAATGCTCAATGTTCAGCGTTCAATGTTCAATGAATGGACGAATGGCCAATGCATTGAATCATTGCTGCATTGATAATTAATACTCGCTGGCTTGCAATTGTACCAGCTCGCTATTTAGGTCAAGCTGTAAAAGCTTGACGCTAATCATTGAGGCTTGACCATTGCCCATTGTTCATTGCCTACTCTTAAGCTAAAGCGTTATAATGAACTCTGTATAGTTAAAGAAAGTAAAAAGGGTGGATCCCGTTAGAACTCACTTAATTTCCGAACCATGGTTTACGTCTGAAACCCTGTGCTTGCTTCATGACGCTAAATTAACTTTGGAGGGCTCTTTGAAGTTCTAACGGGATGGAAAATACACCAGCTAGCAATCCGGGCGCGCCCCAAGCCGAGGAGCTAAAGCCCCGTTCGGAAACAGGGGCACCAGCTCCCCCTCCGCCACCACCGCCAGGGGCAAAACCTAAACACAGAAGCTATAAGCCCAGCCATAAGGCAACCTTTATCGGGCTGGCTGCTGTTGTGGCGATTTTAGCTGTCAACGGCGCTGTAATTGGCTTTTTACTGAAAAAACAGGCTAGCACTAACTCTATAAACAGCAAGGGCCAAGTATCGCTTACCAATGCAGATTTGAGCAAGCTTGGAATCAACCGAAACACCATCGGCAACACGGGCAGCCAATTAATAGTTTCGCCGGATGCCCAGTTTAAGGGCAATTTATCTGTTGCCGGCACCACGGCACTGAGCGGGCAGCTGTCGCTTAACGGCAAAATAAACGGCACGGACGCCAGTTTTACACAACTTCAAGCCGGAAAAGTAAGTGTTAGTCAGCTGGATATTAACGGCGATAGCACAGCTTCTACGTTGAACTTGCGTAAGGATTTGATTGTTGCAGGACAAATCCAAGTGCAAGGCCCCGTTACTTTGAAGCAACTTTTAACAGTGAATAACAGCGCCAATATCCAAGGCAATTTATCTGTTGGCGGCACTTTGACCGTGGGGACATTCAGCGCACGCAGTTTAACTTCTACTTCTACACTTACAATTGGCGGGCACATTATTACAAACGGCTCCTCGCCTTCTATGGCGCCCGGGAATGCTTTGGGATCAAACGGTACGGCCGGCATTAGCGGCAATGATGCGGCCGGCCTAATTAACATAAACATCGGCGTGGGCGCTACCGGCGGTACGCTGGCAAGCGTGGCATTCCATAATCAGTACGCCGCCACCCCTAAGGTGGTAATTACGCCCGTTGGCGTTCCTGGCGAGTTTTATGTTTTTAACGTTACATCGAGCGGTTTTAGCGTAGCGGTCGCCAGCGGCTTGCCTCCCGGAGGCTATCGCATCAACTTCATCGCCATGCAGTAAATTAATGTCCAATGTGCAATGTTCAAAAGTCAATGAATTATCAATGCAAAAATGATTCAATGCATTGGCCATTCGTTCATTCATTGAATATTGAAACTTGAATATTGAACATTGCATCGCTACATGTTGACGAACAGCATGACTTCCGGGCCTTTTACAGATATAACCCCGTTATTGATCATAAAGTTAATAACATCCGTTCCCGTTTCTATAATTACCTCGCCTGGCACAAGTACAGAGAAAAAATTGGCATGGCCCGGAAGGACATCGAACTTCCCTACGCCGTTTGCCGCCGACACTGACTTAGCCGGCCCTTCGTAATACTTATTAAACGGTGCGCGCGCCACAACATTTAGCGTTGCGTCTTGGCTTGGCTTGCTCATCCCGTTAGAAACCACCCTCCAGCTTAAATGTTTTAATGTGCAGTAGATAACAGACTTGCCGTCCAACGTACAATTTTATTCTGTAAATGCGTGGCTGATTTCTAACAGGACTCATGAGCTTTTATTAGCAATTTCCTGGACCGAACCTGGTTTAGGCTGCGGTGCTGTGGTTGTAGGAGGATTTGCGGGTGGCTGGGCTGGCGGTTGCTGCTGGGGAGCGGGCGGTTGGGCTGGCTTAGCTGGCTGGCCTTGTTGGTTTGGCTGGTTTGGTTGGGCTGGCTGCTTTTGTCCATCGTTGCCGAATTTAAGGGCGTTCGATTGTATGTCTGAGATTGTGTCTGGCTTGCCCACAATCGCCTCAATACCGTCTAGAGTTTGCTCGCGGGTAAAATATTGGCCGGGCTTACCTGTTAAATGCTCTGCCACGTTAAAGTCTTGGTTAAAGAATTCGAGGAGTTTTTTGGCGCTTTGGTAATCCGCGCGGTCGGCCGGAGAAAGCTCATTTTCGCCGACGATTGCGATGATGTTCTTGAGCGATTCGTATTTTTCCATAATTGCCTGCACGCGGCCAGCCAAGCGGTAATGGCGCTCACCCACGACTGCAGGAGTAAGAAGCGAAGAAGTAGTTTTAAGAAGGTCTACTGCCGGACGCATACCGCTTTCTGCAATAGCACGGGACAGCACCAGTACGGAATCAAGCTGTTGCGAGATTGCCTGCACTGCGGGGTCAGAAAGGTCGTCTGCCGGGATATAAACGGCTTGCACTGATGTAATGGAGCCATTAGCGGTTGAGCTTAGGCGGTCTTGCAAACGGCGCAGCTCCGAGAAAACCACCGGCGAATAACCGCCTTCAGACGGTGTTAAACCTAAGTTGGTAGAAATCTCTGTGAGCGCCTGCACGTGACGGTAAATATTGTCGACAAAGAACAAAATGTCGCGCTTTTCTTCATCTCTAAAATATTCCGCGGCAGTTGCGGCAGCCGGGCCCACCATGGACCTAATGGCAGGAGGCGCATCCATTTGCCCAAAGAACATCACCGTGCTTTTTAGCACGTCGGTTTCTTTTAACGTCTGATAAAGTTCGTTACCTTCGCGGATACGCTCACCCACACCGCAGTAAATAGACAAGCTGTTTTTGGCGCCTTGCGTGACGTTATGGATCATTTCCATGGTAAGCACCGTCTTGCCAACACCTGCACCGCCGACCACGCCGATCTTGCGTCCCTTAACAAACGGCGTTAAAAAGTCGATAACTTTTAAGCCGGTAGTCAAAAGCTCCAACTTTGAGGTTTCGCGGTATTTTTTAATGCCAGAAGGTTCGGTAATTACCCGCAGGTTGTCGATAACGCCCTCGGCCTCATCAAGCGGCTGGCCAAGCGCATTAAATACGCGGCCTAGAGTTTTTGGTCCAACCGGCACGCTAACTTTTTTACCGGTACGGCTCACGTTCATGCCGCAGCGCAAAACCGGCGTGTTTGTAAGGTTAATGCAAACGGCGATGCCAGCTTTGTAGTAGCTTACTTCCAAATAGACCTCCGGATGGTTTTCTACGCCCAAAAGCTCTTTCTCTTCTGGCCGTTCTCCAAGGATTTCTACTTCTACCATAAAGCCCTTTAAGCTATTGATGGCACCAACTTTTTTTGAGGCATCATATTCCATAGATGCCTCCTACGTGGGCAATATTCAATGGACAATATTCAATTGTCAATGAATTACCAATGAAGCAATGCCCCAGTGCATTAATAGATTGAGTATTTGTCCATTCATTGAATATGGAGCATTGAGACTTGATCATTAGTGCTTGGTCCTGTCGCGTTTGTGTTTCTTCTTTTTAATAGCAGTCAAAACTTCGCGTAAGCGTCGGTCGCTTTCGGATCTTTTAGAGCGGTGGTATTCCAGGTTATAAAGTGCAATAAGCTCAAACGCGCGTTTTTTAGCGCCGGCCATAGCGTTAAAGCGGCTGGCTGCCTGGGCCAGACCGGAGTCCAGAATAACCTGCGACACAGCCAGGTTCATCATGCCGCGCTCCATAAGGTCGGCAATTTCTTCCAATGACGGTTCAAAAATTGTATCGCGCTCAGAAATTATTTCGTCCGGATTTTCCACTTCCTCACTCATGGCTTGGATTGTCGAATGCAGGTCGATTTTCTTAATTTCCTGAACTCCCAGCGAAACGTATTTTTCGTAGTAAACGCTAATTTTTGAATACTCTAAAATCACATCAACAATTGGTGAGACGTCAATGTAGGTGTCGCTTTCTGGAATTTTAAAGAAATGAATATAAGGGATGCCGCGGTCGTGCAGCTGATTGGCGCCGTGCGTTCCCAGGACCACAATATCAGTGGTATTTTTATCGTAATCCTTAAGCATGGCCTCAATTAGGCGCTGGTCGATATCACCAGATAGGCCGGCTTCGGCGGAGATAATAACAAACACGCTTCTGCCGTTCTTCTCTTGCGCTCGCTGCGCGGCATAAGAACCCTGGTCAAAGCGTATTGAGCTATAGCGCTTCCACAAAAGTTCAAAAAAATCCTCAGCAAGCTGCGTCTTGTCCTTAATTTTTGCAACCTGGGTTGAAGCAATACTTTCGAACACGCCAGTTAAGTCCTCTACTGTCGTAATTTCGTTGCGGTCCCGCTCGATTAGACTGGCTTTTCTCACTTAACTTTTTCTTTCTTTTTATCTTTGTCATTTGCAGGAGGTGCAGCGGCTGCAGGCGGCGGAGTTGCCGGTTTTTCGGGTGCTGGTGCTGGCGGTTGTTTAGCAAATTTCTTAAACAGTTCATCTTCTACGATATCGAAGTTTTGCTCATCCTTCACATCCTTAACGCGCGTGGCGACGCTGCGAACTTCTTTTTTAATGCCCTCAACGTCCAGCTCTACTTTGCCTTCGCCCTTCATGATTGTTTCGAGCACCAGCTGCTGCTCCACAAGCGAATAGCGCTCTTCTGGAGGCTGCTGAAGCGCCCGGTAAATTTGCTTGCCAACTTCAAGATCGATAGAAGCGTCTTTGGATAAGCTGGAACCGAAGTGCGAGAATTCCTCCGCTTGGTGGTATTTAGCGAGCTTTTTAAACAAGTTGCCAGACAATAGTTTTTCGCGCTTAGTCTGAGCCTGGCCGCCAACGCGCGACACGGACAAACCGGCCTTAACCGCTGGCCTTACGCCAGAGCGGAATACTCCAAGGTCAAAGACAATCTGTCCGTCTGTAATAGACATGATATTGGTGGAAAGATACGACGTAATGTCATCGTTTGGCGTTAAAACTACGGGCAGCGATGTCAGGGTTTTATTTGTGGTAAGCAGCTTTCCGGCGCGCTCAAGCAAGCTGGAGTGGGCGTAAAAAATATCGCCCGGGAATGAGTCGCGGCCAGGATCAACCTCCTGCAAAAGCGACAGCTGGCGGTAAGCCTCAGCGTGTGAACTTAAATCGTCGTAAATAATAATCGTGTCGCGGTTTTTTTCTTTCCACAAATATTCTGCGATCGCGCACCCAGAATACGGCGCCATGTACGACTGTGTTAACGAGTCAAAAATATCGGCCAAAACTACAATGGTATTTTTCATGGCTCCGGATTCTCTAAGGCCGGCCAGTAAGTTTTCTATATCAACTTTGCGCTTGCCCATCAAAACGTAAACTACTAAACGGTCTGTTCCCTGCTGGTTGGCGCTGAGCTGGCTCAGAAAAGTACTTTTACCGGATTTGCTGTCACCCAAAACGGCAATACGCTGACCAAGAACAACTGGGAAAAACATGTCTACCGCCGCCACGCCGCTGGCTAATTGTTCGTTAAGCATGCTGCGCGCCATAATGCCCGGCGCTTCGTTAAAAATCCCTGAGCTTTGCTGTGTAATAATTGCTCCTTTGTTATCCAGAGGCTGGCCCATCGGCGAAACCACGCGGCCAATTAACTCTTCGCCAACTGGGATTTGCAAGGTGTCATTTTGTACAACCGCCAATGTGCCTGGCATAATTTTTTCTGAATCAATATTAAACAAAAGCACGTGGTTGCCGGCTGCTTCGCGCACAATGCCGCGCTGGCCGTCCTCAAATAAAACTTGCGCGCCCAAGGTAACACCTTCTAAGCCTTTTACTTCTATGATAAAGCTGTTGGTTGCGCTCACCTCGCCTGTCAGGTTGCCAGCCTCTACCAATTGCTGAAAAATCTGATTATCAAACACAGAAGCCTCCTTTGGAGACCATTATCCTTTTACCTTTTTCCGTTTTCTGTGCATTAGCCGTTATCCGTTTACTGTAAACGGTAATTAGTAAACGCATGGTGAACCGTGAACGGTAAATAGTAAACAGCGAATGCTTAGACATTGCGCAGCACCTCCGGGAATTTTTCGCGAGCGCTCAAAATCTGCCGTCTAAAAGACCAGTCGTGAATATGACTTCCGTACTGCACCACCATTCCGCCAAGCATCGCGCGGTTAAACCGCATATCCACCAGTGCGTTTGGGGCAATGTTTTTGCGGCACCAATCTACCATAACCTTCTTTAAGCTATTTGGCGCCGGCGCGGCCAGAGTTATTACAACTACAGGCGCAGCGGCCAAGTAATCCTCCATTATTTCAACGAGAGCGTCCAGACTTTTGGAGCTAATAGGATTTTCTTTAGCCCACTCGTTAATAATGCTTACAGTTGTTGGCGAAAAAGACGGCTCTTGGAAGGTGTTATTTTTGGTTACCTGCATTTTTATTGCAGTCTGCGCGTACCAGCTGGCGTATTTTTTTACCTCTTGGACTACCTCGCGCAAATCTTCTCTTGAGTAGATATTATTTTGCAGGTTGATCACGCCTGCCTCCTTTCCGAGGCAATGGTCAATGAATTAGCAATGAAACAATGGTTCAATGCATTGCTACATTGGGCATTTGTCCATTCATTGAATATTGATACTTGAGCATTGATCATTTTTCTTGAACCTCCTTCGCAAATTCCGCCTTGTGTTCTTCGAGCAGACTTACCAAATATGCGCTTTGGCTGCCCAAATCTACATTATGGCCAAGCGCTTCAACCAAAAAACTGCCAACGGCATCGGCCAGTTTTGTATCGATTTGCTTAAGCATACGCTGCTTTTCTGCCTCAAGTTCTTGGCTAATCTTGGCTTTAATTTCTTCTTCATGCTTGGCGACTTCTTGACTTACGCCGCTAATATTGGCATGTGCTTGCTCGTGCAGCTTGGACAAATCTTCGCGGTAGCGTTCTAATTCGCCGCTGACGATTTCCGAGGCTAGCCTAAGCACCAAATTATTTATATGCCCTGTTGTCACGCTTAGGTCTTGCTGCATTTTCGCGCCAGACTGGTTTAAAATTTCTTGGAATTGATTCTGCGAGGCAGTAACCAAACGCTCTTTCACATCGTGCGGTAAATCCACAGTAATGGACGGAATTTCCAGCGGCTGGCGCTCTTGAGGCTGATTTGGCTGCGACTTTTGCCGATTGTGGGCACGAACATAGTAAGCCGCTGCAGCAGCCAAAGCGCCCATCACAAAAAACTGCAGGTACAAAAAGATTTGGATTATTGTGCTGCTGCTCATCCCGTTAGAAATTACCCTCCAACTTATACACTTTTACAAGCGGTAGATAACAGTTATGCTGTCCAACGCTCAACTTTACTCTGAAAATG
>Ga0207652_10001688_pt1 | contig 19331 bp, 23 predicted proteins | sample KBSC63BmetaG_FD_184334 | JGI IMG/M metagenome (GOLD analysis project Ga0207652, IMG submission 184334) | Corn rhizosphere microbial communities from Kellogg Biological Station, Michigan, USA - KBS C6-3B metaG (SPAdes) (version 2) | ecosystem: Host-associated > Plants > Roots > Rhizosphere ... | reverse complement strand
GCAGGCCGGCGCGCGCGGAGGAGAACCCCGCCTGCTCCTGGAAGAAGTTCGCGAACCAGCCGAAGGCAATGTAGGCCTGCATCGACTGAGCGCCGAAGAACAGCGCCATCGCCCAGGCGGTGCGGCTGTCTCGCAGCAGCCACGCGTGGGCCGGCGCGTCACCGACCGTCGCGTCGCGCGAGGGACGACGGGCGAGCCAGACGACGACGGCGAGTGCCGACAGGGCCGCCCACGAACCGAGGCCGACCCGCCAGCTGCGCGCGCCCCCGATCGACGCGATCGGCACGACCGCGGCCGCCGCGACCGTGGTGCCGACGGCCAGCGCCGTGGTGTAGGCCGCCGTGACCGGGCCCACCCGGGTCGGGAAATGACGCTTGACCATGGCCGGCAGCAACACGTTGCCCATCGCGCCGCCGGCCAGCGCGGGCACGCTGAACAGCAGGAAGAGCAGCGCGTCGCCGACCAGCACCCGCAGGATCAGGCCGGCCGTCATCAAGGCGAGGGCCGCGGTCAGCGTGCGCGCCGCACCGAGCCGGTTGGCCATCCGCGGGGTCACCCACCCCAGCCCGGCGAAGCAGATCACCGGCAGCGTCGTGAGCAGCCCGGCGAGGCCGCTCGACAGCCCGATGCTGTGCTCGAGATCGTCGAGCAACGGGCCCACGCTGGTCACCGCGGTGCGCAGGTTGATCGCCGCCAGGACGATCGCGCCGACCAGCCCCCAGTCGAGGGGTTTCGTCGTACGCCGGGCTGCGGTCTGCTGCTCCGCGCCGACGCTGCTCACACCCCAGTGTGACCGTTGCGCGTTGATGCCTATGCGTACGACGGGTCCGGTTGTAGCGTGCGGCCGTCGTGATCTACGCGCCGGCTGGAAGGAGCCGAGTCATGCTGCGTGGGTTCAAGAACTTCTTCATGCGTGGTGACGTCATCGTGGTCGCCGTCGGACTGGTCGTCGCGCTGGCGTTCAGCACGCTGATCAACGCGTTCACGACCAACATCATCAACCCGCTGATCGCCGCGGCTCAGGGGACGAAGGGTCCGGGGCTCGGCTGGCAGCTGCGGACCGGCGGTGGTAACGGCACCTTCCTCAATCTCGGTGCGTTCATCTCCGCGATCATCTACTTCCTCATCTTCATGGCGGTCGTCTACTTCGCGATCATCGCCCCCTACCGGCTGATCCAGAAGCGCCGCGGCATAACGGTCTTCGGCGACCCGCCGCCGGTGCGCACGTGCCCGGCGTGCCTGTCGGGCGACCTGCCGGTCGAGGCGACGAAGTGCCGCTTCTGCGCCAGCGATCTGCCACCGGTGGCGACGACGACGGCCTAGCTCGGCAGCCCGTCCAGAGTGTCGTCGGGCAGCGTCGCCGGCTCCGGCGCGACGAGCGTCGTTGCACACTACGGGCAACTTCTCTGGAGGGTGGCGCCGTGGGCCGCAAGATCCTCTTCATCACGACCGACCAGCAGCGCTACGACGCGCTCGGCTGCAACGGCGGCGCCATCGCCCGCACGCCGGTCGTCGACCGGCTCGCCGCCGAGGGCATCAACTACCGGCGCGCCTACAACCAGAACACCGTCTGCACGCCGGCGCGCTCGACGATGCTCACCGGGCAGTACGTGCGGACCCACGGCGTCGTCGCCAACGGGATAGCCCTGCCCGACGACGCGCCGAGCATCGCCGGCTGGCTGCACGAGCAGGCGGGCTACCGCACGGCACTGCTCGGCAAGGCGCACTTCGAGCCGGCGCTCGACCCGCGCGGCGAGTACCGGGAGAACGCGCTCGCCCGCGAGGACTCCTACGGGCCGCACCGCGGGTTCGAGCACATCGAGATGGCGATGCACGGGTCGAGCCCGTTCTGGCACTACGGCACGTGGCTGGCCAAGGAGCACCCCGAGCACCTCGACTCCTACGTCGCAGTGCTGAGCGGCAAGGGCGGTGGAGACACCGGCGCGCCGGAGACGAAGATCAACCCGATCCCGCGCGAGTGGTACCACACCGACTGGGTCGCCGACCGCACGATCGCCTGGCTCGACTCGCTTCCTGCCGACGACGACTGGTTCTGCTGGATGTCGTTCCCCGACCCGCACCACCCGTGGGATCCGCCCGCCTGCGAGCTCGGCCGGGTCGACTGGCACGACCTCGACCTGCCGCCGGGCCACCCGGGCTCGGGCGACGCCATCGCGAAGCTGCTCGCGCAGAAACCGGCGCACTGGCTGGCCTGCTGGGAGGGAAGCTGGCTCAACCTCGAGGGCGGCCCGGGCAACTACCGGCCGCAGCGGCTGTCCGACGACATGATCCGCGAGGTCAACGCGAAGACGCATGTCATGAACGAGCTCATCGACGAGGCGGTGGGCAGGGTGCTCGACCGGGTGGCCGCGCGCGGTTGGGCCGACGACACCGACGTGGTGTTCACCACCGATCACGGCGAGATGCAGGGCGACTTCGGCATGCTCTTCAAGGGGCCGTTCCACGTCGACGCGCTGATGCGGGTGCCGCTGGTGTGGCGCCCGGCGCCGTCGGCGGGCATGGCGCCGGCGGACGTCCCTGAGCCGGTCGGCCACCTCGACCTGGCGCCGACCTTCTGCGAGATCGCAGGCGTGCCTGTGCCGGACTGGGTGCAGGGCTGCTCGCTACCGACCGCCCCGGGTTCCGGGCGCGAACGGGTGCTGTGCGAGTGGGACAGCCAGCTGCCCGGCTACGGCTTCCACCTGCGCTCGATCGTGCGCGACGGCTTCCTCTGCACCGTCTACGAGCCGAGCACCAAGAACCAGCCCAACGGCTTCGAGCGGTGGCTTGCCGACGTCGACCCGATGATCGCCAAACTGCTCGACCTCGACGTGTCCCATCCGATGGGGCCGCAGAGCACGGTGGAGTACGACGGGTCCGAGGGTGAGCTCTACGACCTCGAGGCCGACCCGCACCAGCAGCGCAACATGTGGGACGACCCGGCCTGCGCCGGCCTGCGCTCGGACCTGGTGGCCGACCTCTACGACAGCCTGCCCCCGGCGCACGCGCCGCTGCCCGTCACCCACCCCGCCTGAGGAGAGTCGTGTACATCGAGCCGACGGCATCGCCGATCTCGACGCCGACCGCCGACCCGCGGCCGATCGCCTGCGCCGCGCGGTAGGCCCGCTGCCCTCAGCCGGCGAACTGCTCGGTGATCCACCAGTAGCCGTGGCGGTCCTGCACGAGCCCTACGCCGACCTCGCGGAACCCCCTGTCGAGGATGTTGGCGATGTGGCTCGCCGACAGCTCGAAGGCGTGCTCGACCGAGCAGGGGCAGTCGCCGTAGCCGACGTTCTGCGCCCACCTCATCGCGTTGGTCGGGTCGGCCGCGTCGTGGAACAGCGTGCCGGCCGCGGCCATCCGCTGCGTGTGCTGCTGCGCGAAGGCGTCGAGCTCGGCGCGCTCGGCGAGCGCCGGGAGCCCCGATGCGACGCGGACCTGGTTGATGCGGCCGATCAGGTAGCCGCGCAGGTCGGTGGCCGCATGGGCCGACGGCATCGTCGCGAGCACGCTGACGAACGCCAGCGCGACCGCGAGCAGTGCCAGCGGCAGGACGCGGCGCGGCGGGCGGGCGCCGGGCCGGGCTCGAGAGACGGACGGGACGGTCTGGGGGCATGGCTCGACGGCATGCTGTGAAACTCGCACGGGGCCGCAGTATGCCGTAAAGCGGCATAGACCGGACAAACGGCATCGGCGTGTCGGCTCGGCCGTATCAGCAGCGGCGGCGGCCGGCGGCTACTTCACGCTGGTGATGAGGCGCTCGCGGTCGAACACCGTGGCGGCGAGCCGGGCACCCAACCGGTTCAGCACGATCAGCGCGATGCCGAAGGCGACGGCGACCCGCAACGATGGCGGGATCACGTTGAAGGCGACCAGCGACGTGACCGCAACGGCAGGCAGGCTGGCGAGGATCGACAGCTGGCCGGCGGTGCGCGGATCGCTGGTGCGGGCGGACACCGCGATGCCCACCCAGATGGACCACGAGACCAGCAGCGGCGTGAACACCAGCTGGGCCGCGAGGTCACCACCGCGGACGACCGCCGAGGCGACTTCGGGTCGGGCGAAGAGCTCGACGATGGCGACGTACAGGCCGAAGACGAGGTAGGACACCGCGACCGACGGCACGAACGCTGCCAGCGCCTTGCCGATCAGCAGCTCTTCGCGGCGGATCGGGGTGGCCAGGATCGGCTCCAGCGTCGCCTGCAGCCGCTCGCCGACGACGGCGTAGGAGGCCATGGCCGCGGGGACGAGGACCGGGATCGCCAGCATGTACAGCAGTGAGTGCTCGTGCCGCAGCGGCACCGACGCCCCAGACGGCAGCGTGAAGACCTGCACGACCGGCTGGATGACGAACACCAGCGGCAGGATCGCCATGGCGGAGACGACGTTGCCGTTGTGGCGGTACTCCCGCAGCTCCTTGAAGAACACTGCGCCGATCCGCCGCCGGCTCATGGTCATGGCGTGGTCGCTCCGTCCTGGTCGAGCAGCTCGAGGTAGACGTCCTCGAGCGACCGCCGGGCCTCGGCGATGGACAGCACGTCGGCACCGGCCGCGACCAGCGCGCGGGTCACGGCGGGAGCTGCGAGGTTCGCGTCGGAGACGGTGAGGACGTACGCCGAAGAGCCGTCCGCCTGCCACCCCTCGACGCCCGGCAGCCCGGACAGGACGTGCTCGGGCGCGTCGAGCGGCGCGAGCGTGCGCACGGTGAGCGTCTTGGCGAACAGCCGGTCACGCAGCTCGTCGGGGCGCCCGATGGTGCGCAGGGTCGTGTTGAGGATCGCGACCCGGTCGCAGAGGCGCTCGGCCTCCTCGAGGCGGTGCGTCGTGAGGAAGATGGTGACGCCCTGGCGGCGCAGGTCGTCGACCAGGTCGTGCACGTCGCGGGCGGCGGCCGGGTCGAGCCCCGAGGTCGGCTCGTCGAGGAAGAGGATCTGCGGTTCGTTGAGCAGCGCGCGAGCAAGCGCGACCCGTTGGCGCAGCCCCTTCGACAGGCTGCCGCACGGGTCGCTCGCCCGGTCGGTCAGCTTGACCACGTGCAGCGCCCGGTCGATGCGCTCGCGCGGGTGGGCGACCTCGTAGAGGTCGGCGAAGCAGGTCAGGTTGTCGACGACGCTGAGCCGCGAGTAGAGCCCGGGCGACTCCGGCATGATCGAGATGCGCCGCCGGATCTCGACGCCGTTGTCCGGGTGCAGCGCCAGGCCTGCCACGGTGGCCGTGCCCGACGTGGGGGCGATCAGCGTGCCGAGCGTCCGCACCGTCGTCGTCTTGCCCGCGCCGTTGGGACCCAGGAAGCCGAAGACCTCGCCCTGGCCGACTTCGAACGTCACGTCGCTGAACGCCAGCCGCGTCCCGAACTGCTTGGTCAGCCTGTCGACCGACAGTGCGATGCCGGTGCCGGCGGCAGGCAGGTGCTCGGCCGGCGCTGGCATGGACACCGCCTCGGTCTATGCCGGTGGTTGCCACCCGTCAAGCACTTCGACGAAATGCTCGACCTCCTGCTTACCCACCTCTTGACTTCCTAATGGTATTAGGACATGCTCTCGCGTCATGGCAACGGAGCCGGTGCCCCTGGATCGCCGTCAGCGGCGGCGCCTGGAGACGATCGAGGAGGTTCTCGACGTCGCCATCGAAGTGATGGCCGAGCAGGGGGTCGCCGGGCTGTCCGTCGGCGAGGTCGCCCGGCGCATGGGCATCCGGCCGCCGTCGCTCTACGTCTACTTCCCGAGCAAGCACGCGTTGTACGACGCGCTCTTCGAGCGCGGTGCCCGGCTGCTCGTCACGCAGGTGCGCACGAAGACGGCCGACCTGGCGAGTCGTGATGCGTCGATGGAGGAGATCCTGCTCGACGCTGCGCGCGTCTTCGTCCGCTGGACGATCGAGCATCCGGCGTACTCGCAGCTGCTGTTCTGGCGGCCGGTGCCGGGGTTCGAGCCGTCGCCGTCGGCCTATGCACCGGCCACCGAGCTCGTCACGCTCAGCAGTGAGCGGTTCGCCGCGATGAGGGACCGCGGGCTGCTGCGCACCGACGTCTCCCTCGACGTCGTGCAGCGCGACTGGACGGTCTTGATTGCCGGCGTCGTCAGCCAGCAGCTGGCGAACGCACCAGACGAGGACTTCGAGCGGGGGCGGTTCGTCGCCGCGCTTCCCGCGATGGTCGCCATGTTCGCGCGCTACTACGGCGCCGGACCCACATCCGTGCCCCGAAGGAGGGCCACCCGTGAACGCTCGCGTCGATCAGATCGCTGATCGCATCTACCGGATCTCCACCTGCGTCCCGGAAGTCGCACCAGGAGGCTTCACGTTCAACCAGTTCCTGGTCGACGCGGAGGAGCCGCTGCTCTACCACACCGGCATGCGAGGGCTGTTTCCCCTTGTGCGCGAGGCGATCGAGACCGTCATGCCGGTCGAGCGGCTGCGCTGGATCGCGTTCGCACATCTCGAGGCCGACGAGTGCGGAGCGGTCGACGAGTTCCTCGAGGTGGCACCGCACGCGCAGGTCGCGCACGGCGCACTCGGCTGCATGCTGTCGCTCGAGGACCAGCTCAGTCGAGCCCCGCGCCCGCTCCAGGACGGCGAGGTGCTCGACATCGGCGGCGCGTCGTTCGCCTGCCGGATGCTCGAGGTCGCGACGCCGCACGTGCCGCACAACTGGGAGTCGCACCTGTTCTTCGAGCAGGAGTCGGGCACCTTGTTCTGCGGCGATCTGGTGACGCAGATCGGGGACGGGCCGGCGATCACCGGAGATGACCTCTTCGACGCCGCGATCGCCGCGGAGGAGCTCTTCCACCAGACCTCGCTGGGACCTGCGGTGCCGGCCACCTACCGGCGGCTCGCCGATCTCGACCCGCAGCGGCTGGCCATCATGCACGGCTCGTCGTACGACGGTGACTGCTCGACGCTGCTGCGCGCACTCGCCGACGCCTACGAGCACCGCTTCGGTTGCGGGGAGGCCGCGGTCGCGGCCCAGCCACTGCCGGCTCACGACGATCTCGTGGGGGCGTGAGGGCATGAGCACGTCGACGGCCGGGCGGCAGGTTCCGCCGCCGCGCCGCCCGGCTCTCGACCGCGCGGTGGCGATGCGCTTGGCGCGCACCGAGTACGCGCGGCTGGCCGACCAGCTCCGCGAGCTGACCGACGACGACTGGCGCGCCCCTACAGCCTGTCCGGAGTGGGACGTGCACGCCATGGCGTGCCACGTCCTCGGCATGGCGGAGATGGCCGCGTCGCCCCTGGAGGCACGTCGGCAGACGGGGGCCGCGGCCGCAGCCGGTGGGGTGTTCATCGACCGGCTCACCGCGCTGCAGGTCGACAAGCACCGGCACCGCTCGCCATCCGACGTCGTGGCGCGCCTGGCGGCCTTTGGGCCGAAGGCGGTTCGTGGCCGCCGCATGATGCCGGGGTTGCTGCGCCGCCGACCGATGCCGCAGGAGCAGCCCCTCGACGAGACCGGCACCGTGACCGAGACGTGGACCATGGGCTACCTGACCGACGTGATCCTCACCCGCGACCCCTGGATGCACCGCAGCGACATCGCGGCGGCGACCGGCCGCCCGATGACGCTGACGCCGGAGCACGACGGCGTTCTCGTGGCCGACGTCGTGGCCGAGTGGGCGCAGCGGCACGGGTCGCCCTGCCGGCTCACCCTCACCGGCCCTGCCGGAGGCAGCTGGGGCTTCGGTGCGGACGGACCCGAGCTGCAGCTCGACGCGGTGGAGTTCTGCCGCACCTTGTCGGGTCGCGGCAACGGCGAAGGGCTCCTCGCGACGCGAGTGCCGTTCTGACGCTGACGTGCGCCCAGCGGCCTCACGTCAGAGCGACCCGCACTCCGCAGATGGTGCGCTGTTCACCGCGTCGTTCCGCGTCGGCTGCTGCGAGCGTCACGGAGACGAGGGAGTCGACCGGGCCCTCGACGAACAGCACCGTCGCGTTGTCCAGCTCCAGCCTGCCGTCGGTCGAGGGGCAGCCGGTGATGGCGGCCCACCGCTCGGCGGTCCGCTGCGGGTCGCGGGCCTGTACCTCGACCGCGGTGATGCCGCTCACGACGTCGGTGCGCCGGGCTCGTTGCCAGTCGGCACCGGCAGGGCCCCACGGTCCGTCGGGGTCCTCGCCGCCGGGCTGCCAGTCGATCTCCAGGAACGAGCCGCCGGTGTCGCTCGGATGCAGCTGCATGATGCGGTAGCCGTCGTGGTCCTGAGCGTCGACGACAGTGCGTACGCCGAGAGCCTCGGCCCGCCGGCGTACGGCAGGCTGATCGTCGGTGTGGCAGATGACCATGTAGCCGCCGTCGCCGCCGAGTCGTTCAAGCTGCCGGCCGGCGGCGGTGCCCTCGCGCGTCGGCGCGACCACCTCGATGAACTGGTTGCCCACCGGGAGCACGGCGTTGTGCAGGCCGAAACGCGCGACGCCCGGGTCGCGGAAGGCGATCTCCAGGCCGTACGCCTCGTGCAGGTCGCGCACGACGGACTCGAGGTCGGCGGCGACGAGTGCGATCTGGCGCAGCCGGATCCAGCTCATGTGAACCTCGGCTCCCGCTTCTCGAGGAACGCACGGAACGCCTCCGCGGTGTCGGCGCTGGCGGCGATCCGCAGGTGTCGCTCCGCTTCGTAGTCGACGAAGTCCGGAAGGCCCATGCGTTCGGCCGCGAGGTAGTTCTGCTTCAGCCCGCGCAGCGCAGTCGGTGACTTCTTGAGCAGTCCGGCGAGCACGCCCTCGGTGTCCGCGCGGAACGACTCATCGGCGTACACCCGGGCGACGAGCCCGATGCGCAGTGCTTCCTCGGCGCCGACCTTGCGCGGCAGGAACGACAGCTCGCGTGCGCGTGCCGCGCCGATGAGACGCGGCAGGGTCCAGGGGATCGCCATGTCGCCGGCGACGGCCACGTCGAGAAATGCGGTGTTGAGCTTTGCCGAGGCGGCCATGAGCCGCAGGTCGCAGGCCAGCGCCCAGCCGAGCCCCGCGCCCGCGCAGGCGCCGTTGATCGCGGCGACGGTGACCGCGGGGATCTCGTGCAGCAGCGTGGCGACAGCGAACTCGCGGGAGGTGAGCCGCTCGTCGACGGCTCCTGTGGTGAAGTGGTTGAGGTCGGCGCCGGGGCAGAATGCTCTGCCTTCGCCCGTCAGGACGAGCACGCGCACCGATGGGTCCGAGCCCGCGAGTTCCACGGCGTCGCGGGCCTCGCGGACCATCCGGTTCGTCATGCCGTTCATGGCGTCCGGCCGGTCCAGGGTCAGCCGGGCGAGGCCGCCGTCGACCTCGTAGCGGATCGTCTCGAAGTCGGTCACGTGCCCAGCCTCGGGAACGTCGCCGGTCGCTTCTCCAGCAACGCCGCCGCGCCCTCCTTCGCGTCGACCCGGTCGAGCGCGGCGTACTGCACCGTGTCGATCTCGCGCAGCGCCGCCCGGTAGCCGACGCCGCCGAGGTGTTCGTAGACGAGCCGCTTGGTGTCGGCGAGCGACGCCGGTGACACGTTGTCGGCCAGGTCCTCGACGTAGCGGCGCGCGGAGGCGAGCAGGTCGTCCGGCTCGACCACCTGCTGCACGAGGCCGATCCGGTGCGCCTCCGCCGCGTCGATCCGCCGCGACGTCCACAGGAGGTCCAGCGCGGCGCCGGCACCGAGCAGGCGCGGGAGGATCCACGTCGTGCCGTGCTCGGCGATCAGCCCGCGCTTGGAGAAGATCGAGGTGAACGAGCCCGCGGACGACGCGATCCGGACGTCGGACATGACCGCCAGCACGAAGCCGCCGCCGGCGGCGACCCCGTTGACCGCGGCGATGACCGGCTTCGGGATCTCGAGCAGCCAGGTGAACAGGCCCGGCACCTCGCCGGTCTCCCGGCGCGATGACGAGCCGGCGGTCGTGGTCTCGGCGAGCACGGACGCGTCGAGCCCGGAGCAGAACCCCCGCCCCGCACCGGTGACGACGATGCCGACGACGCTGCGGTCCTGCGCCGCGGACGTCACCGCCTCGCGGAACTCCGCGAGCATCGGATAGGTCAGCGCGTTCAGCTTGTCGGGCCGGTCGAGCGTGATGACGGCGACGGGGTCGTCGACCTGGTAGCGGATCTCGGCCATGGCCGGAGACTAGCCCCGGACCCGCCGTACGCCGACCTATGCTGACGCCGCCGGAGCGTGCCTCCGGATCCCCGTCGCGTTGCTGATCCGGAGGACGGTTGTCCACGATCGAGCACCACCGCCCGCACCACATGCGGACGCTGGCGGTGCTCAGCCTCGCCGGCCTGGCCTACGCCCTCGCGCAGACGACCGTCGTCCCCGCGCTGCCCGAGCTCATGCGCGGGTTGCACACCGACGAGAGCGGCGTCACCTGGACGGTGACGGCCTACCTCATCGCGGCCGCGGTGTTCACGCCGTTGCTCGGCCGGCTCGGCGACATCTACGGCAAGCGGCGGCTGCTGGTCGTCGCGCTGCTCGTCTTCGCCGCCGGATCGCTTGTGGCGGCGGTGTCGTCGCAGCTGTGGGTCGTCGTCGCCGGGCGGGCCGTCATGGGCGTCGGCGGCGGCATCTTCCCGCTGTGCTTCTCGATCATCCGGGACGAGTTCCCGCGCGACCAGGTCGGCCGTGGGGTCGGCCTGATGTCGGCGATCGCCGGCATCGGCGGCGGGCTCGGGCTGATCGTCGGTGGGCTGCTCGTCGACTACACGTCGTACCACTGGATCTTCTGGCTGGGCGGGCTGATGGGTGCGGGCGGGGCACTGGCGGCGCAGGTCGCGGTGCCCGAGTCGCCGGTGCGCACGCCGGCGCGTCTCGACGTGCGCGGTGCGCTCGTGCTCGCCGTCGGTCTGACGCTTCCGCTCATCGCGATCTCGCAGGCGAGCGAGATCGGCTGGGGCGCGCCGCGCACGCTCGGGCTGATCGGGGTGGGTCTTGCGGTGCTCGTCTTCTGGGTCTGGCTGCAACGGCGTACGCCGCAGCCGCTGGCCGACATCGCCGCCCTGGTCAAGCCGCCGGTGCTGATGACGAACGTCGCGACTCTGTTCGTCGGCTACGGCATGTTCGGCTCGTTCATCCTGATCCCGACGCTGGCCCAGGCGCCGACGTCGACCGGCTACGGGTTCGGTGTCGACGCGACGCGCGCCGGCCTGCTGCTGCTGCCTGGCTCGTTGTCGATGCTGGCGTTCGGTCCGATCTCCGGCATCATCGGCAGCCGCTACGGCAACAAGCTGCCGTTGACGGTCGGCAGCTGCGCCACTGCTCTCGGTCTCGCGCTGCTGGCCGTCGCCCACAGCACGCAGCTGGAGGTGCTGCTGTTCAGCATCCTGATGTCGGGTGGCATCGGGCTGGCCTACGCGGCGATGCCCAACCTGATCCTCGAGGCGGTGCCGGCACATCAGACCGGGGAGGCGACCGGCTTCAACGCGCTGGTGCGTTCGGTCGGTTCCTCGCTCGGGTCGCAGGTGTCGGCGACGATCCTCGCGGCCAGCACGGTTGCCGGGCTCGCGCAGGACTCCGGTTTCACGCACGCGTTCGCGGTCTCCGCGGGCGTTGCAGTCTGCGCGGGTGTGGTGGCAGCGATGATCCCGTCGGCACGTCAGGGTCGTCGCGGGTCGGCCCTCGACGAGATGGGTGCCGCGTCGCCACTGGGCGACCCGGCACTCGCGCAGGAAGAGTTCTGACCGCTGTCAGTCAGATGACGCGGCGCCGCGCGCGGGAAGAAGCGGCGCGCCCAGAGCGCGACGTAGACGAGCGCCACCAGGACCGGGACCTCGATCAGTGGGCCGACCACGCCCGCCAGCGCCTGGCCGGACGTCACGCCGAACACGCCGATGGCAACTGCGATGGCGAGCTCGAAGTTGTTGCTCGCAGCCGTGAAGGCCAGGGTCACGGTGCGGTCGTACGGCAGCCGGATGACCTTGCCGAGGGCGAACGAGCCGGTCCACATGAGCGCGAAGTAGGCGAGCAGCGGCAGGGCGATCCGGGCCACGTCCGCGGGCCGGTGAGTGATGGTGTCGCCCTGCAGCGCGAACAGCACGACGATGGTGAAGAGCAGCCCGTACAGCGCCAACGGTCCGATCCGAGGCAGCAGCGTGGTCTCGTACCAGTAGCGGCCGTGGGTGCGCTCGCCGACGGTGCGCGTGACGTAGCCCGCCACGAGCGGTACGCCGAGGAAGATGGCGACGCTTTCGGCGATGCTGCCGACCGAGACGTGCAGGCCTGCGGTCGACAGCCCGAGCCAGCCGGGCAGCAGCTGCAGGTAGAAGTAGCCGAGGCCGGCGAACGCGACGATTTGGAAGATCGCGTTGAGTGCGACGAGCACGGCCGCTGCCTCGCGGTCACCGCCGGCGAGGTCGTTCCAGATCAGCACCATGGCGATGCAGCGTGCGAGCCCGACGATGATGAGCCCGGTCCGGTAGGCGGGCTGGTCGGGCAGCAGTGTCCAGGCGAGACCGAACATGACCGCAGGTCCGACGACCCAGTTCAGGACCAGTGAGCCGACGAGCAGCCGGCGGTCGCGGGTGATGCGGCCGAGCTGGCCGTAGCGCACCTTGGCCAGCACCGGATACATCATGATCAACAGCCCGGCGAAGATCGGTGCGGACACCCCGCGGGTCACCTGCGCACCGTTGAGCGCATCAGCAACGCCGGAGACGCCGCGACCCAGCCCCAGGCCGAGGCCCATCGCGGCGAGGATCCACACCGGTAGGAATCGGTCCAGCAGCGACAGTCGCGCCACCACCGGCGCTGCCGCATCCGACCGAGGCGATTCGGTGAGCACATCGCTCACGACGTGCCGACTTCTGCGAGCAGCGAGCTGAGGGCGGTCAGCGCCTCCGGGCGTGCGCGGTAGTAGACCCAGGTGGCGCGGCGTTCGCGGTCGACCAACCCGGCGTCGTGCAGCACCTTGAGGTGGTGGGAGATCGTGGGCTGGGACACGTCGAAGGCCGGGGTGAGGTCGCAGACACACGCCTCCCCGCCGGCGTGCGACGCGATGAGTGACATCAGCCGTAGCCGCACCGGGTCCGCCAGCGCTTTGAGCAGCGGCACGACCGCTTCTGCCTGGGTGGCGGTGAGTGGCTCACGGGCGAGGGGCGAGCAACATGCCGCCGTCTCGACCGCCGACAGCTCGCTCAGTTTCGACACTCGTCTATGTTGACAGACCTCGATGCCTGTGGCAATCTGTGCTAGCGAAGACATAGATGTTTATCGATACAGGAGGCTTCGGTCATGGCCCGGATCCAGCTGGCGCTGAACGTCGACGACATCGACGAGGCGGTCGCGTTCTACTCGAAGCTGTTCGACACGGCGCCCGCGAAGACCCGTCCCGGCTACGCCAACTTCGCGGTTGCCAACCCGCCGCTCAAGCTCGTGCTGCTCGAGAACCCCGGCCAGGGCGGCACGCTCAACCATCTCGGCGTCGAGGTGGAGTCGACCGACGCCGTTGACGCCGAGCAGTCGCGTCTCGCCGAGCACGGTCTTGCCTCCGTCGACGAGCGCGAAACGACCTGCTGCTACGCCAAGCAGGACAAGTTCTGGGTCGAGGGCAGCCCCGCCGGCGAGCGGTGGGAGATCTACACGGTGCTCGCCGACAGCCCGACGTTCTTCGGCGACAGCAGCGACGACCCGGCCTGCTGCTCCACCGACGCGACCACGGAGACCGCGGCTGCCTGCTGCTGAACCAACGTCCCGGTCCGGGTGCCGACGTTGCCCGCGCGGGTGGTCCCGTGGGACACTGCCGGGCCATGTCGCTGGCCCGCATGCGTTCTGTCGTGCTCGACTGTGCAGACCCGCGGACGCTCGCCGAGTTCTACCGAGGCCTCGTCGGCGGAGAGATCGCATTCGAAGATGACGACTGGGTCGTGCTGACCGTCGACGGGTGGCGCCTGGCGTTTCAGCTGGCCGAGGACTTCGCTGCGCCGACGTGGCCGACCGGTGAGCGGCCGCAGCAGTTCCATCTCGACCTGACCGTCGACGACGTCGACGCGGTCGAACCCGAGGTGCTCGCGCTCGGCGCCACCAGGCATCACATCCAGCCGGGCGAGGAGGCAGGCGATCCCTTCCGGGTCTACCTCGATCCCGCCGGCCACCCGTTCTGCCTCTGCTGGGGCTGAGCGCAGAGCGCGGCCGTGGCGGCACGGCCCCTGCTGCCGAACGCGCGCCGTGGTGCCGGCCTCATCGGCCGCCGGTCCTCGCGGCACCGAAGAACTAAGTTGCCGACCTTGGGCGTTACACCCGTCAACGAGGCGGAGGTCCTCGTGCGCACCCGGCAGGTCGGTGCGCAGGGCGGGGGGCTTGTCGCGGGTCATCGACCGGCGCCCCGCCAGGTTGGCCAGCGAAGGTCTTGACTCTCCCCCTACGGGAGGCCCGAGAACAGCGTCATGGAGCACTTCGGTGCCAGACCTTCAAGGAGAGCCATGACGGACTACCAGCGGATCGCCGCCGACTACCTCAACGCGTGGAACGCACCCGACGACGCTTCGTGCGAGGAGCGGGTGCGAGCGCTCTTCTCCGAGTCGGTGTCCTACGTCGACCCGCTCGTCGATGTGCAAGGGCATGACGAGCTCGCGGCCACGATCGGGGCAGTGCGCAGCCAGTTTCCAGACTTCGCCTTCAGGCTGAGCGGCCAGGTCGATGGTCATCACCGGCAACTCCGGTTCGCGTGGGAGCTGGGGCCGACAGGCGCACCGGCGCCGGTCGCGGGCTTCGATGTCGCCGTGCTCGATGACGACGGCCGAATTCAGCAGGTGCGCGGCTTCCTCGACCGGGTGCCGGCTCAGGGATAGCCGAGTCGGCTCTCCGGATGGCGCCGGTCCGCGCGGCCGGCGTCATCCGTGCCGAGGCGCGCCACTACGGGCCGTCGTCATGGTGCACGTTTCCCGGACCCACCCGGTCACGCGATTCGCGTCTGAGCCCGGCTAGATCAGCTGGCCGCGCTTTCTGCTCAGGTAGGCGCGCTCGGCGGAGTTCTGGGTGGCGGCGATGGCGGCGTCGTACTGCTCGCGGGCTTCGGCGCTGCGGCCGAGCCTGCGCAGCAGGTCGGCGCGGGTGGCGTGCCATGCGTGGTAGCCGGCGAGGGGCAGCCGGTCGACTTGTGCGAGGGCGACGTGCGGGCCGTCGATCTCCGCGACGGCCACCGCGCGGTTGAGCGCGACGATCGGCGATGGGTCCAGCAGCCTCAGCTGGTCGTAGAGGGCGACGACCTGCGACCAGTCCGTGTCGGCCGCCGTCGGGGCGTCAGTGTGCACCGCGTTGATCGCCGCGAGGATCTGGTAGCGGCCAGGCCGGTTGCTCGACAGGCACTCACGGACCAGCCGGTGCCCTTCCTCGACCAGTGACCGGTCCCAGGCGGTGCGATCCTGTTCGGTGAGGGGGACCAGCTCTCCGTTCCGGACACGCGCGGCGCGCCGGGCCTCGGTGAGCACCATCAGTCCGAGCAGGCCGGTCACCTCCGGCTCGTCAGGCATCAGCTGCCGCACGACGCGCGTGAGCCGGATCGCTTCGCCGGTGAGCTCGGCGCGGACCGGGTCGCCGTCGCCGGTGGCGAGGTAGCCCTCGTTGAAGATCAGGAAGAGCACGGTGAGCACACCGCTGAGCCGCTCGGGCAGGTCGGTGGCCTGCGGCACGCGGTAGGGCACGTTCGCCGCGGCGATCTTCTTCTTCGCCCGGGTGATGCGCTGGGCCATGGTCGGTTCGGGGACGAGGAACGCCGCGGCGATCTCGGCCACGGTCAGCCCACCGAGGAGGCGCAGCGTCAACGCTGTGCGCGCCTCCTCAGCCAGGGCCGGGTGGCAGCAGGTGAACAGCAGCCGCAACCGGTCGTCCTCAACCGGTCCGGTGGGTGCGTGGGGCGAGTCGTCGTACAGCATGGCAGCCGCCTGATGCTTGGCGTCGCGCTTCGCTTCGCGGCGCAGTCGGTCGACCGCCCGGTTGGCCGCCGTCGTGGTGAGCCAGCCGCCGGGGTTCGGCGGGACCCCGCTGTCCGGCCAGGTCTCGAGGGCAGTGACCAACGCCTCGCCGGCCGCCTCTTCGGCGACGTCGATGTCGCCGAAGCGGCGGACAAGCGAGGCGATGACACGGCCGTACTCCTCGCGGAACACCCGCTCGACAGCTTCGGCCTCGCGACGCATCTCTGTGCCGGAGTCGTGGTGGCTCAGGCCAGGCCCTCGAAGGGGCGCACCTCGACCTTGCCGCCACACGCCTTGGAACCCTGGGCGGCGAGGCTGAGCGCGACGTCAAGGTCGGGAGCCTCGATCACCCAGAACCCGCCGATGATCTCCTTGGTCTCGAGGTACGGTCCGTCGGTCATGACCGGCGTCGGACCCCGGCCGTCGACCACGGTCGCCGTGGCTGCCGGTTCCAGACCACCGGCGAAGACCCAGTAGCCGTCGGCCTTGAGCTTCTCGTTGAACTCGCCGGTCCGCGCGAACGCCTCCTCCATCTCTTCTTTGGAGGTGTAGTTGCCGAACTCGTTGCGCTCGGCCGGGCCGTGCACGCTCAGCAGGTAGTGCGCCATGTCTCTACTCCCGGTTCAGAGCGGTCCCGGTGACCGCCACTTACCCTCACTACGAACGACGTCCCGCCGATACGACAGCCTCCGACAAGCGAGTACGGCGCGTCGTCGCGTTTGTATCGCGGGGACCGATGAGCGGGCGGGACCGTCGGCGGAGGCTCCGTCCCCATTTCGCCGGCAGCAGATGTCCGGCGGCGCTACCGTCCCAACCATGGGTTTGATATTTCGCAGCCGCAAGCGCACCGGTCGCAACTCCTGGCTGAACGTCAGCAAGCGAGGTGCTTCGGTCTCCGAGCGGGTGGGGCCGGTGACCGTCAACAGCCGCGGCGGGATGCGAATCCGGCTCGGAAAGGGCTTGAGCTGGCGGATCAAGTAGGCCGCTCCGATGGTTACGCGCCGGTCCGCGTTAGCTGTACGCACTTACGTGCCGTGTAAGTGACGTCGCGGGTCAGTCAGGGTCGGTGTCGCGACGCCGGCTGGAGCCATGCTTCGACGGGGCGGTCCGCCTTGGCCGTGACCGCGATCCAGTCGTCGATTGCCGCGATCAGCTTGCCGATGCCGCGCCTGGTGCGGGGAAACGTCCGGCTGCTCGTGAACAGCACCCCGGGCCCGGCGGGGCCGTCGACGACAAGTGGACGGAAGTCACGGACGTTCTCTGTCACGATGCGGCGACTGTGCTCGCCTGCCCATGCCAGCAGTTCCGGGTCGGTCATGGCTCGCAGCTGCGGATCATCGGCGCCCGCGACGACGTCGTGGCCACGCTCGCGCAGCTGCGTCGCAATGACCGGGGGGAACATCTCGTCGAGAAGGAGACGGACTGCGGGTCCGGTGCTCACGAGAGCAGACGCTGCCTGATGTGCCACTCCTCCTCGGCGGCGCGGGACTCTGCCTCGCGGTCGTCGATCTCGGCGTCGATCTCGTCGGGATACGCCGCGTAGTAGCGCAGCGCCGTCTCGATTCGTGCGGCAGGCAGGTTGAGCCTCTCGGCGATCGCCGTCACCGCCCGTGCCCCTCGCGGGTCGATCTCCTTCGCGACGGTGACGACTTCCCAGATGTCAGGGCCCAGGGCAAGGGCTGCCCGTCGCCCAGCGGGGCCGTCTTTGAACACGACGCCGGGATGCTCGGCCATCCGCAGTCCCTCATCGACCAGCAGCTGGGCCAGTCCGGACGGTGTCGCTCCGGGCACCGTCTGCGCCCTGCGCCGCAGTCGATCCAGCACGGCACTATCGAATCTGATCGACAGCGGCGTACTCATGTAGCAATTGTAGCGCGCGCGCTACACAGGCCAATGCGCAAGGTTGGCAAGATCCGCAAGCGCCGATCCGAGGCTGGACCGCCTACAGCTTCGCCTTGCATGCTTGGCCGGTTGCGAGAAACGGAGAGGCAGGTCATGGCCGAGAGCATCAACCGCGGTTTTGCGCGACGGCTCCGCGAGGAGAGTGAGCGGTCCAAGGACTCGCCCTATCCGGCGGGAACGAGTGGCAGTCGCCCCAATAGAGATCGGACCTCGGTCCCAGCCGAGACAACCTCGTCACGCAACCGCGTTGATGTACGTGCCGACCAGGACGAGGAACGAGAAGGCGACACCGGCGATCCACCCCAGTGCCAGCAGTCGCAACCGGCGCAGCCGGGCGCCAGCAACACCGACCAGTAACGCTGCCGCGAACACGGCCACCCAGACCGCGGTGTGATGCGTGTGGGTGATGCCTTCCCCAACCGCGACGACTGCAACGACCGCGGCAAGGAACATCGCCAGACCGAGCATTGTGTACTCGTACAGCGAAGGAGGCACCTGTTCGCTCTCCGCGTCGCGCACGTCCCGCCTGCGCACGTGCTTGTCCAGCTCTTGCCATACCTGGCTCGTCACGCTGTCGGCAAGTCCCTCTTGGGCCAAGGATCTGCGCCACTCATCGGCGGCGTGTCCGTGCAGCACCGCTGCATCGCCGCATCGAGTGCGGTCGGCGCCGGTGGCATCCGGGGCGCCCCAAAGAATCACGACTGGGTGCACGGTCTCTACGCCGTAGCTCTTCAACCACAGCCAGAGATCGTGGGCGTTGTCGGTGGCCTGCTGCGCCGCTTTGATGACTCGTCCGCCTGGACCTGAAATCTCCCAGGGGTCAGGGCCCCATTTGGTCTCGACGGCATAGACGCCGCCAGGCCCGATTAGGACGTGGTCGATATCGCGTTGCTTCAGCATGACGTGGTTGAGCACCCGCCACCCGCGTCGCCGCAGCTTCCGCAGCTCAGAGGCCGTCCACTGCTCAGCCAGATCGCCCATCATGGTCGACGCCGTCCCGGTCGCCTGCGCTACCCAGAACGCGACCGCGCCCAGGTCACCCGCTACGACCAGCCCGGCGCAGAAGGCCCGAAACTGACCGTCCGGCATGAACCAGAGTGCCAGCGAGCCAAGGGCTAGCGGCAGACTCGCCATAAGCGCCAGGTAGCGCCAGTGGTTGCGTGCTGTGCTCCCGCTGCAACCAGGAAAAGGGAGCACGGCTCTAGTCGGCGTGCGTAGGGTCGTGGGGCCAGCATTTCGATTCGGCCGACTTCGCTCGTCAGAATGACCAGCGTGCAAAGCTCGACCGCGTGACCGACCCTCTGGCCGAAGGCGTGTACGAGTCGCTTCGAACCTCGGGTTTGGAAGGCGCCCTCGCGCTCGTCCGCGACCTTGAGCCGAGATTCGCCCCGGTTGATCCGGCGGACGCTCCTGAAATCCTTGCTCGCCACGTGGCTCGGGCAGTACGCCGGCTGCTCGCTGACGAGCGCGACGAGGAGAAGCGGGCGGCGATCATCAACGAGTTGATGGACGTCGTGCACGCGCCCGACGAGCGGCTTGTCGACGGCCTCGAGCAACTGGTCCTCCTCACCCGG
>Ga0207652_10001687_pt1 | contig 19338 bp, 19 predicted proteins | sample KBSC63BmetaG_FD_184334 | JGI IMG/M metagenome (GOLD analysis project Ga0207652, IMG submission 184334) | Corn rhizosphere microbial communities from Kellogg Biological Station, Michigan, USA - KBS C6-3B metaG (SPAdes) (version 2) | ecosystem: Host-associated > Plants > Roots > Rhizosphere ... | reverse complement strand
TACGGGTCGGCGTCGGCGGAGACGTCGGGGACCTGGCGGCAGTAGCCGCTCGTCGCGCCGCAGGTCGTGCCGCTGGATTCCGAGTTGATCGTCCGCAGCGACGGGTCGGCCGCCGACTGGTAGGAGGGCATCGCGAAGTGGGCCGAGACGCCGCCGCCCCCGGCGCCGCCTTCCATTCCGTCGCTCCAGATGTACTGGACCGGCGGGGTCGTCGGCTGTTCGAGACGGGTGCCGCCGACGTCGATGGCGAACGGATCGCTGCCGGGGTAATCGACCGTGATCGCTTTGTTTTCGTTGCTTCCCGATTCGAAGCAGTCGGTCGCGCCCGCGTCGCCGGCGGCGACGAAGAACGACTGGCCCTGCGCGGCGGCCTCCTGGAGGAGCGTGTCGACGGTGCTCATTTCGGCGAGTTCGGTTTCGACCTCGCAGAGCCCCCAGGAGCTCGACATCACCTTTGCCCGGTCCTCGGTGACCCAGGTGGAGATGATCTGCGCAGTGGACGGGTTGGGCCCCTGATAGACGACGACGTTGGCGTCCGGAACGAGGCCGATCAGCTGCTCGATGTCGAGCTCCGACTCGCCGCCGTCGCCGTTTTCGTAGGCTCCCGGGCCGCCTTCGACGTTCACCGCTTCGACCACGGTGTGGGTGCCGTAGCAGGCCTGGTATTGATCGATGTCCGCTTTGAGGAACGGTTCGAGCTCGAGCAGCGCGACCGTCTGCCCGGCGCCGAGGTTTCCCGTCGCGTAATAGCCGGTGAGGCTGTAGGCGGACGCGATCTGGTCGGCCGTGTAGCCGCTTCCTTCTTCGGTCTGGGTGTGGATGGCTTCGCCGCAGGGCTGCGGGCCGCCGGCGAGGGCGGCGGCGCCGGTGGTGCGCGGCCGCGCGGACCCGAGGACCGATCCATCCGAGGAGTGATCCGCGACGCGTTTCCGCGCCGCGCCGGTCGGCACGTTCAGGTCGTCGAGGCCGAGCACTCCGGCGACGTAGGGCGCGGCGGCGGCGGGCACTTCAGGGGCGCTGGTGTTGGCGAAGGCGACCCTGCCGTCGGCGGTGCGGAACCGTTCGAGGGTGGTGCCGAAGGCGACTTCGGCTTCCGCCGCGGTCGCTTCGACCGGCAGCGAGAGGTTGTTGGCGGAGGCCTGGCCGACCGCCAGGCCGCGGGCCTGCAGCGCGGCGCGGACCGTCGCCACCTGCGCCGGGGTGGCGCCGAAGCGGTCGGCGAACCCGTTCACCGAGAGGTACTGGCCGTAGACCGGCGAGCCGGGGGTGGAGACTTCCGCCGCGAAGGTTTCGAGACCGGCCGGGTCGCGCGGTTCGAGCGCGACGTGAAGGTTCAGCTCGCGCTGCGGGGCGACGGCGCCGAGGGACGTCGCGCCCACGGGCGGCGTCGGCGCTTCGCCGAGCGGCACCTCGCCGGCCGAGGCGGCCGCCGGGACCAGGGCGCAGCCGGCGACGAGCAGCGTGGAGAGGACACTGAGGAGGCGCCGGGTCGGGATCACACACCGCTAATCGGCCGGCGGTCCGGCGGCTTGAACCGGATTCTCGCGCCGCGCGCGCGGCTAGGCGGCGTTCTTCTCGGTCAGCTCGGCGATCGCGCCGAGCAGGGCGTCGAAGTCGATCGGCTTGGTCAGGTAGCCGCTGATCTCGAGGTCGGCGGGGGCGTCGGCGTCGTCGGGGGTCTGGTGGGCGCTGACGATCAGGGCCGGGGTCTCGACGCCGGCGGCGCGCAGCTCGCGCAGGGCGTCGATGCCGGACTTGCGCGGCATCATCGCGTCGAGCAGGAGCAGGTCGGGGCCGTCGTCGGAGTTCGGGTCGATGCGCTCGACGACCTCCTGGCCGTCGACCGCCGCCTCGACCTCGTAGCCCGCCAGCTCCAGCCGCGTGCGCATCAGCAGGAGGATCGTCTCGGAATCGTCGGCGACCAGGATCTTGGTCATCGCCGGCCCCCTTCGCCGATCACCGGGGTGCCTACCGGGGCCGTCTCGACCGCCTCGGGGTCGGCGGTCGGGAGGGTGACGGTGAAGTGCGAGCCGCGGCCGACCACCGAGTCGGCGGTGATCGTCCCGCCGTGCAGCTCGACCAGCGATTTGGAGATCGCGAGGCCGAGGCCGGTGCCGCCGACCCGCTGGGTCAGGCCGGCGTCTCCGCGCACGAATCGCTCGAAGATGTGCTCCAACTGAGCGGGGGGTATGCCGGGGCCGTTGTCGGTCACGCTTATCTCCACTCCATTGTCGGCCACCCGCGCGCTTACCTGGATAGACGCGCGTTCGGGTGAGTACTCATGAGCATTCGTAACCAGATTCACCAGTATTTGGCGAATTCGGTCGGCCTCGACGTTCACGAGGGGAAGATCGGGGTCGATCCGCAGGGTCAGCGTCTGGTCGCTCGACTCGGTCTGGGCCCGCATCGTGCGCACGACGTCTTCGACCAGCGGTGCCGGCCGGGTCGGCTGCGGGCGGATCGAGAGGCGACCCGCGTCGGAGCGGGCGAGGTCGAGCAGGTCGTTCAGAAGGCGCACGAGATGCCGGCAGTTGTCGAGGATGATCTCGACCGTCTCCACCTGGCGCGGGGTGAGCGAGTCGCGCTCCATCATCAAGAGCTCGGCGAAGCCCTGCACCGAGGTCAGCGGGCTGCGCAGCTCGTGTGACGCGGTGAGCACGAACTCGTCTTTCATGCGGTCGAGCTGGTCGCGTTCGGATGCCTCGAGCTCGAGCTCTGCGGCCATCTCGTTGAACGCCTGGCCGAGCGTCGCCACCTCGGAGACGCCGCCCACCTCGACGCGGGCGCTGCGGTCGCCGCCGGCGAGCCGGCCCGCCGCCCCGACCAGCGCCTCGAGCGGTCTTCGCATCGCCGTGATCAGCCCGACGAAGAGCAGCAGCGCCCCGAGCAGCCCCGCGATCAGGCCGCAGGCGACGAGGATCACGGTGTCGCGGGTGTCGCCGGAGATCGAGTCGCGCAGATGGGCGCGGTTGGCTTCTTCGCGGTTGATCGTCGCGCGCGCCGCGTCCGGGTTGGTCCCTTCGGCGAGCTGCACCCGCGCCCCCATCTCCCGCTGGTAGGAGCGTTCGATCGAGTTCTCGTAGTCCTGGCGCTGCACGATCAGCCGGCCGACGCCGATCACGGTCACCGCGGTGAGCAGCGCAAAGGCGATCGCGAAGCCGATCCGAAGGCGATTGGCAAGCGATGGACTGAGGCGTCGGGCCCGGCGTGAATATGCTTGCGCGGCGATGGGGGACGAGGCTACAGGCCAGGGCGACGGCGCCGCCGTGGAGGTCGACGGAATCGACATCGCGGGCGTCGGTGGCTGGTTTGCCGAGCGCGTTCCGGCGGCGCGCCCGCCGCTCGCCTACGAGCGGATCGCCGGCGGTCTCTCGAACCTCACCTACCGGGTGTCCGACGCGGCCGGGAACGAGTGGGCCCTGCGGCGGCCGCCGCTCGGCAAGACGCTCAGCTCGGCCCACGACATGGCGCGCGAGCACCGCGTCGTCGCGGCGCTGGGCGGCACGCCGGTGCCGGTGCCGCCGGTCGTCGGCCTCTGCGAGGACGAGTCGGTGAACGGCGCGCCCTTCTACGTCATGGACTTCGTCCGCGGGCCCGTGCTGCGCGGGCTGAGCGAGGCCGAGTCCTCGTTCCCCGACGAGGGCGACCGCCGCGAGATCGGCATGCGGGTCGCCGACACCCTCGCGGCGATCCACGCCGTCGACCCCGACGCGGTCGGCCTCGGCGACCTCGGCCGCAAGGAGGACTACGTCGCCCGCCAGCTGCGCCGCTGGCACGGCCAGTGGGAGAAGTCGAAGACGCGGGAGCTGGCCTCGATCGACCGCGTCCACGACCGGCTCGCCGCCCGCATACCCGCCCAGGAGGGCGCCTCGATCGTCCACGGCGACTATCGGCTCGACAACATGATCCTCACCGACTCCGGCGAGGTGGCGGCGGTGGTCGACTGGGAGCTCTGCACCCTCGGTGATCCGCTCGCGGACGTCGGCACCCTGATGGCCTACTGGCCCGAGCGCGGCGCCGAGCAAATCGGCCTCGGCTTGCCCGCCAACCTGGCACCCGGCTTCCCCACCCGCGCGGAGCTCGCCGCCCGTTACGCCGAGGCCTCCGGCCGCGACCTCTCCGATCTCGACTTCTACACCGCCCTCGGCTACTGGAAGCTGGCGATCATCCTCGAGGGCGTCTACGCCCGTTATGCCGCCGGCGGCTACGGCAAGGGGAGTTCCTCCGACTCCGGCCTCGAAGCCTTCGCCCGCCTGGTCGTGCGCCTCGCCGATACCGCCGAGGAGATCGAGTCGCGCGGCTGAGCGCACGGGCGTGGCCGGGATCGATCCAGCCGCCGGCTCGCCTACCAGAGCACCTCGATCCCGTAGTGCCGCATCACGGCATCGGCGCTGACGAGGGTCAGATGATCGACCTCGGCCTGGGCGATGAGGAGTCGGTCGAAAGGGTCCAGGTGGTGCAGCGGAAGCGACGCGACGCGGTCGGCGTGCCGGGCGGTGATCGGCAGCAGCTCGACCCCGGCTCCTTCGAGGCGGAAGAGGAGGTCGTCGGGAGCGTCGAGCTTCCCGAGGCGACGCTTGATCGCGACCTCCCAGATCACGACCGCGCTGATCACCAGGGGATCCTCGCCACCGGTGATCGCCGCTCTGGCCCGCTTGCCGATCCGGTCTGGCTCGCCCGCCATCCACCAGAGGACGACGTGGGTGTCGAGCAGGAGCGTCAGGGCTTCATGCCCAACGACTCGGCGAGCTCGTCCGGCAGTTCATCGAAGTCGTCCCCGATCCTCACGCGACCCTCCCAGGTCCCGGCGAGTGACGCGAAACCTTCTCCCTGCCTGGTGGGGACCAGCCGAACCGCCGGCTCCCCCCGCCGCGTGATGACGATGTCCTCGCCGCCTTCGGCGCGCTCGACGAGCTTTGAGAGCTGGGTCTTGGCCTCATGCATCCCGACGCGGGTCATGCAGCTCATGGTAGCCGCTAGCTAGATATGTAGCTAGACCCCGGCATTGGGGTGAGGTCAGCTCGGGCGCGCGCTCGGTGAGACTCGGTCGCAAACCGGCCTGTAGCGCGGAATCTGCGATCTCGCCTGCTTGACAACCGCTGGGACGTATTGGGAGGGTCGCGGTGTCTAGTCCCGACCCTCCCACAGACAGTAGTAACACATGAAGTCCGTCCGTAAACGGCTCACGTACGCGAACGTGATCTCGTCCCTCGCCTTGTTTCTCGTCCTTGGTGGCGCGACCGCGTTCGCCGCCTCGGGACTGGGCAAGAACACCGTCGGCACCAAGCAGCTGAAGACGAACGCGGTCACGGCCGCGAAAATCAAGAAAGAAGCGGTAACCGGCGCGAAGATCAAGAAAGGGACGATCACCGGCGCCAACCTTGATCTCACCACGTTGGGTCAGGTGCCGAGCGCGGCGAAAGCCGACTCCGCGACCAACGCCGCGCACGCCACCGCTGCGGACCGCGCCGCGAACGCCGATCGCGCCACCGACGCGGGCCACGCCACCAACGCCGATCACGCGACGAGTGCCACCAGCGCGACGAACGCGACGAATGCCACGAATGCGATCAGCGCAGCCTCGCCGACCACCCTCGCCAGCGGCAAGACCGAGACGGGCGTCTTCTACGGGATCGAAACTCCCGGCAACCCTGCCTCAGGCTACGTATCCGCCTCGGTCTCGTTCCCCTTCCCGCTGAGCGCGCCGCCGGCCACGCACTATCTGTCGAGCGGTGCGAGCCCCACCCCTGAATGCCCCGGCACGCCGGAAAACCCGCAGGCGGCGCCAGGCAACTTCTGCGCCTATGAGACGGTGAACGGCACTGGAAACACGGGATTCATCGACAGCGCTCTGGGGACGAAATTCCAGAAATACGGGATCGGCATCGCCGCCTCCGTGTCGAACAAGACGTCCAACAGCGACCTCATCGGCACCTGGGCCGTCACTGCTCCCTGAGTTCCACGCCGATGGCGACGATCGATCGCGCCGGACGGCGGCTTGGCCCGCGGTCCGGCGCGGCGGTCATCGTCCTGGGGGTCGTCGCGGCCTTGATTGGTGGTTGCGGCGGCACCCAGGGCGGCACCGGTGGTACCGCAGCAGGGTCGAGCCAAGCCCGGGCGGTTCGGACGTTGCCTCCCTGGCGGCACGGCGTGGCCGGGGAGGGTCGGTCGCCCGCCTCAGGCCACCGCGTCCTGCCGGGCCGAGGCGCCGCCGTCGTGACCCCTCCGAGGAGGGAGGCTCGGGGAGGGAGCACCCCCGGCCGCCTCCCGAAGATCACGCCGATCAGCCCCGGCCGATCGCCGGCCGCGGTCGCGGCACCTGAGCCACAAGCCACCGAGCCACGAAGCAGAAGGGGAAGGCGGGGCTGGCTCTGGGCCCGACCCGCGTCCGGCGGATCAGCAGGCGACGACCGAAACGTCCGCCGTGGCCGAACCGCGCCATGCTTCGACGCCCGCGCCACCGCCGGCGGACGGGTCGACTCTTACCGTCGGCGGCCCCGCGCCCTCGGAACCGGAGCCGCCGCCGGCCGGCGAATCGACCTTGAACCCGTAGCGGATGCGGGTTGCCCTCACACCATGCGGGTGGCGTGTCGCGGCTCGAGCGGCTCGCCGCTCGCTTCCGCCTCGGCGCGCTTCGACCAGCGGTTCAGCTCGCGGCGGGCGAGGACCATCTTGTGGACCTCGTCGGGGCCGTCGGCGAGGCGGAGCATGCGGCTGAAGCGCCACATCGGGGCGAGCGGGGTGTCGTCGGTCATGCCGAGGCTGCCGTGGATCTGGATCGCCCGGTCGAGGACGTTCATCACCATGTTGGCGGCGACGATCTTGATCGCGGAGATGGATTGGCGGGCGGCGCGCTTGCCCTCGGTGTCCATCTTCCAGGCGGCGTAGAGGGTGAGCAGGCGAGCCTGGTCGATTTCCATGCGGCTCTGGGCGATGTCCTCCTGGACGAACTGCTTGTCGGCCAGCGGGCCGCCGAAGGCATGGCGCTCGTTGGCGCGGCGGCACATCATCTCGTGGGCGCGCTCGGCGGTGCCGATCGCCCGCATGCAGTGGTGGATGCGCCCTGGCCCGAGGCGGTCCTGGGCGATCGCGAAGCCGGCGCCGCGCTCGCCGAGCAGGTTCTCCTTCGGGACCCGGCACTCGGTGTAGCGGATCTCGCAGTGGCCGGGGCCCTTGTCGTGTCCCATCACCGGGATCGACCGCACCATTTCGTAGCCGGGGGTGTCGGTGGGGACGCAGATCATCGAGGCCCGCCCGTAGACCGGCGCGTCGGGATCGGTGACGACCATCGCGATCGCCAGGTCGGCCCCGACCGCGCCGCTCGTGTACCACTTGTGCGCGTCGATGACCCACTCGTCGCCGTCGAGGACGGCGCGGCCTTGGAGCAGGGTCGGGTCGGAGCCGGAGACCTCGGGCTCGGTCATCGAGAAGCAGGAGCGGATGCGGCCCTCCAGAAGTGGCTCCAGCCATTCCTCTTTCTGTTGTGATGAGCCGTGCTCGGCGAGGATCTCCATGTTGCCGGTGTCCGGGGCGGAGCAGTTGAAGGCCATCGGCGCGGCGAGCGGGCTGCGTCCCATCTCCTCGCAGAGCAGGCCGTATTCCCAGTTCTTCAGGCCGGGACCGAAGCGCTCGTCGGGCATGAAGAGGTTCCAGAGGCCGTCGGCGCGCGCCTTGTCGCGGACCGCGGCGAGGTTGGCCGGGTAGGCGACGCCGGGGCCGACCTCCGCGTCCAGCGCCTCGGCCAGCTCCCGCTCGGCCGGGTATATCTCGGCGTCCATGAAGTCGAGGATGCGCTCGCGCAGCGCCGCGACCTCAGGCGTAGGTTCGAAGTCCATCTGCCCCTCCTGCTCGGTGACCCGGTCGCGCCGAATCTAGTTCATCGCCGCAGGTAGCGGGCGAAGAGCTCGGAGTCCTCTTGGAGGAGCCACGCGAGCTCGAGCTCGGCGACCTCGGGGAGGGCGCCCTCGAGGATCGAGGAGCCGGCACCGGTGAGCTTCGGCGCGGTCGTCAGGAACAGCTCGTCGGCGAGGCCCGCCGCCTGCAGCTGGGAGTGCAGGTGCGGGCCGCCCTCGCAGAGCAGGGCGCGGACGCCGCGCTCCGCGCGCAGCCGGCGCAGGGCGGTGGCGAGGTCCACGCGGCCGTCGGGTTCGCGGAGGACCTCGACCGAGGTCGCGGTGGCGGGCGGCTGGGCGTCCTGCTCGGCGGTGATCAGCACCACCTCGCCGCCGTCGGTGAAGAGCGGCGCGTCCCAGGGCAGGTCGAGGCTACCGACGATCACCATCGGCGGATCGCCGGGGAGGCCGAGCTCCTCGCGGCGCGCGCGCTTGGCCGGGTCGCCGATGATCCGCCCGTAGCGCTCGACCCGCATCGTCCCGGCGCCGATCATCACGGCGTCGAAGCGCTGCCGCAGCCCGACCAGCATCGCCGTGTCGGTGTCGGAGCCGATCGGGCCGGAGCGCCCGTCGATGGCGGCGCGCCCGTCGAGCGTGGTGGCGAAGTTCAGGGCGACGCGGGGACGGTCGGCGGGCGGGTCGTCCCAGGGCCGGTAGGCCTCGAGCTGCTCGGTGACCGAAGTCGGTCCGGGGTCAGGGACGAGGCGCCGCACCGGCCGAACACTAAAGAGGCCGCCGGGCGTGGGCGGTCGATGTGACCCTGGGCGGACGGGCGCGCCCGGCCCGGATAGTTGGTTTCGTGGGCATCGGGGCGAGGAAGCTGGCGCCCGGAGAAGGCCGTGGCCTTTTGAAGCTGGCGCCAGGGTACCGATGCGGCCCTTGCCGGCTGGGGCCTGGGATGGGATGTGGCCCTTGGCGGCTGGCGCCCCGAAGGGACGGGGCCCTCTCAAGCTGGCGCCCGGAAGGGACGCGGCCCTCTGAAGCTGTCGCCCGATTGAGGGACGGGCCGTCTCGTCCACGGCCCTGGCAGGCTGTGGCCGTGGCCGAGACGGCCGGGATTACGGGGAGCGGGGGGACCCGTGGGGCGTCCGTCACGAGGGAGCCACGGACCTCTCACGGGAGGGACACGGATCCGTGACGGGAGTCCGACCCCGTCACGGAGACGTCGGGAACTCCACGCTTCCTCCCGTGTTGTCCAACAGTCACGGCCGCGTTGTCGACTTCAGGGCCCCCATAGGGGCCCTGAAGTCGACAGCGCGTCCCCGACCCCTCGATCCCGGCCCGAAAAGGGCCTTTCGGGGCCGGAGAGTGTGACGTTCCCGGCATCCCTGTGACCGATGGGGCCGAGGTGTGGGGTCTCCCGGACACGATCGTCACGGAAGTCCGACCTCGCACCGTCCCCTTGACGCCTCTCCCACGGAAGTCCGACCTCCTCCCGTCCCTGCGACGCCTCCCCCACGGAAGTCCGACCTCCTCCCGTCCCTGCGACGCCTCCCCCACGGAAGTCCGACCTCCTCCCGTCCCGCCGCCCTCTCTCCCACACAAAAGCCTCACGTCCCGGGCGCCTCATGGGGGTCACAGCCTGCCAGGACCCCCATGAGGCGCCCGGGACACCCGCCACCCACCTCGGACGGCCGCAAGCTCCGGAAGCGGCGGCCCCACCCGTCGGAAGCGGCGCCGCCACCCTCCGGAATCCGCGTCCCCCGCCGGAAGCGCTCGCTCAGGCCGGGTAGTCGTTCCAGCCGACGAACTCGCGGCCGGCGAACTTTTGGAGCTCCGCGACTTCCTCGCCGAAGCGGCCGCGGAGGGTCTCGACCAGGTCGTCGGGCAGCACCGGCTTCGGTGCCGAGGGTTTGTCCGGATCGTGGACGACCTTCTCGACGATCCAGCGCATCCGCTCTGGCAGGCGGTCGAAGTTGCGGTCGAAGGAGCGGAAGCCCGGCAGCTTGATCAGCTTCTCCATGAACTGGTATTTGTCGCTCGACTTCGCCGCCGACTTCTCCCACTCGCGGTCGAACTGCTCGGAGGTGAAGGTCTCGTCGACGCCGGCGTAGGCGAACGCCTTGCGCATCGTCGCGTCACGGTCGCGTTGCAGCTCCTCCTGGGTGATGACCTCGATCTGACCGCGGTCGAAGCGCTCCAGGTATGGCTGCAACTGCAGCCAGTAGCGGGAGCGGTTGACGTACTGGGTGTCCGGGTCGGACAGGACCGGGAGCATCTCGCGGGTCTCGTAGCCGGCGCCGGTGGCGTGCACCCAGTGGCTGAGGATGCGCTTGATCGGGTCGCGCACCATGTAGATCAGCTTGGCGTCGGGGCAGTGGGTCTTGATCCGCTCGGCGACGCCGTCGTAGCGGGGCAGGTTCGTGTAGTGCGGGGAGGACTCGCCGCGCACCTCGAAGCGGTCGTCGAAGCGGCTCGCGTACCAGTCGAGGCCGAGGTCCCAGTTCAGCTCGTCGACGAAGAAGTTCAGCTCCTTCGGCTTCGACATCTGGATCTCCGGGTGCAGGCCGAGGTAATGGTGGATGCTCGTCGTGCCGCACTTGAGGCCGCCGATGATGATCAGGTTCGGCATCGCCGCGTGCGGTTTGCGACGGCGGCGGCGGGCGCTTTTGCGGTCGGCGGCGTAGCGCTCGCGGGCACGGGCGCACATCGCCTCGTCGGCGGGGTCTGGGGGCAGCAGCGGGGGCAAGGTGTGCGTGTCGGTATCCGGCACGAGCGTGGCTAGTCTAGCTGCGATGCCGGTCTTCCTCGTTCACCTGCCGCTCGGCGATCTCCAGTCGAGTCTCGAACAGTTCTTCGACGCGACGACGGAATTCTTCCGCCACCTCTCCGAAGTCCACTGGTCGCAGTTCGGATTGGCCCTTCTCTGCCTGCTCGCGATGCAGCTCTGCCGGGCCTGGGCGTGGCGCAACGTGCTGCGCGCGGCGTACCCGGGGAAGCGGATCGGCTTCACCCGGCTGGCCGCGGCCTACCTGGCCGGGGCCGGGATCAACGCGATCATCCCCGCGCACGCGGGCGACGTCACCAAGGTCTTCCTGGTCAAGCGTCAGATCCCCGACTCCTCCTATCCGGCCGTCACCTCCTCGTTCCTCGTGCAGACGGTCTTCGACACCTCGGTGGGGATCCTCGTCCTCCTCTACGCGATCACCCAGGGGCTCCTGCCGCCGCTCCCCGAGCTGCCCCGCCTGCCGGCCTTCGAGGTGTCCTTCTGGGCCAACCACCCGAAGACGCTGGCGATCACGGTCGGCGTCCTGCTCCTGCTGATCGTCGTCGGCGTCTGGCTCCTGGCGCAGCGGGTGCGGCGCTTCTGGGCGCGGGTCAAACAGGGCCTCGTGATCCTCACCCGGCCGCGCGACTACATGAAGCAGGTCTTCGCCTGGCAGGGCCTCGGCTGGCTCTGCCGCTTCGCCGCCTTCTGGTTCTTCCTCGAGGCCTTCGGCCTGAAAGGCTCGGTCGGCAACGTGATGCTGGTGATGAGCGTGCAGGCGATCGCCAACATCGTCCCCTTCACGCCGGGCGGCGCGGGTGCCCAGCAGGCCCTCCTGGTCGCGACCCTGAGGGGCCCCTCGCGCGCCGCGGTCCTCTCCTTCTCGGTCGGGACCCAGATCGCGATGGCGGCGTGGTCGGTCGTCCTCGGCTTCGCCGCGATCCTGCTCGTCTTCCGCACCACCGACTGGCGCGGCTTGATCAGACAGGCGCAGGACGACGCGGACCGCGAGGACGGCGGCGGCCCGGGCGCCTCGGGCGGCGGCGCCGAGGGCGGGTCGGGAGGCGGCGCGGACGCCGGCAGCGAGGCGCCGACCCCGAGTTCGGCGTGAGCCCCGCTTTCCGCTGTTCTTTATGGACGCCAGAGCTCCATAAAGAACAGCCGGCGGGCATCAGTCCGACCAGCCGGGATAACGGGCTTCGACCTGCCACTGCCACGGCGGGGCTTCGGCGGCGGGGAAGTCGTAGTGGTTGCGGCCGGGGAGGGTCTCGAGGGGGACCAGGACCGGATCCTGGGACGCGCGGACCTCGGTCCCGGCGGCGGCTTCGACGTCGGCCTCGGTCGCCCTGCGGCGGACGGCGCGCCAGCCGAGCGTCGGCCGGTACTCCCAGTAGACGATCTCGACCGTGCCGTCGAAGCGGCGGTGGTCGACGAGCTGGGTGAAGTCGGTGGTGCGGCGGTTGGAGGCGGTCAGGCGGGGGCCGGCGGCGATGGCGCAGCTCGCGCGGCGGCAGCGGCGGAAGTCGACTGGGACGAGCGGCAGGCCGTCCGGGCCCGGAAGTGCCTCCGGGGTGGGGGCGAGCGCTCGGGCAAGACGCGCGAGCGGCCAGCCGTAGGCGGGGACGAGCGGCTGGTGATGGCAGGCATCCGGCAGGTGCGGAGCGCAGACGATGCGGCGGCCGAGCGCGCTCGCCAGTTCGCGCCCCGCCTTGACTTCACCGCCACCCGCGATCGCGGCGATGACCGCGACGAGCAGCAGCGCCATGAGCGCCGCGAGCGCCGCGCTCTCGATCGTCGCCTGCCCGCGCTCCGCGCCCGACGCCTTCCCCTGCCCGCGCTCCGCGCCCGGCGCCATCGCCTGTCCGCGTTCCGCGCACGACGCTCTCCTTTGGCGGCGCTCCGCGCCCGGCGCTTTGCCTCTTCCCCTGTCCCGCTCCGCGGCCATATCCCGACGCTAGGAGCGAAATGCGCACCCGTGGCGCGCAGTCTGTGCCAGTTGTGGATCGACGACGTGCCGGGTCTGCTTTCATTGGCGCATGGAGGGAAGCCCTTTCAATCTTTTCGGCGATCCAGACGAGTTCCGTGCCCGCATGGAGGAGCTCTCGGAGCAGATGCAGTCCTCGCAGCGCGTCGCCTGGGCCGATAACGCGATCAAGCTGGCGGTCGAGATGACCGTCGCCTCGATCGGCCGGCTCGACTTGAACGGCAATGCCGACGAGCAGGCGATGCAGGTCCGTGATGCCATCCGCGTCCTCTTCCCGGAGGCCGTGACGTTGGTGCGCGAGGCCCGCGAAGGCCTGAGCTAGTTCCCGGCGCCGCGGGCCTGTTGCCGCGGCCCCTAGAGCAGCTCGAAGCGGAGGTCGATGACGCCGCCACTGCGGAAGAGCGCGCCGACCAGCTCGACCGGCACGGCGACGATCGCCGCCGGGATCGCCAGGACGATGCTGATGAAGACGTCGATGCGGCGCTGCCAGCGCTTTCCGGCGGGGGCGGCGCGGCCGGAGCCGAGCGCCGCGAGCGCCACGTTGTGGCCGAAGGTGACCGAGTTCAGCAGCGTCTGCCAGGTCAGCGCGAGGCTCGGCCCCGGCACCCAGCGGCGACGGCGCACCACCTGGTCGCGGCGCGCGACCAACCGGCGCGCCGCCTCCACCGTGAAGAGGTAATGGACGCCGGGCTCGAGGCCCGCCCAGCCGGCGCCGCCGATCGAGCAGGCGAGGCCGGCACGGTTGACGATCCGCGCCCGGTCCTGGTCGCCCGACCGGTCGAGCGCGGCGAGCGCCTCCTCGGTCCCCCCCGACTCGCCGACGATGCCGAGCCCACAGCTCTCGCAGCGCCGCACCGGGGCGCCGAGGCGGTTTTCTACGGCGAGCCAGCCGAAGAGCGGCTCGCCGCACGCGGGGCAGGGCGGGTTGTCGGGGCCGGCGCCCGCCTCGAGCGGGACGGCCGGTGCGCGCGTCGTCGATTCATCCATGGGATGTAGCGTACGCATCCGTGCGAAAGGCCACCCTGAGTTGAAACGCCGGAAAGAGGACGTCCTGGCCTGGGAGGCCCGCTGGAGCCTGCCCACCGGGCTCCTGACCTTCGTCGCCGTCGTCATCCTGGTCGTCGCGGCGGTCGTGATCGCCGACGTGAACGGCAGCGGCGAAGCCGAACTGCTGATCTCGGCGCACGAAAACGTCTCCTCGGTGACGATCTCCTCGGTCCTCCAGGCGATCGGCTTCCTGATCCTCACCGCGCCGCTCTACTTCCTCTTCCGCGCGGCGCTCTCGCGGGCCGGCGCGAGAATGAAAAGTCAGCTGGTCGGGGTGATCGTCGTCGCGCCGCTCTTCTTCGCGATCAGCGGCGTGCTGAACGGGATCGCCACCAACGAAGCGGCGGACACCTTCCACAAGGGCGAAGCGAAGTCGACCCTGAGCGCGAAGACGGGCGGCGAAGAATGTCGCGCCGAAGAACGCGACAAGGGCGCGAAAGCCTTCGGTGAAAAGTACGACTCCGGCGCGAGCCCGCTCAAAGACTGCGAAGCCGAAGAACAGGAAGAAAGCAAGGCCAAGAACGCGCTGAGCGAAGCCTCGCTGCGCGACGCGGCGACCGGCTTCGGGTTGGCGGGCCGGATCGGCCTCGCCGTGGCCCTGGTCTACAGCTGCCTCTGGGCGATGCGCGTGGGCCTTCTGTCACGGTTCTGGGGCTCCCTGGGGATGGCGCTCGGGGTCGCCGCCCTGCTCCTGCTGGTGCAGTTCTGCCTGATCTTCTTCATCTACTTCGGCCTGCTCCTGATCGGGAAACTGCCAGGAGGGCGGCCGCCCGCCTGGGCGGCCGGCGAAGCGGTGCCGTGGCCGACGCCGGGTGAGCGGATGGCGAAAGAGCTCGAACCGAAAGGCGGCGGGCCCTACCCGGATGAGGGCGGGGACGAGGTTGCCGGTGGGGCGACCGCGGGCCCCTCGAGCCCGGAGCTGCCCGAGGGGGTAGAAGCGCCCGAGCCCAGAGAAGCGCCGGAACCGGACGGCGACGGCTCCTCGTCAGGCGGTTCGGCCGGCGACGGCCCCCGGCGCCGCAAGCGCAAGCGCCGCGGCTGATCTAAGAATCGGTCGGATGCGCGCCCGCCGCGACCCGCTTGCGGTGCGTGCGGATCTCGCTCATCATCCGCTCGAGCCGTGGCTCGGTCGACTCGTCGACGAACTTCATCGCCGCGGCGACGCCGGGATGGACGGCGGCGATCTGTTCGTGCATCGCCTGGGCGACGGCGCGATAGGTGGGGTGGCCCTCGCGGCCGGAGCGCAGCTCGATCAGGTGCATGGCCTCGCGCGCGTTCAGGTCGAGCACGTAACGGATGCGGAAGGCGAGGCTGAGCGCGTAGGGCGCGAGCTCCTCGAGCCCGGCGGCGGCGAGTCGCTCGTACTCGTCGCGGGAGATTTCAAGCGCCCGCTCGAATTCGCCGCCGACGCCCGCTTCGCGCACCTCCTCGGGGACGCCCGCGCCGAGGTCGGGGCCGAGACGCTGCCACTGCACGGTCAGCAGCCGGTGCCGCTGCAGGTCACGGAACGCACCGTAGTCGGAGACGATCTCGAAGCGATAACGGAGGGCCTCGAAGCCGCGCCCGGGGCGATGGCGGCGGTTGGCGCGGTCGCCGACGACGGCCGCGAGCAGCGCGGCGCGCTCGTCGCCGCTCAGCGATTCCACTCGGGCGCGGACCTCGGGCTCGCGGACGGCGGCCTCCTCGTAGAGGCAGGCGGCGAGCAGGTCGGCTTCGCTGCCCTCGACGTGGAGGAGGTCGACGGAGGGCGCGGGTGCGACCTCCTCGCGGCGGCCGAGGCCGAGGCGCTCGACCCAGCGCTCGGTCCCGGCGCGGCGCTCCCGCAGGTAGGAGACCCACTCCCCGCCGCGGTCGGGACGCTCGACGCGGGAGACGAAGCTCGGCATCACCTGCTGCAGCTCGGCCAGGATCATCGCGCCGAACTCGCGCGCCTCGGGGAGCGGTGAGGCCATCAGGCGCAGCAGGAGCTGCTCGTACGCCTGGCCGGAGGCGTAGATGCCGACGTGACTGAGCGTCGCCGCCGGGAGCAAACCGCGCAGCAGGTCGAGCGCCTTGGCGCGGATCGAGCGCCGCCAGGCCGCCTCGGGCTCCTCGTCGCCGCGCGGCCAGCGCCCCGCGGCCCACTCCTCGACCCTGCCGAGCGAGCGCGAGTAGATGACGAAGAGCTCGTCCATCGCGACGGTGAACTCGGGGCCGAGCCGCTCGTCTCGGTAGAAGCGGTAGCCGCCGTCGGGCAGCGCCTTGTCGTAGGGGATGTAGCGGGTCGACTGCTCCAGGTAGGCGGCGAGGCGGCCGCGCTGCAGCACCTTGGTGAGGATGTTCGAGACCCACTCGCAGGCGACGTGGGCGCCGCCGACCTGGGCGATCGAGTCGTCGCCGTAACCGACGAAGACGCGCTCGTAGAGCCCGGCCGCGCGAGCGCCCTCCTCGGCGTCGAAGGGGCGGCCGGCGGTGGGCGCATCGGCGGCGAACTCGTCGAGGTAGAGGCGGCGGACCGACCCGGAATAGCGCGAATAGCGGGCAAAAAGCGCTCCCTTCACCGTCTCCGGAAGGTTGACCAAGGCGAAGACCGGCCGGTCCAGGTTGGTGAAGTGGGGGGCGAGGAGAGCCTTCTCCTCGGGCGTGAATTGTTCGGCCGGGTAGCGCATGGGTGGGCCATCGTACGCCTGCCCAAGGACGGGCCGATGGGGCCGGTGCAGGCTCCCCGCAACTTGCGGACGCGCCGCGCCGCCGTCGATATCTACGGCTCCCGCCGAGTGTGTCGAAAGGCCGTGGAATGTGCCAATTCGACTCGCTTCGTGCCAGTTTGCGCGCGTCCCCTTGACCTGCGGAGGGCCGCCCGATTGGGTGGCGGCCATGCGGATCACCGCCCTCGCCCTACTCGCTTTCGTCCTCGTCGTCGCGCCCGCCACAGCGCGGCCGACGGCGATCGTCTCCATGGGCGACAGCTTCATCTCGGGCGAGGGCGGCCGCTGGCTCGGCAACGGCTCCGAACCATTCGGGACGCGTTCGGGGACCGATCGCGCCGCCTACGACTGCGGAGCGCTCGGGTGCGAGTACGATCCGGCGCGGGTCTATCGGTCGAGCGAGGCGAACGCCTGCCACCGCTCCGATGTGGCGCCGATCGTGAGCGCTCCGGTCGAGGTGGACGAGAAGGTGAACCTGGCGTGCTCGGGTGCGAAGGCGCGCGATCTGTGGCCCGGGGACGAAGGCGGTACCGCGCACTTCGAAGAGCCACCGGAGGGCGATCAGCTGGCGGTGGTGGCGAAGCGCGACGACGTGCGGATGGTCGTGGTGACGGTCGGGGCGAACGACGTCGGCTTCGGTGGGCTCGTCGCCGAATGCGCGGTCGACTGGGCGCGAAGTCCGGAGGGCGAAGAGGCGACCTGCCACCGCGATGCCGAGGCCCATATCCGCGCGGCGTTGCCGGCCGCGACGCGAGGGATCACCGCGGCGTTGCACGGAGTCCGCAGAACGTTGCGGGCGGCCGGATACGCGCGCTCGGACTACCGGCTGGTGGCGATGGGCTACGCCTCGCCGTTCCCGGAGGGGCGCTGGTTCCGTTACCCGGAGGACGGGTGGGATCGATTGACGGAAGGGGGCTGTCCGGTCTGGGACGCCGACGCCGACTGGGCAGCGGACCGGGCGACCGTCGATCTGGCCGGGGCGCTGAGGTCGGCCGCCGCCGCCACGGGCGCCGAGTACCTGGATCTGGCCGGCGCCTTCGCGGGCCACCAGCTCTGCGACCGCCGCGCGGAGCGAGTCGGGTCGGAAGGGCCGTCACCGCTGACGGCGGAGTGGTTCCGCCGCCTGTCGTTCACCCAAGGGTCGACCCGCGAATCACTGCACCCCAACGCGTATGGCCAGAAATTGATGGGCCAGTGTCTGGGGTTGCTCTTCGACCGCCCGCGCGGCGACTACGCCTGCATCGACACTTCAGGCGAGTGGCTCGGCGGCGTGCACCTGAGGGCGGTGGTTCGGTGAGCGCATCGGCAGTCGACACCGCTGCCCGGCAAAGAGTTACGAAAGTGTGTCCTAGCTCGGGGGCTGCGCTAGATGTTGCTGGCGTGAAGACCAAGCGCAAGATCAGGGAGGAAGCCGCGAGGGATGCGGGCCGGCTGCTCAGGGCGACTTTGAGGGCCGGCATGCCTGTTGATTCAGCCGCGATCGCCAACGAACTCGGGGTGCAAGTTCTCGTTACTACGCTGAAAGAGATCACTCTGGGGGGATTGCTGATGCAGCCAGGCAGCGATCCCAAGATCGTTGTGAACGGGCGCGATGGGTACCTCCGGCAGCGGCTCACCTGTGCCCTTGAGCTGGGCCACTATCTCCGTCGATCAGCGGAGACGAACAAATATGCACGGGTCGACCTCCGTGACGAGCCCGAGAGTCCCGGCGAGGAGTTACAAGGCGTGTATGCGCGCGAATTCGCCGCATGTCTTCTGATGCCGAAGAAGGACATCAGGATCTTGGCCCAGCTCGAGATGGACGACTTGGAGATGGCTCTGCAGTTCTTGGTGCCCCGAGAAGCGATGCAGCTTCGTTTGAAGGATCTGGGTATGTCCGCTCCTGATCTGGAGGTGGCGTGATGGGCGACCCTCACAGCAACTCGGGAAATGATCGGACCAGCAGAAAGGACGAAGCCCTCGGCGAGGTCATAGGCGTTCGGATGAGGGCTTCGCCGACCGACGAGTTGCCGGAGGATCTTAAGCACCTCGAGGAGCGTGAGCGAGCGCAAGTACTCAAGGCACAAAAGCTGTTTGCCGAGCAGGAGCACGGACTACGCCAGAAGTACGCAGACTGGATCATCTGGCTGTTGGGAGTCCAATTTGTGATCGCGGACGCTGTCTTCGTGGCTTTCGCCTGGGCGGGACGAAGGTGGGATCTGACGCCAGAGGTGATCGAGGTGTGGGTGGCGGCGACGGTCATCCAGGTGGTTGGCGTCGTCGCGATCGTCACTCGCCATCTCTTCCCGAACCGGGACGGGAGGGAGGTGAGCGCCTGATGGCCGGCGGTGCTCAGATGGTGCGTGGGGGCGGGGCCTTCATCAGCTCGACCCGGTGGCCGCCGGGGGCGATGGCGAGGGCGCGGGGCTCGTTCCAGTGTTCGCGGCGGCGTTCGACTTCGTAGCCGTGCTCTTGAAGGCGGGCCAGGGTGGCGTCGATCTGGGGACAGACGACGGCGAGGTGGGCGCGAGGCGGTACGGTGGGGGCGTCCTCGTGCATGAGGTGGATCTGGGTGCCGGCGGATTCGAGCCAGGTGAAGCCGCCGTCGAAGGGGTCCGGCACCAGGGTGAACCCGAGGATGCTGAAGAACTCGATCGTGCGCTCGAGATCGGCGGGCGAAACCTCGATGCCAGCGTGCTGGAGCATCAGTCCACAGGCGAGAGTAGGGGTTCAGGGGCAGATTTGGGGTCAGGACGAGATCGCCGGGGCTGGAGGAGTCGTTCTACGAATTCCGCGTCTGGGAAGGCGGGCCTTTTGAAGCTGGCGCCCGGAAGGGACGCGGCCCTCTCAGGCTGGCGCCCGGAAGGGACGGGGCCTCCCAGGCGGGAGCCCGGAAGGGACGGTTCCCCGCAAGCTGCCGCCCGGATAAGGGACGGGCCGTCTCGTCCACGGCCCCGGCAGGCCGTGGCCGTGGCCGAGACGGCGGGGTCGCGGGGAGCGGGGGGACCCGTGGAGCGTCCGTCACGAGGGAGCCACGGATCC
>Ga0207652_10001685_pt1 | contig 19360 bp, 19 predicted proteins | sample KBSC63BmetaG_FD_184334 | JGI IMG/M metagenome (GOLD analysis project Ga0207652, IMG submission 184334) | Corn rhizosphere microbial communities from Kellogg Biological Station, Michigan, USA - KBS C6-3B metaG (SPAdes) (version 2) | ecosystem: Host-associated > Plants > Roots > Rhizosphere ... | reverse complement strand
GCCCTTGCGTAATCGATTGGACCCTCAGCGGATCTGAGCATATACGCCAAGTAAGAATACCGGGTTAACTACGGTCACCTGGCCCGGAATCGGTGAACGGTGGTACTTGCCGAGACAGCGCTAGAGTGTCGCTAAAACGAGATTGGTCACAAGGGTCAGTGTGACCTCCGCGGAAGGGGCCGCTGTCGGCCAACATTTGGACGCATTTCTCATTTGCACCGAGAGATCCCGGCCGCTCTTGGCCGGTAGCTGGCCGTTGGGTCGCGGGCATGGCCCCCGAAAGGCAGACCGCCCGCTAACGACCCATTGCGGCCCTCGGGCGTGAATGTATCTTACGCTCATGCGCCAAGAAGATTTAGTCAATCCGTATCTCAGTCGTATCGGTGCGGATTGGATCGCGTACTTCTCTACTTCAGAAGAAAGCCGTGCCGCTGATCCGGCGCTGCCAGACCCTTTTGGCGTGGTATGTGAACTTGTTCACCATTCGCCTTTGTATGCTTGGGACCTAATTCAGTTCATTCTGGCGGAAGATGCCGAGGGACGAACGCTCAGCCTTCTAAGCGCAGGCCCCCTCGAAGATTTCATTTCATTACACGGCGAAACGTATATCGAAATGATCGAGGAGGCTGCGAGAGAGAGCCATCGCTTTCGATCCCTTCTGGCCGGTGTCTGGCAACTGGGAACCCCAGACGAAGTTTGGAAACGAGTTGTTGCGGCACGAGGTGAAGCGGAACCGTTTTGTCCAGATGAGGGGGGCCAAGCCTGATGTCCGCTTCCCACCCATGGCGGACATTCACGATCGCCCGAGGCAGCGCGTTTCGAGCCAGTTACCCCCCTTCCATGGACACTGGCCGCAACCGCCGCACCGTTCACCTCGCATACGACAAATCTGAACGGAACCTGCAATTGCGGCACGGGTTGGGTTCAAATACAGTGGTCTACGCCACTCAACGATGACCGCGAATCGGCGAGCATGGGGCCCGCCGCGTGGACAGCGGAGTTTTGAACCATGACCTTCTTCAAGAAAGCCCTGCTCGGCACCGCCGCCGCCGCAACCGCTCTGGCTGTCGCGGCGCCGGCCGATGCCCGCCCGTATTACCGTCATCATCACGGCGATGACGCCGCCGTCGCCATCGGCGCCGGCATCCTCGGCCTCGCCGTCGGCGCGGCCGTCGCGTCGAACAACCGCGGGTATTACAACGACGGGTATTACAACCAGCCGTACTACCAGGGCTACACCTACTACACGCCCGGGTACTCGACTTACTACTACCCGTACAACTATCCGTACTACGACGGGTACTGGTACAACGGCTACCGCTACAACAACGGCTGGTTCTACGACCGCCGCGGCTATCGCAGCTACAGCCGCGACAGCTGGAACCGTCATTACGGGCGCAACGACGGCGGTTACCGGCACTATCGCCGCTAAGCCTTACCGCCTTTAGCGAAACAAGAGCGCCGGGCCCGCGAGGGTCCGGCGTTTTTTGTTGCGTGCGATCGGAAAGTGCCGCGAAGCGGCTATAACTATCTCACACGAAGACACGAAGACCACGAAGATGGCGCGCGCGGCCTCTTCCTTATCGCAACATCTTCGTGTCTTCGTGTGAAACGAAAATCCGGCTCCGCCGGAAGCTCACTTCGGCCGGTTGGCGGGCCCTGTCGCCAGGGTGGTGACCTTGTAGATCGTCATCGCGTCGTTGCGCACGCCGTCGGGGGTGTGCCATTCCTTGCCGTCGGGATCGACGCCGCCCATCGCGCCGACGTAGAGCGTGTTGCGCTGTGGCCCGGCGAAGGCGAGCGTGATGGAGCGGCGCGGGACCGGGATCACGCCGATCTCCTTGCCCGAGGCTTCGATCACGTGGATGCCGGCATCGCCGGTGACGTAGAGCCGCCCGGCGCTGTCCACCGCCATGCCGTCGCCGCCGAAGCCTTTCTCCTCGTTCGCCAGGGTGACGAAATCGCGCCGGTTGCCGGTCGATCCATCCGGCCCGACGTCGAACGCGACGATCGTCTGCTTGTTGGTGACGTAGAGCGTCTTGCCGTCGGGGCTGAGGGCGACGCCGTTGGTGAACATCCCGCCGCCTTCGGCCACCGTGCTCACCGTGCCGTCGACCGCCGCGTGGTAGAGCCCGCCCTGGGTGTACCAGGCGCCGCCGTGGCCATCGGCCTGGATGTCGTTCAGGCGGCCGAGGGCTTTGCCGTCGGGGAACTTGTCGGCGATGACTTTGTGCTCGGGCGCGAGCTGGGTGACGCGGGTGGGCTCGGCGCAGGTGACCTTGAGGCCCGGATCGGTGCAGGTCCGCTCGACCGTGAACACGCGCCCTTGCGCATCGACCGACACCGCGCCGGCGCCCTTGGCATAAGGCCACGCGGCCCAGGTCCGCCCGTCGGGCCACAGCTTCATCACCGCGTTGGCCTGTTCCTGCGCGAACAGAAGCGAGCCGTCGGACGAGGCGGTCATCCCGTCGGCGTTCATCGGGCCTTGCCAGATGCGCTGCCACTTCGCGCCCTTGGCGATCACGCCGGGGATCGCCGCGATCACCGCGGGCTTCTCCCCGGTCGGCTGCTGCTGCGCGGCCAGCGGGGCCGAAAGGGCCAGCGCGGCCAGGGCGATGGTGCTGCGAAGTTTCATGATCTTGCTCTCCCCTGGTGGATGCCCCGATCCTTCGAGACGGGCCTTCGACAAGCTCAGTCCCTCCTCAGGATGAGCGGATCTTATCGCCATACCGCTCATCCTGAGGAGCGGCTGAGGAGCCGCGCAGCGGCGTCCCGAAGACGCGTCTCGAAGGACCCCGGCACCTGTTCACTGCCCGACTTTCGACGGCGCGATGCCGCTGTCGGTGCCGCACTCGGTGCGGTCGTTGTCGTAAGTGTCGTAGACCATCCGCTCGAAGCCTTCGGCGGGCTGGTAAGTGAGGTGCGCGGTCCACGGCTTGGTCAGCGTGGTCGGATCCTCGATGCTGATGTCGTTCACCAGGTGGTGCGGCTTGTCCATGCGGATGCGCTGCACGTAGTGCGCCTTGTCGGACAGCGGCGGCGCGCCGTGGAAGTATTCGTGCGGGTTCTTCACCGCGATCGTGTCGATCACCAGCGTGTCGCCTTCCCAATGGCCGATCGAATCGCCCCAGACGGTGGGCCACAGATCGTCTTGGGACGGGTGCTTCGCCGCCATGCGCACGTCGGTGACGTCGCGATAGGCGTTGATGACCAGCACCTTGTCGCGCGTGACGAAGAACTGGATCGGCGCGTCGGCGTTCATCATCATCGGGAAGCCCCAGCCTTGCGCGCGGCAGTTGGCGGTTTCCGTCTGTCGCAAGGCCTGGCGGCGCTTGCCTTCCTCGTTCCACGGCGCGGCGAAGCCGAACAGCGGCCGGAAGGAGCCTCCCGCGCCCGACGGGGTCTTGCCCTCGGCCCGGGCTTCCGTCGCCGCTTCGGGCAGCCCGCTGATCGCGGTGTCGGTGCCCTCGGGTTCCCACAGCCCGCCCCAGTCGGGCAATTTTGCCGGGGCCGCGGGGGTCTTACCGAGCGCCGGCCCGGCAGTGAACGCGGCCAGCGCCGCCGCTGCAAGCCAAAGCCGCGCCATCGCTCAGGAGGTCCGCGCCAGCGACTTGCCGATCTGCTTGCCGTCGGCGCTGTTCGCGGTCAGCACGATACCGCCCGGCTCGCCGTTGCGCAGCGGATTGATCGCCACCGTGATCGCGCTGCCGGGCTTGAGGCTCGAGGGCCGCCAGCCTTTGGCGTAAAGGTACATCGGCGCGCCCATCTCGAGGCTCCATTCGACATCCTTGCCGCTCGCGTCCTTGACCATGAGCTGGATGTAGCAGTGCGGGTTGGTCCACTGGAACTGCTTCACCGTGCCCTTGAGGGTGACGGTCTTGGATTGATCGAACATCGCCATCGAATGATGCGCCTGGGCGGGAATGGCGGGCAGGCACAGAGCCAGCGCAACGGCGCAGGCGACAGATAAACGCATAATCCTACTCCCGAGGGCTCGGATGGCCCTTGTTGATTAGGTCCATATTGTCACCCTCGGACGCGTTCGTCACTAGGCGTTTGAATCCGCGCCCGATCGTCACGCGCTAGTTCGCGCCGCCGCGCCGCCAGGCGTAGTAAGCGTCGAGGGTCTTGAGCCGCCAGTCGGCCGGCAGGGCGATGGGCTTGTTGGCCTTGCCGAGCGCCATCACCGTGACCCTGCCCGGCTCGAACTTCGGCCAGCGCGGCAGGCCGGGGCCGTTGGGATCGCCGGTCTTGGCGAAATTGACCCAATAGCCTTGCAGCTCGCGCGACAGGGCCCGTTCGTCGTCGCCCCACGCGGCGCGGCCGGGGCGGCGGTCCTCGTTGGCGAAGACCAGCGGCACTTCGCTGCCGTGGCCCGAACCGTCGGGAGAGGCCTCGGTCGGGCGGTTGAACCAGTAGGCATAAGCCGGGGAGCGCCCGTCGCGGGCCTGCAGCGCGGCCCAGGTGAACATGTTCCAGTGGAACATCGTATCGCTCGCGAGGTCCTTGGACGCGCGCGTGGCGGCGGCGTCGGTCGCGTGCTGGTACGCCGCGAGGATCGCGTCGGCATGCGCGCCGTAGCCTTCGCGGACCTGCTTTTCGAACTCGGCCGGCGTCACCGTCCGCCGCCCGCCGAACACCGCGGCTTCGTCGGATGTGGTGCCGATCAGCAGCGGGACGTCGTTGAACACGTGGCGTTGCCACAGCGCGTATTCCTGCGCCGGCAGGACAAAGCCGTCGAGCGGCGGGAAGAATCGCGGCGCGCCCGGCGCGCGCTGGGCGGCGTCGACCTTGTCGGCCGGCAGCGCCCGCGCCTCCGCCAGGCTGTGCGCGCCGAGCCCGGCGAGGAACCTCGCGCCGGCCGCTTCGGCCTGAGCAAGCGTTTGCTGGCTGGTGCCGGCGAAATCGCCCGGCGGCGCGAAGTCCGCCCCGCTCTCCCCGATCGCCGCGCGGAACAGCCCGCGCGCCAGCGGCGAGGCGACGAGTTCGCTGACCGCCATGCTCCCGGCGGAGTGGCCCATGATCGTGACTTTGGCCGGATCGCCGCCGAACTGGCCGATGTTGGCCTGCACCCACTGCAGCGCGGCGATCAGGTCGAGCAGGCCGTAGTTGCCCGAGCCGTGGCCGCTCTCGGCGCTGAGCTCCGGCGTGGCGAGGAAGCCGAGCGGCCCGACCCGGTAGGACAGGCTGACGAACACCACGCCCTGCTTCGCGAAGTTGGCGCCATCGTACATCGGCACGCTGGTGGCGCCCGAATTGAACCCGCCGCCGTAGATCCAGGCGAGCACCGGCAGCTTGTCGGCCGGGGCATTCGCCGGGGTCCACACGTCGACGAACAGGCAATCCTCCGACGTCCCCGCGGTGCTGCCCATCTGCGCCAGGATCGGGCCCTGCATGCACGCCGGGCCGAAGGCGACGGTCTTGCGCACGCCTTGCCACGGCTGGGCCGGCTGCGGCGCTTTCCACCTCAGCTCGCCGACCGGAGGCGCGGCGAACGGGATGCCCTTGAACTCGCCGATCCCGTCGACGACCTCGCCTTGCACCGCGCCCGCCGTGGTGCGCGCCTCGGAGATCGCGGCCTGCGCCGGCGCGGTTGCTGCCGCCATCGCCAACGCCAATGCGACAAGTGACTGCTTCATCGCCGATCCTCTCTCAGTCCCGCGGCGAGTGTGCCGCAGCAGCAAAGGATCGTCCAGTCGGCCTCCACAACCGCGCACCGCGGCGCTAGACAGCCGGGGCAAGCGGGAGGGAACGACATGGACACCAGGCGGCTCGAAGCGTTCAGCGACGGCGTGCTGGCGATCATCATCACCATCATGGTGCTGGAGCTGAAAGTGCCGCACGACGCCAGCCTGGCCGCGCTGTCCCAGCTTTGGCCGGTCTTCTTCAGCTACGTGCTGAGCTTCCTCTACGTCGGCATCTACTGGAACAACCACCACCACATGCTCCACGCCACCCACCGGGTGACCGGCGGCATCCTGTGGGCGAACCTGCATCTGCTGTTCTGGCTCAGCCTGCTGCCGTTCAGCACTTCGTGGATGGGCGAAAACCAGTTCGCGCGCTGGCCGACGATCGCTTACGGGGTGAACCTGCTGGCTTGCGCGGTCGCGTATTTCATCCTCGAGCGCAGGATCATCGCCGCCGAAGGCACGGGCGGGACTTTGGCCCAGGCCGTGGGACGCGACTTCAAGGGCAAGCTTTCGCCGCTGTTCTACTTCGCCGGGATCGCCACCGCCTGGCTGTGGCATCCCGCCGGCGGGATGGCGTTCTTCGTCATGGTCGCCCTCGTCTGGCTGGTGCCCGACACACGGATCGAGCGGACCATCGCCCGCTAGCGCAGCGAGCGGAACGTCACCGAGCGCCGCGTCACCTCCATCGGCACGATCGAGTGCTCCCATTCGCTGCGCACCTCGCCCGACAGGAGATAGAGCGCGCGCGGCGCGAGGTCGACGTTGCGCCGCTCGAACCCGCTGGCCGTGCGCCGCCGCAGGCGGAGCACGCACGGCGCGCTGAGCGACAGGCCGAGGACCTCGTCGTATTGCGGCCGGTCGCGGTGCCAGCCGATGCCCGCTCCGGGGTCGTAGCGGATCAGCAGCGCCGCGCGAAAGGCAGCCGGGTCGCGGCCGACTTGCGGCGCGAGAGTGTCGCGCAGCGCCAGCAGCCAGTCGGGCAGCGGCGGTGCTTCGGCCACGCGGTGGCGGCTGAAATCATAGCCGGAGCCGTAATGCGTCGTCAGCCGCTTGCCTTCCCACTGGCCGAACTGGAACGGCGCGAGCGGCGCGCGGTCGATCTGCCGTTCGAGCGCCGCCTCCTCGCTCTCGCTTATCGCTCGTTCGACCACGACCAGCCCGGGGACGACCGGCGGCGTGGCAAACAATTCGTTCTGCTTAAGCATTTTCCCGATATAGGGAGGCGATGCGCCAGACGCTCGCGATCCTGACATTCGATACCGAGGGACAGGGATTCCACGAAATCACGCACGACGTGAACAGCTGGCTGCGCGCCACCGACATCCGCATGGGCCAGGTCACGCTGTTCTGCCAGCATACCAGCGCCAGCCTGCTGGTGACCGAAAACGCCGCCCCCGCAGTGAAGCGCGACTTGCTGCGCTGGCTCCGCATGGCCGCGCCGGAGGGTGACGGCTACGAGCACGACGACGAAGGCGCCGACGACATGCCGGCGCATATCAAGGCGATGCTGACCGGCGGCGGCATCACCCTGCCCCTGGCCGACGGCAAGATGATGCTCGGCACCTGGCAAGGCGTTTACCTCGCCGAGCACCGCCACGGGGCGCACAAGCGCACCGTCGTCGCGCAAGCTTTCGGCGACTGATCGGCCTGCACAAAACGGCGCGAGCCTTAGCGCGGCGGTAACCGGCCCAATATTATGGTAGCGCTACCACAAAAGTCGTGACATTAGCGCTTGCGGGAGCCCGTCGCGGAGACGCATGGGCGCGACGGGATGAGAAAAGAGACTCCACGATGAGCTTCACGGCCGACACGCTGCTGCTGTTCGGCGCCACCGGGGATCTCGCCCGGCGGATGCTGTTGCCATCGCTGTGCGCCCTCGATGCCGACAAGCTGCTGCCCGAGAACTTGCGCATCATCGGCACCGCGCGTTCGGCGATGACCGACGCCGAATATCGCAATTTCGCGCGTGAGGCGCTGGAGAAGTTCCTGCCGGCGGACCGGCGCGGAAGCGTGGCCGGCTTCCTCAACCGGCTGCACTACCAGCCGAACGACGTCACTACGCCGGAAGGCTTCGACGCGCTGGCGCGGCTGGTCGGCGATTCGCAGCATCGCCTGGCGATCTTCCTGTCCACCGCGCCGAGCCTGTTCGAGGTCTCGATCGAAGGCTTGCGCCGCGTCGGGCTGGCCGAAGAAGGCGTGCGCATCGGGCTGGAAAAGCCGCTCGGCACCGACCTCGCTTCGAGCCGCGAGATCAACGACGCGGTCGCCGCGGCCTTCCCCGAGAACCGCATCTTTCGCATCGATCACTACCTCGGCAAGGAGACGGTGCAGAACCTCCTCGCGCTGCGTTTCGCCAACATCCTGTTCGAGCCCTTGTGGAACGCGACCCACATCGACCACGTGCAGATCACCGTCGCCGAGACGGTCGGGCTGGAAGACCGGGTCGATTTCTACGACGGCACCGGCGCTCTGCGCGACATGGTGCAGAACCACATGCTCCAGCTCCTCGCGCTGGTGGCGATGGAGCCGCCGTCGAGCTTCGACGCCGATCCGGTGCGCGACGAAAAGGTCAAAGTCCTGCGCGCTCTGCGCCCCCTGAAGGCCAGCGAAAGCGTCACCGGGCAGTACACCGGCGGCGCGGTGAGCGGCGCGATCGTGCCGGGCTACGACGAGGAGCTGAAGCGCGACAGCGGCACCGAGACGTTCGTCGCGCTCAAGGCGCATATCGACAACTGGCGCTGGCAGGGCGTGCCGTTCTACTTGCGCACCGGCAAGCGGCTGCCGGAGCGGGTGACCGAGATCGTCGTCCAGTTCAGGTGCGTGCCGCATTCGATCTTCAAGGGCGCGAAGATGCAGCCCAATCGCCTGGTGATCGGCATCCAGCCGGAAGAGAACATCACCCTCTCGCTGATGGCCAAGGTGCCGGGGCTGGACCGCGACGGGATGAGCTTGCGCTCGGTGCCGCTCGACATCGCGATGCCCGATGCGTTCACCGGCACGCACAAGCGCATCGCCTACGAGCGGCTGCTGCTCGACCTGATCGAAGGCAAGCAGACGCTGTTCGTTCGGCGCGACGAGGTCGAGGCGCAATGGGCCTGGATCGACGCGATCCGCACCGAGTGGCAGCGCGAAGGCCTGCAGCCCAAGCCCTACGCCGCCGGCAGCTGGGGCCCGAGCGCCGCCATCGCCCTGGCCGAGCGCAACGGGGTGAGCTGGCATGAGTGACGTCCACCCGACGATCGCCCGCGTCACCCAGCGCATCATCGAGCGCTCGCGCGACGGCCGGCGGCGCTATCTCGAGCTGATGGAGCGCGAGGGCGATCTCCACGCCGACCGCAACACCGCCCTGCCCTGCTCGAACCTCGCGCACGGCTTCGCGGCGATGGGCGAGGACAAGGATTCGATCGCCAACGAGCGCGGGCCGAACATCGGCGTGATCAGCGCCTACAACGACACGATTTCCTCGCACCAGCCGTTCGGCGCCTATCCGCCGCTGATGAAAGTCTGGGCGCGCGAGGTAGGCGCGACCGCGCAAGTCGCCGGCTGCACCCCGGCGATGTGCGACGGGGTGACCCAGGGCATGGACGGCATGGAGCTGAGCCTGTTCAGCCGCGACGTGATCGCGCTCTCCACTGCGGTCGGCCTGAGCCACCAGATGTACGACGCGGTGGCGATGCTCGGCATGTGCGACAAGATCGTGCCGGGGCTGCTGATTGGGGCCTTGCGCTTCGGTTACCTGCCGGCGCTGTTCTTCTCCGCCGGGGCGATGCCGAGCGGGGTCTCCAACAAGGAAAAGCAGCGCGTCCGCCAGCTTTATGCCGAGGGCAAGGCGACCCGCGCCGAGCTGCTCGAAAGCGAGAGCAAGAGCTACCACGCGCCCGGCGTGTGCACGTTCTACGGCACCGCCAACACCAACCTGATGATGCTCGACCTGATGGGCGTGACCCTGCCCGGCTCGGCGTTCATCAATCCGGGCACGCCGCTGCGCCAGGCGCTGACTCGCGCGGGCGTCCACCGGCTCGCCGCGATAACCCGGGACGGCAGCGACTATCGCCCGCTATCGAGGTGCATCGACGAGAAAGCCGTGGTCAACGGCGTGGTCGGCCTGCTGGCCACCGGCGGCTCGACCAACCACGCGCTGCACATTCCGGCCATCGCCCGCGCCGCCGGCATCCGCATCGACTGGAGCGACATGGCCGAGCTCAGCAGCGTCGTGCCGCTGCTCGCCCGGGTCTATCCCAACGGCGCGAGCGACGTGAACATGTTCCAGGCCGCCGGCGGGCTCGGCTTCGTGGTCGGCGAGCTGCTCGACGCCGGACTGGTCCACCCCGATACCGTTACCGTGATGGGCGAGGGCCTCGCGGCTTACGCGCAGGAACCGTGGCTCGACGGCGAGACGCTCGCCTGGCGCGATCCGGGCGCGAGCGGCGACGAGGCGATCCTGCGCCCCGCCGCGCAAGCGTTCCAGGCCGACGGCGGGATGCGCCTGCTGCAGGGCAACCTCGGCCGCGCGGTGTTCAAGACGAGCGCGGTCGAGCCCGAGCGGTGGACCGTCGAGGCGCCGTGCCGCGTGTTCGAGACCCAGGCCGCCGTCGCCCAGGCTTTCGCCGCGGGCGAGCTCGACCGCGATGTGGTGGTCGTCGTCCGCTTCCAGGGCCCCCGCGCCAACGGCATGCCCGAGTTGCACAAGCTGACACCGGTCCTCGGCGTGCTGCAGGACCGAGGGTACAAAGTCGCGCTCGTCACCGACGGGCGCATGTCCGGCGCCAGCGGCAAAGTCCCCGCGGCGATCCACGTCAGCCCCGAAGCGCTGGCCAAGGACGGCGCCTGGGGCCCGCTCGCCTTCTTGCGCGACGGCGACATCGTTCGAATTTCCGCCGAGGAGGGCACCCTGTCGACCACCGCCGACCTGACAACGCGCGAGCCCGCCGAGATGCGCGAGGTGGAACTGGGCACGGGGCGCGAGCTGTTCGGCCTGTTCCGCGCCTTCGCCGATGAAGCGGAACTCGGCGCATCGGCGATGCTGGCGGAGGGCGGCCTGTGACGGATCTCGTCACCATCGACATCGGCGGCACCCACGCCCGCTTCGCGCTGGCCCGCGTCGACAACGGGACCATCGCGCTGGACCCGCCCGTCACCCTCGAGACCGCCGAGCACACCGGCCTCGAAAGCGCCTGGCGCGCGTTCGAGCGGATCGCCGGGAAAGCCCTGCCGCGCGCCGCGGCGGTCGCCATCGCCGGCCCGGTCAACGGCGATTGCGTGCCGATGACCAACAGCAACTGGGTGCTCCACATCTCGGCTTTCGAGCGCGACGCCGGCCTCGACGCTGTGACCGTGCTCAACGATTTCGGCGCGGTCGCCCACGCCGTCGCCCGAGCCCCGGCGGACCAGCTGGTGCACATTTGCGGGCCCGACAGGGCCTTGCCCGAGCGCGGCACGGTCAGCGTGATCGGGCCCGGCACCGGGCTCGGCGTCGCCCATTTCCATCGCTTTCCCGGCGGCTACCACGTCCAGGCGAGCGAAGGCGGCCACATCGGCTTCGCCCCGCAGGACGAGCTCGACGACGCGATCCTTGCAGCGCTGCGCGCCCAGTACGGCCGGGTCGCTACAGAGCGAGTCAACGCCGGACCGGGCATCGTGCCGATCTACCACGCCCTCGGCGGCAAGGAGTCGTTCGACGATCGCGTGCTCTGGCAGCGCGGGCTCGACGGCAGCGACGAACTCGCCGCGCTGGCGGTCGAACGCTTCTGCGCCTCGCTCGGCGCGGTGGTCGGGGACTACGCGCTGGCTCACGGGGCGAGCGCGGTGGTCCTCGCCGGCGGGCTGGGCCTGAGGCTGCGGCAGATCCTGCCCAGAAGCGATTTCGGGAAACGCTTCTGCGCCAAGCCGCGTTACGAGACGATGATGGCCGGCATCCCCGTCAAGCTGATCGTCCACCCGCAGCCGGGGCTTTACGGCGCCGCGGCCGCGTTCGCCGCGGAGCACGGATCGTGAGCGCGATCGAACCCATCATGCGCACCGCGCCGGTCATCCCGGTGCTGGTGATCGACGACGCGGCGCAAGCCCGGCCGCTCGCCGAGGCGCTTGTCGCCGGCGGGCTGACCGTGCTCGAAGTGACGCTGCGCACCCCGGCGGCGCTCGATGCGATCCGTGAGATGAAACAGGTCCCCGGGGCCATCGTCGGCGCGGGCACCGTGCTGAACAAGGTGCAGCTCGACGCGGCGCTCGATGCCGGGGCGGAATTTATCGTCTCGCCCGGCCTGACGGACAATCTCTCCCGCTCGGTCATCGCCGCCCGCGTGCCCTACCTGCCGGGCATCGCCACCACGAGCGACATCATGCGCGGGCTCGACTTGGGCCTTAACCGCTTCAAGTTCTTCCCGGCGATGGCCTCCGGCGGCACGCCGACCCTGAAGGCCTTCGCCGCCGTGTTCGGCGAGGTCCGCTTCTGCCCCACCGGCGGCGTGACCGAAGCCACCGCGCCCGAGTGGCTGGCGCTGGAATCGGTGCTATGCGTCGGCGGCAGCTGGATCGTGCCGAAAGGCCCGCTCGACCTGAACGCGGTCGAACAGGCGGCCCGTCGGGCAAGCGCGCTGGCCCGTTAACCCGCGCGGCCGGCGCGTCTCTCTGCGAGACAGGCGCACAAGGGGGCTGGCACCGGACGGTTAATTTGGCATTACCAGGGGTATGAACCCCACGGTGAAATGGATCGGCGGCTGCACCCTCGGCGTGCTGCTGGCGCTGGCCTCGGCAGTCGTCGCCGACGAAGCGCTGAACGCGATGATACCGCCGCCGATGCCCGCGACGGCCCGGCCCGCGGCGCAGGCCCACCTCGCGACAGCCCAGCCCGTCGCCGCGACGGCGAAGCCCGAGCCCTTCACGATCAAGCGCATCCTGCCGGTCGACGGGCCGATCAAGTACGGCCAGTGGTTTTGGAACGACAAGGGCGTCCCGGCGGGGCCGCTGGTGATCACCGTCGATCTCGATGCGCGGGTCATGTCGGTGTTCCGCGACGGGTACGAGATCGGCGCGACCGCGGTGCTGCTCGGCACCGACGACTACCCGACCCCGCTCGGCACGTTCCCGATCCTGTCGCGCGAGCGCCACAACGTCTCGGAGAAATACGGCGACGCGCCGATGCCGTGGACCTTGCGCCTGACTGGCGACGGCGTCGCCATCCACGGCGGCCACGCGGTCGCGCTCGGCTGGGCCAGCCACGGCTGCATCGGCGCGCCGGACGACTTCATGAAGAAGCTCTTCCCGATCGCCGGACTGGGCGACAAGGTCATCATCACCCGCGGCAAGCGCGCCGGGCTCGGCGACGCGCTGATCGAGACCTAGCTACGCCGCGGCGCTTCCGGCCGAAAGACCCACGCGCCGTCGTGCGATGTGGCCGCCACGCCCGCGACATTGCCGCCGGAACCCTGCTCGAGCTCGGCAACCAGCCGCGCAATCGCGCCGCCGCGCGGGATACCGTCGAAGCCGGCGACGATCCGCGCCACCACGCGCAGCGCCACCGCGCGAGGGGCCGCCGGCTCGTAGCGAATGCCGCCGTCCGCAACGCTGACATGATCGTCCCACTCGCGCTCGACGAGCCACTGGAGGCATTCGTCGGCGTCGGCGAGATGCCCGGCGCTGGCGGCGACGGCCTCGACGTCGAGCCAGTCGGCCGTCGCCAGCGCCTTGCGAACGCGCACGCGATCATAGACATCGTCGGCGTTGCTCGGGTCTTGCGCGGGATCGAGCCCGTCCGCGGCGACGAGCGCGGCCAGCTCCGCCCGGCGCCAGCCGAGCAACGGGCGAAGGAGCGGCAGCCGGCTGCCGGGAACGACACCCCGCGCCCGCACGCCGGCAAGGCCGGCCAGCCCGCTCGCCCGGTTGAGCCGCATCAGTAGCGTCTCGGCCTGGTCGTCGACATGATGCGCCGTGGCGATGGCCGAGAGGCCCGCCTGCTCGGCCCAGCCGGCCAGCGCCGCGTAGCGCGCCTGCCGGGCCTCGGCTTGCACGTTGCCCGGGCCGAGCCGCACGTCGAGGGTCGTGCCGGGGATCCCGCGCTCGGCGCACACGCGCTCGACCATCGCGCATTCGGCGCCCGCCTCGGCGCGCAGCCCGTGATTGACGGTCGCCACCGCAAAGCGGCCGGGCATTGCCGCGTGAGCGAGCAGCAACAGCGCGAGGCTATCGGGCCCGCCGGAAACCGCGAGGCCGAGCACCCCGCCCTCCGGCCAAAGGCCCGCGAGATCGGCGGCGAAGCGCTCCGCCAGCGCGGGGCTCACCGCGCTACTTGCAGCCGGCTTGCTTGCGGTCCTTGTCATACTGATCCTGCAGACGCCCGGTGGCGAGGCTCGGGTACTTGTCGCCGAATTCGGCGAGTGCGCGGCACGCCTTGGTGTTGTCCTTCAGGGCCATCATCGCATCGGCCAGGAACAGCAGGCTGTCGGGCGCCCGGGCGCCGTTCGGGTCGTTCTGGTAGTTCTGCAGGAAATACGACGCGGCGGCCGCCGGCTGGTTGTCGTCGAGATAGGCACGGCCCAGCAAGTTGCGGCCGTAGCTGATCTTCGGGTCCTTGGGATACTTGTCGACATAGAGCTTCAGCTGCTGCGCCGCCTCGGGATAGAGGCCGGCGTCCCACAAGCGGAAGCCGTAGGAGTATTCGTCGTCCCCCGGATTGCCGGTTTCCGGCTTGGCGACCGCCTGGACTTTCGCCAGCCGCGCGGCGCTCGGCCTTCCGCCCGTGATCGGAGCGGCCTTCGCGCCCTTCTTGACGGGAGACAGCTCGGCGGGAACCGGAATCTCGCCCGTCGGCTGGCGCGGCGGAGCGTCGACGTCCTCCGTGGGTGGCGGCGGCGCGGCGGCGGCGCCGGCCTTCTCCAGCGCTTCGACCCGCGCTTCGAGCTTCGACAGCGAGTTCCCGGTCACCTCGCTGCGCGCGGTGAGCTGGCTGAGCTGGGATTCGATCGAGGTCAGCCGGTTGAGCACGTCGGTCATCGGCGTGTCCGCGGGGGCGCCGATCGGTGCCTGGGTAACCGTGACGCCCGGCGCAGGGGTGACCACCTCGGGCGTGAAATACTTGCCGCCCGCGCCCGGAAAGACCTGCCGCTGGAGGGCCTTGACCTCGGCTTCCAGCTTGCGCAGCCGGGCCTGGTCATCCTGCGCCGCGGCCGGCGTGGCGGCGGCGATGATTCCGCCGGCCAGCGCCAATGTCGCCAGGGCCGTGCGCCCGGCGCGCTTTTGGGGCTGCCATCTGGTGAAGCGCATTCGAAATTCCCTCCTCATTCGTGTCCGGCGCTGTCTTGCCCCCGGCAAGCGAACCACGGCTGAACGGCGAGGCGCGAATGTGCCAACGCGAGACTCGCTTGTCGAGGGAACGCGCGGTTCAGGTCGCCGCCGGAGCCGGCTTTTCCCCCGTCGGAGCGGGCGCCGGGGCGCTCGCCGCGGGCGCGCGTGTGCCGGCCGGTGTCGGCTGCCCACCCTTCAGCAGTGCCTCGGCGGTGACCGGCACGTCCTTCACGATCTTTTGCTCGTCGGCCAGCTTGGGCACCGGCTTGCCGCCGATCGTGATGGTCAGGGCGTCGGGGCGCCCGGTCCACAGCATCGGGCCTTGCGCGTCGGCCGGGACGGTGAAGCTTTCGCCCAAGGCCATCTGTTTCTGCAACAGCGTCTTGCCGCCGGCGTCGTAGAACTTGACCCAGACGTTCGGCGCGGTGGCCGTGAACACCACCGGCCCGCTCGGGGTGGCGGCCGGGGCCGCAGCCGGCCTGGCGGCAGGCCTGGCCGCCGCCTGTTGCCGCTGCTGTTCGACCAGCGACGGCAGCTCGCCGGCCGGCGAAAAGATCGTCCGGAAGAAAAAGAACCCGCCGGCGAGCAGCAGAAGGACCGCGAACCCCGCGAACCAGCCGAGCGCCCGGGAGGGCACCCGGGCCGGATCGCCCGGTTCGAAGCTCGCCGGGCGATAGCCGTCCTCGTCCTGCGCATCGAGTTCGGCGCGAACGCTGTTCGCGACGTGGTTCTGATCGAGGCCGAGGGTCTTGGCGTAAGTCCGCGCGAAGCCGATCGCGTAAGTGCGGCCCGGCAGTTTCGCGAAGTCGCCGCTTTCCATCGCCAGCAGGTGACGCTGCGGAATGCGCGTCTCGGCCGCCACCTGTTCGAGCGACAAGCCCTTGATTTCCCGCGCGGCGCGCAATTGCGCGCCGATACCGTCCGGGCTTGGTGCTTCGGCGATGATGTCGTCTTCGTCCATTCCCGCTCCCAGACTTGGCGGTTATGGGGCCGCTTGCGAACCCGATTGTCCGTCTAAAGACGGTGCCAGCGGTCGCAAGTCAAGCTCGGCTCGTCGCGCGCCAGCCTCTGGTTAGAGGGTTAATCGATCTCGATTTCGTGGTCCGCCGCCCAATCGGCCAGCGCCGCGCGCATGTCCGGCGGCGGCGCGGCGAGCCAGCGCTTCATCGCGGCCTGGATTTCGCCGGTGTCGACCTTGCGCACCAACTCCTTGATCGGCCCGACCGCCGCGGGGGTGATCGACAGGCGGCGGATGCCCAGGCCGATCAGCGCGAGCGCCTCGAGCCGCCGCCCGCCCATCTCGCCACACACGCCGAGCTGGACCCGGTGGCCGGCGGTCGACTGCACCACCCGCGCAAGAAAGCGCAGGATCGCCGGGCTGAGCCAGTCGTAGCGTTCGGCCAGCCGCGGGTTGCCGCGGTCCGCCGCGAACAGGAACTGGGTCAGATCGTTGGTGCCGATCGAGATGAACGACAGCTTCGGCAGCAGTACGTCGAGCATCTCGGCCAGCGAGGGGACTTCGAGCATCACGCCGTAGTTGATCGCCTCGGGCATCTTGTTCTTGAGCCGCTTGAGATAGGCGAGCTGGCGGTCGAACACTTTCTTCGCGGCATCGAATTCCCACGGCTCGGAAACCATCGGGAACATCACGTTGAGGGTCTTCCCGCTCGCCGCCTCGAGCAATGCGCGCGCCTGGGCCTTGAGCAGCCCTTCGCGCTCCAGCGCGAGACGCAGCGCGCGCCAGCCCATCGCCGGGTTCTCGTCCTCGCGGCTGGTCTCGTTGCTGAGATAGGGCAGTTGCTTGTCGCCGCCGATGTCGACCGTCCGGAACACCACCGGCTTGTCGCCCGCGATATCGAGCACGTCGCGGTACAACCGCGTCTGCCGGTCGCGTGCCGGGAGGGTCGCGGAGACCAGGAACTGGAACTCGGTGCGAAACAGGCCGACGCCGTCCGCCCCCGTGAGGCTCAGCATCGGCATGTCGTCGCGCAGGCCGGCGTTCATCATCACCTGGATGCGCTGCCCGTCGCGGGTGAACGGCTCGACATCGCGCAGCTTGGCGTATGCCGCCTGGCGCTTGCGGTTGAGCGCGAAGCGCGCCTCGAATGCGTCGAGCACGCCCTGGCTCGGGCGCACGGTGAGCTTGGCGAAGTCGCCGTCGACCAGCAGCGTGTCGCCTTCGCGGATCAGCCCGCGCGCGTTGCGCACGCGGCCGATCACCGGCACACCCATCGCCCGCGCGACGATCACCACGTGGGCGGTCAGGCTGCCTTCTTCGAGCACCACGCCCTTGAGGCGCCGCCGGTCGTATTCGAGGAGTTCGGCGGGGCCGAGGTTCTTCGCGATGAGGATCGAATCCCCCCGCAAGCCGACGCTCGCCGCGGTGCCGATCTTGCCGGAAACGATCCTAAGCAGGCGGTTGGCCAGATCCTCCAGATCGTGCATCCGGTCCGCCAGCAACGGATCGTCGATCTCGCGCATGCGCATCCGGGTGCGCTGCTGCACCCGCTCGATCGCCGCTTCGGCGGTCAGGCCGGAATCGATCGCTTCGTTGATCCGCCGGCTCCAGCCTTCGTCGTAGGCGAACATCTTGTAGGTCTCGAGCACTTCCTCGTGCTCGCCGCCGACGCCGAATTCGGCCTGCCCGGTCATCGTCTCGATCTGCTCGCGCATCTTGTCGAACGCGAGATAGACGCGCTGGCGTTCGGCCTCGATGTCCTCGGCCACGGTCTGCTCGATGACGATGCGCGGCTGGTGGAACACCGCCTGGCCTAGCGCGAGGCCTTTGACCAGTTGCAGCCCGTCGAGCACTTCCTGCCCGGTATGGCTGCTGGCGGCCGCCCCGGCCTCCTCGCCATCGGCCAGGCCGGCGGCGTGGATCAGCTCAGCCAGGACCATCGCCACCGTCTGCAACGCCTCGATCTCGACATCCTCGTAGCGGCGCGGGTCGACGTGCTGGACGGTCAGCACCCCGATCGCCCGCTCGCGCCGCACGATCGGCACGCCGGCGAACGAGTGGAACTTGTCTTCGCCGGTTTCCGGCCGGTACTGGAACTCGGGATGCGCGGTCGCCTCCGCGAGGTTCAGCGTCTCGATGTTCTGGGCGATCGTGCCGGTGAGGCCTTCGCCGACGCCGAGCTTGGTGACGTGGACCGCGCTCTGTTCGAGGCCGCGAGTGGCGAAGAGTTCGAGCATGCCCTCGCGCAGGAGGTAGATCGAACAGACCTCGCTGTTCAGCGCCTCGCCGATGATATCGACCACCTGGTTGAGCTTGCCTTGCGCGGAAATGCGCGAGGCCATCAGCTCGTGCAGCTGGGTCAGGATCGAGCGGGCGGCGGCGGCGGCGGACATCGGCCTTGGCCTATCGCATCCGCGCCGGTTTGGAAAACGTTACGTCCGTGGCCGCCCGGCCCTGCGAAGGCAGGGACCCGATGCGGCACGACTTGGCGTCGCGGCCTGAGGCCCCGGCCAGCGCCGGGGCGCACAGGCAATCAGATATGCGACAGCGCTTCCTTGATGCGCAGCTTCTGCTTTTTGAGAGTCTGGAGAATTCCGTCATCCGGCGCCGGTCGGCTAAGCTCGTCGCGGAGGCGGGCTTCGAGCCCCGCGTGCTTGGCCTGAAGGGCGGCGGTGTGCGAAGTTTCCATAGGGCGTTCTCCTTGTCTGCCGGGGTGTTGGGACCCCCGATCGGCACGACTCGGGACGACTCGTCTGGCGCCCAAGCCGGGCGATTGTCATCAAACCATAATACCCTTAATTCTTCAATTGCGGTGGCGGCGAACCGTGGTCGCAAGACGGCGCCCGGAGTTTGGGTCGGCAAGGCATCGCGGGAAGGTTTGGGGCTCGGTGGACGAAGAGGAACTGCGCCGGCGACTGGCCCTGCTGCGAACCGAGCACCGCGACCTCGACGCGGCGATCGGCGCGCTCACTTCGGTCGATAGCCAGGACCAGCTGCAGATCGCCCGGCTCAAGAAGCGCAAGCTCAAGCTGAAGGACCAGATCGCGATGATCGAGGACTACCTGACGCCCGACATCATCGCCTGATCCGTGCCCCCTCGGGACAGGGCGCCAAAGGGTGGGAAAACTATGGTTAGCGCGCTGTGCCCGGCAACGAAACGCGGTTACCGCCGTTTTAACACCTATGGCCGAGCCCGCCGATCTCAGTCCGACCATCATCGAATCGCTTTACGGCGAGGCTCTGCTGCTGGCTGACGAGGCGCGCGCCGCGTTCGATCTTTCCGGCCGGCTGGACATCATCGGCGAAGACGAGGACCTCGCCCGCGTCGCGCTGAGCTGCGAAGCGCTGCGCACCACCACGCGGATGATGCACGCGATCGCCTGGCTGCTCAACCGGCGCGCCTACTTCTCGGGCGAAATCAGCGAGTTCCAGC
>Ga0207652_10001684_pt1 | contig 19363 bp, 14 predicted proteins | sample KBSC63BmetaG_FD_184334 | JGI IMG/M metagenome (GOLD analysis project Ga0207652, IMG submission 184334) | Corn rhizosphere microbial communities from Kellogg Biological Station, Michigan, USA - KBS C6-3B metaG (SPAdes) (version 2) | ecosystem: Host-associated > Plants > Roots > Rhizosphere ... | reverse complement strand
GCGCGAGGCGCTCGCGGTCGAGCTCGGCGAGCGCTCGGGTCCGCTGACGATCCACGCGTTGCTCCACGGGCGAGACGTCGCGCAGGTCACCGAGCGCCTGCAAGCGGACCGACCGCTGCGCAGCCAACACATCGTCGAGCTCTCCGACGCTGGACCGTTCGCGCACAGAACGATCGGGCTCGACGCGTCGTTCTGGCCGGCGCTGATCGGCGTGGTGCCGAGCGGTGCCCCGATCGCCACGCGAGCTCACACGACGCTCGCGACGATGCTCCTCGCACCGGAGACTCGAGCCCGTGCGGCAAGCGCGGCGGCGTGGGCGAATGGACGCCTCGACGCGGCGCTCGTGATCGCGGGTCCAAGCGGTAGTGGTCGCGCAGCACTCGCGACCGCGATCCTCGCCGCTGCAGGTCTCCAGATCCTCGAGCAGTCGAGCGAGCAACTGGCGGAGCGCGGTGCAGCGCGGGTCGCGCGCGATGCGAGCTGGCAAGGCTGCGCGGTGCTTGTCACCGGCGTCGAGCGCAAAGACTACGGCCGGATCGCCGACCTCTCCGCACTGGCGGCCGGGCCGATCGCGATCACCGCAAGTGCGACGAGTGCGGCCGCGGCGATCCAGCTCGGTCGCACGGTGTGCACGATCGAGCTCGAGGTTCCCGAGACCGAGTTGCGTGAGCAGTTGTGGCGTGCGCGCCTCGAGCTCGAGCCCGAGATCGCGCTCCGGATCGCCGAGCGGTTCGCGTTCGGTCCTGGAGCGATCGAGGTCGCGAGCGCGCTCGCCCGCTCGCGGGCGTCTGCGGACGGTCGCGAACGTGTCAACGAACAGGACCTCTCCGAGGTGTGTCGCGCTGCCGTCGACGTCGAGATCGCCGGCGTCGCACAGCGAGTGAAGGCGCGCTACAGCCGCACAGATCTCGTCGTCGCCGACGACGTGAGCCGCGAGCTCGCGCTGATCGAGACGTGGATCGAGCGCGGGCCAGCGGTGTTCGGCAATGATGGCGCCGGCGCGCGGTTCACGAACAGCCCAGGTCTGACCGCGCTATTTCACGGGCCGCCCGGCACCGGGAAGACCCTCGCTGCGCAGGTCGTCGCGAGCCATGCCGGCTGCGAGCTGCTGCGCGTCGACCTCGCGACGGTCGTCGACAAGTACATCGGCGAGACCGAAAAGCACCTCGACCGCGTGTTCAACATCGCCGCAGGGGCCGGCGCGATCCTGTTCTTCGACGAGGCCGATGCGCTGTTCGGCAAACGCACCGAGATCACCGACTCGCGCGATCGTTACGCGAACCTTGGCACGAGCTATCTCTTGCAACGACTCGAGCAACACCGCGGCCTGTCGATCCTCGCGAGCAATGCGCACGAGAACTTCGATCCGGCGTTCATGCGCCGGTTCCAGGTCGTCGCCGAGTTCGCGATGCCGACAGCGCCTCAACGCAAGCAGATCTGGGAGCGTCATCTGCCCGCGGCGCGTAACGCCGATATCGATCTCGAGTTCCTCGCCATGCGCCTCGCGCTCGCGGGCGGCGACATTCGCAATGCCGTGTTCGCGGCCGTGCTGCTCGCCGAGAAGGACCGCGCCCAGCTCGCGATGGCGCACGTGCTCACAGGCGCGTGGCGCGAGATGCGCAAGGCCGGCCGCTTGATCGAGGCGAACATCCTCGGACCGTGGCAAGCCGTCGTCCTCGGCAAGGTCGGAGCGGTCCCGCCCGCCCCGCGGCTGAAGACGCGGGTGTAAGGAGATGAAGCGATGTCGCTCTACCTCACGATGGCGTACGCCGTGAACAAGACGCAGGCGGCGGCGGCGGTGACGAACGCGACGCTGATCCTGCGGCAGAGCAAGTACGTGTTCGATCTCGGTCAGGGGCCGCTCGGAGACGCGCTGACCACGTACGCCGAGGACATCCAGGCCGAGCTCGGCAACGAGCTGGACATCGACGTAGAGCTCGACGACTTCGGGACCGCGCGCGGAAGACACGACCCGGCGCGCGCACTCGCCGTCATCGCGGCGCTGCGGGCTGCGCTCGACGCGGGTCGCGACCTGATCGTGACGTGGATCGACGCGGACTGGAGATCCCCCGGACTGATGCGCACCCAGCTCGCCGACTTCGAGACGTTCTGTCAGTTCGGCATCGCGCACGGGCTCCAGTTCAGTCACACGTTCGGCTGAGCCGCTTGAGAACGCCGAGCGCGACGTGATACCAAAGCTAGCGGTGGGGCCGAGGTGGCATTGCAGCGCGAGCTCGCTCGGCTGGACGCGTTGCTCGCGACCGGCCTGCGCCCGGCAAAGCTCGCCGCGCCCGAGCTACTCGCGTCCCTCGCGACCGAGCATCGAGCTGCCGCGACGCCGGCCGTGCCCGACGACGTCCGCACCGCGCTGCCGAACCTCGCGCGGATGCTGTCGCTCTACGGCTTGTCCGCGTTCGATCGCGATCTGTTGCTCGTCGCGGCTGCGCCGGAGATCGACTTCCGCTACGCCGACGTCCTCGCGAATGCGTCGGGCACGGCACAACCGACACTCGGCGCGCTCGTCAACTTGCTCGTCGCTGCGTACGGCTTGCCGCGCGATGGCGCCCTCAGCCGCACCGCGCTCGATGCACCGCTCCTGCGCAACGCGCTGCTCGAGCTTCACGCAGGTGCGGATACGCCGACATCGCTCGCGCGCGTGCGAGTTCCCGATCCGGTGTGGCGCCGGATGATCGGGCTCGATGGCGGATCGCGGTTCGAAATCCTCGCGCGCCAGCCCGTCGCGGACCTGTTGCTCGAAGATCCGATCCGCGCCGCGTTCCAGCGCGCCGTCACGTGGCTGCGTGATGGGTGTGGTGTTGCAGGACCTCGCCGGGTTCGAGGTCCGGCCTTCGATGGACGAGCTGCTCGACGCGTTCGAAGAGGCCGTCCGGCAGATTCCGTCGGACATGCTCGCGGATACCCTCGGCGCGCGAAGCGTTCGGGTCGTGGACTGGCCCGAGCGGCGTCACGCAGCGCCGGATCCGGCGTTGACGGAGCATCTGCGTGCGGGGCTTCAGGCGGTCTCGCGTACGTATCAGAAACACGTCGGGCGCTCGCCACACATCCCCGAGTTGCTCGAGGTGATGGCGTTCGAGCTCGCGGACGATGCGTCGCCGTACGTGCGAGACGCCACGCAGCCGTTCACGCGGTTCGTGCTCGCGTAGCGCGCTGTCACCAGACGTCGGAGCTGCTGGGCGCATGGACGATCCGCACGGTGCGGCGCAGCCACGGGATCCAGCCGGGGTCGCGATCGAGGCCGGCGCGGCGGACCTCGAGCGTGACGCTCGCGAGTGGCAGCTCGATGGTGAGCTCGTCGTCGGTGAAGACGATCCGACCCGACCGGGCGATCAGCGCGGCCGCAGGCTCGCGCGACCAGGGCACGGCGAGGCGCTCGCAGACCATCGCGGCGAGTGCCGCTGCAGCGACCGCGGGGACGCGCTCGCCCTGCCCTGTCAGTGATGCGAGGCGACTCGCGAGCTCGTCCGCGGTTGTCGCAAAGCCGCGACGGGCGAGCCAGCGGCCGAGGCTGTCGCGGATCTTCGCGACGACCTCGTCGATCGCCCACGAGGGCATCGCGCCGGCATCGCCGGTGCCCGCGATCGCCGCGAACGCCGGATCGTCGTTCAGGTCCGGTGCCAGCGAGGCAATCGCCTGCGCGATCACCGGACCTTCGGCAGTACCGGCGCACCAGAGGTGCTCCCCGAGCTCGAGCTCGAGCACGGACGCGAGCACATAGAACGCACCACCGGCGGCGGTCGAAACCGAGCTCGCCGGATGTCGCTCGAGCTCGCCGGCCTGAACCGCGTCACCCGATGCGGTGACCGGCGCCGGTTCGAGCCGCGGCGAAACTTCGCTCGCGCGGTCCCGCGGTGGCGCGGGGTCGGGCCTGGCGTCGGGATCGGCCGCGGGCGCCTCGTTCGTCTCGCCGGGTCTGACACTGCCGGGCAGGATCCGCGTCGCGCGCGGGAGCACCGCTCCGGGCCGCCGCGGCACCACCGCCGCCCGTGCGGCCCCGGGCTGGCTGACGCGCGCGCGCACTGCGGCAGGCGCTCGCGCCACCGCAGCGTCGACCGAGTCGGCAGCGGTCAGCCACGCGACGACGCGAGGTACGGCATCGAGCACGATCACGCGATCCCACAGCGCATCGAGCGCCGGCAGCGGATGGTAGAACGCCGCCGGTGCCCGCTCGGTCAGATCCGCGATCGCGACCGCGAGCTCGTGGACCTCGTCGACGAATACCGCGATCGACGTGCCGGCGCGCGGCCGCGTCCATCGGATCCGCTCGCGCGGGGACTCTGCCGCGGTCGCGGTGCGAGACCTCGGTAACGGCCGGCGTTGCTCTTCGGCATCCGCGAGGATGCCCTCGGCGAGCTCGACGCCGAGCTTGCGGTGGAGATGCGTGTCCGCGAGCTCGCGCGCGTCGAGGCGCCAGCGCAGCGGCAGGTGCGCGATCCGGACGATCGCATCGCGGCCGAGCCGATCGACGATCGCCTCCTCGAGCGCCTCTAGGACGTTGCGGAGCAGCGTCTTCTCGGCGAGGTCGCGCCACGTCTCGGCGTGTTGCGCATCGCGCTCGCCGACCCGGAGTCGCAGCGAGACCTCGCGGACGTAGCTCGTCACGAGCCGTGTGCTGCGGCCCGTTCGAGCGCGCGATCGACCGAGGCTTTCGCGATATCGAACTTCTTCGTCACGTCGGCGGTCAGCGCCTTGCGCAACGCAGGCTCGCGCAGCATCGCGCTCGGCTTCGCGACCTTGGTCTTGCGCGCCGCAGCAGCCGCGGAGTCCGCGATCTGGCCGAGTGCCGCGTCTGCCTTCGTCAGCAGCTCGTCGACGGCCGCGGGGTCGGCCGACGGTACCGCGGCGAGCACGCCGTCGGGGCCTGCTGCGACAAGGCTCGCGAGCATCATTCCACCGAGCGAGCTCGCGAGCTGACTCGCGGGCGCTCCGAGGTCGGTCACGGCCGTCGCGGGAACCTCGCGTGCGAGCTCGGTCGTCGCGCGCGCGACCACCGAGCGATTGATCGGAGACAGCGCGGGCGTCAGGCCGCGCACGATCGGCTCGACCGCCGCATCGATGGAGCCCGTCGCGACGCCAGCGTTCATCGCCGGCGCCCTGACCTCGACGACGGTCCCGTTCGCGAGTCGCGACCGGTACGTCGCGAGCGGCGCGTTGCTCGCGCCGACGAGACCGGAGACCACGTGCGCGACGAGGCTCGCCGGGCTCACGTCGGTCGCAGCGCCCCGGCTCGCGGCACCCACGGCGACGCTCCCCATGCCGATCGGCACCGCGACCGCGTCGTAGTGGTTGATGTTCGTCGGCTGCCGCTCGATCACCTGCGTCGCGAGCGTCGGGATCTGGAGCCCAGCGAGGCAGCAGATCGCTTGGCTGATCCGCCCGGCGACGACGTCGATCGGAGCGAACCCGAACACGCCGAGCCAGTGGTTGATCAACGGCCCCGTGATCACCTCCCGGCGGTGCTCCCACATGTCGAAGCCGACGATCTGTCCGAGCTGCGTGATCGTCGCGCAGCCGAGGTAGACACCGTGATGCTCCGTCGAGCACCGCGGGCCGGGATACAGCATCGCCTCGCACCAGCACTCGAACAGCCGCGCGATCAGCTTACCGAGCTCCTGGCGCTGCGCCTCGGTCGCGCTGTTGACGTCGATGCCGAGCAACCGCCACGCGGCGATGTAGAGCAACTGACCGAGCATGCGCGACGCGGTCCACCCACCGCCCGAGCGACTGGTGACGTCCGCGAAGTACGCGTAGATCGCCGCGAGCAGCAACACGCGTAGGTCTTCGGACGCGTGCGCGGGGTCGGCCATGATGCCGCCGCGCAGGACGTCGAAGCAGCTGCCCGTCGCCGACGCTTCGCCGACGGTGGATGTCGTCACGACGGAGATGTTCGCCACCTTCGTCACGACCTGATCGTTCGAGCCTGCGTTGACCGTGAGCTCGCCGGTGATCGTCATCGTCGCGAGGCCCTTCGCACGCTCGCCGAACATCTGCTCGAGCCCGAGCGAATCGATGACGTAGCTGAACGTGCGGGTCGCAGCCCTCGCATCGCCGAGCGCCAGCTCGAGCGACCAGAACTGCTGGAGATCGAGCGGTGGCGCGACCATGTCGACGACGACATCACCGTCCTTCACCTGCCCCTGATAAAAGCCCCAGCCACTCGTCGGCGTCAGCTCGAACTGGACCACGCCGGACCGCGTCGCGCTCGGTGTCCGCGTGCTCGAGATCGTATCGGCGTTGACCGTCCCGTTCGCGAGCGGCGTGACCGTCGTCGAGGTCGCACCGGTCCCCGGCGTCGTGATCTTGAGCGACACCGGCAACGTCGAGTCCGGCGTGACGACCGGTGCCGGCGCCGGAGCCGGCGGGAACAACGCATCCCGCAGCTGCGGATCGGTGATCGACTGTTTGAGCGTGTCGAGGTCGGCGATGAAGTCGTCGATGCAGGTCGGCGGCTCCGGAGGCGGTGGCGGCACGAGCAGCAGGCGCGTGGTCTCGCGGATCCGCGACGACTCGCACCGGCTCGTCGGTGGCGTGCAAGCATCGGTCTGGACGGGTCGAGCATCTTGCGGGCACTCGACGTACTGGAGAACCAGGCACGCGCTGCGCAGCGGGTTCTGCTGGTACCTCGCCGCCGCTTCGAACACTGCGGGCGTCGCGGACCGGTACAGCGGATCGGCTAGCTTGATCAGATCCGCCTCGGCGATCTGGACCGGGCATTCGACGACCAGGTCGTTGCCGCAACAATCGAGCGCGTACCCCGGCCCGAGCACGAATACACGGCGAGCCGCATCCCAGCGGACGCGCAGGCCCCACACGACACCTTCACCGAGCGCGCGGTTCGTGAGCCGGCGCTTGATCCGCCAGTAGCGCTGTTCGTTTTCCAAATCGGATTGGGTCAGCACCATGCCGTCGAAGAACCGCGTGCGCACGAGGCCGCCGGCGAGCGCACCCGGGGCGCACGTGCTGCAGAACGTCGACGTCGATGACGATGGTTTGGTCCCACACGAGCAGCTCATAGACCCTCCACGGCGAAGTCACAGGGAATGCAATCGTTCGGCACGGGCAACTGGTTCGGCGTGCACGGCGGCTGACAGATCGCCTCACGCAGGCAGCGCATCAGCTTGCAGATCAGCGCGAGCAGGCAGCGGCTAAAGTTCGCGCGTGCTTCGCGCGCCGCGGCGGCGCCCAGCGTCGCGGCGCACACGACGGTCTCGACGCATTCGAGCAGATCGCAGATGATCGTCTTCACGCAGTCGCGCAGGCGATTGCGCGTCGCGCAGGACGGTGTCCACGGCGTGCAATCCTCCGGCGGTGTGCAGCAACCACACGTGCACAGATCGCCTGCCGACCTCCCGCGCGGAATGCAATCCGTGCACGAGCTCGTGCCGCCACAGCCACATCCCGTCCCACCACACGTGCCACCGCACGCGCAGTACGACGGCTGGCCACAGTCCGGCGTCGTGCCCTTCATCGCACCGACGGCCGCACGGCGGCGCGCCGCCGACGAGGTCGCGACGTACGACAGTGACGAGCTCGCGGCGGCGGCGCGGACGATCGACGTACTGCCCTTGCGACAACCACAGCCGCCCGTGCGCACCGGCGCCCGCGGCGGTGGCGCGGAGGCCATGGCCGGCGTCTCGGGCGCGATCGCGGCGTAGCTCCGGACCCGCGCGGCAGAGCGCAGCTCGCGCGCCGACATCACCGGTGCGCTCGTCGCGTTGTTCGCGTTCGAGACGGCCGCAGCCGCGGTCGCCGGTGCTCTCGGCGGCGCAGCTGCCCACGCCGCCGTCGCGCGAAGCGCCCCGAGCACGAACGGGAGATCGAGCGCCGGCGCGTAGCCGCGCTCGTCGATCGTGAACTTCGTCGAGTGGGGTGCGTAGTCCGTCGAAGGTAGCGGAAGCGTGCCGGCCTCGAGCACGAGCTTCGAGAATGCGAACTGGAGCACGCGAGCGTCGCTCGCCTGCGCCTGACCATCGCCGATCGCGGCCAGCGACGGGCCGAGGTACATCCGCGCGAACGGCGCGACGAGCCGGGCCGCTGCCGCGAGCGTCTCCTCGACGGTCGGATCCGGCTCCGACGATGCGTTCGTCACCACGCTCACGGCGTCACCTCCGCATAGGGCGCGGGCCGGAGCGCTAGCGCACCGCCGTCGTTCACGATCTTGAAGTGGAACGACGGTCGCAGCGGGCGTAGCGGCCGCAGCTGATCGTCGACGATCGGCGTGGCCTCGGCGCTGATGATCGCGAGCCGATACAGCTGGTCCGCGGCGAAGAATCCGGCCGGCAGCGTCACCGCGAGCCCCGGCGGCGATGCGACGTAGGTCGCGGTTGGCGCGGTGCCCGGTGCTTGCCAGCCGGTCGCCGGATCGAGCCGGCGCAGCTCGTACGTCGCTCCCGTCGCAGTCGGACCGACCACGGCCGACGTCAGGCCGATCACCAGCTGGTCGTTCGCGCCGCCCGGGGTGAACGCGAGCGCCTGCACTTCCGGCCCGCTCGCCGCCAGCGCACCTGCCTCGAGGTTCGCGCCGACATCGCGGAGCAAGAGGTCCTCGATCAGCGCCGACGAGTACAGCATCGTCGCCTGGGCCTCGAGCTCGTCGATCTCGATCACTTTCGCGCGCGTCGGATCGAGCTTCGCGCCGAAGCACGCCAGCACGAGCCAGCCATCGTCGGTCGGCACCGGGCAACCGACGAGCAAGAGGTCGCGGACCTTCGCCGCGAGGTCGCCCCCGCCGAGCGCCCCGCCCGCGATCGGATCGAGCTTCGCGCGGGCAGGCGCGAGCGGTGGCGGCGCGTGGGTCAACGCGTCGTCGTGGAGCTGGAGTTGCAGCTCGAACTCCTCGCGAACGCGGCCGTAGTCACTACCGGTCGCATCGCACGCGCATGGGTCGCGCGGCGCCGGTTCGAGCCCCGACGTGCATTCGCGGAAGCGGATCGTGACGCACAACCGGAGCAGGTCACCATCGAGCACCGGTGTCCACGCGGGATCGACCGCGAGCTGCGCGGCCCGGTAGTTCGCATACCAAGCGGCGACGTCGATGCACTGGTCGTAGCCGACGATGATCTCGCGCCCGCACGAATCCAGCGCGGCGCCCTTGGTCACGCGCAGTACGGTCTCGCCAGGTGCGAACAGCGCACTGCGCAGGCCGCACAGCACACCTGCACCATGCAGGTGCTGGTTGTGAAACCGCAGCTTGCCGGCGTGGTAGCGCTGCTCGTCGACGAAGTCGCTGACGTTCAGGCGCTTGCCGTAGAAGTAACGCAGCCGCACGAACCCTGACGGCAGTGCGCCGCAGGTTCCGCAGTCATCGGGTGGACAGTCGAGTGTGTATGCCGACATCGTTACCTCAGCTCAGGGTGAAGTCTTCGTCGAGAGAGATCGGACCGAGTCGCGGGCTCGGCGCCTCCGCAATCGGAAGCGCGAGTTGACCGAGCACGGCGGGGTGGGAAGGGGTTATGCCGAGTGGCGGAACTGCTTCGCCGCCGACGAGCACCATGTCGATGCCCACCGTCGATGTGATGCCAACCCGGGGAGAGCCGGAGATCACGTGGAGGTCGTACGTGGTGTGCGCGGGTTTGATCGATTCGATGATCGCGCGCGCGGCACGGTCGACGAGGTCGGCGCTGCACGCGGCGCCGTCGCTCTGGACCCAGATCGTGAAGTGGTGGGCGCGCGCGTTCGGTCCGCCCCACCGGAAGTCCTCGACGATCGCCGGTGCAACACCGAGATAGATCTCGAGGTACTGGACCATGCCGCCCAACGTGCCGCGATGTGCGAACAGCTCGTTCGCGTGGATCACGAGCTGGCGGCGGCGCTCTGCCGGCCAAGACGGATCGAACACGAGCCCGAACCACGACGCGATGAATGCGAGCCATTCGGGAGAGCTGGCCCGCGGATCGACCATGCGCGCGACCTGCTCGTACAGTGCCTCGACCGTCGTCAGCAGGCGCTCCGGTAACGCGAGGTAGCGCTCGAGGAACAACGCGCCGCTCGGATCGTTGTCGTCTCGCCGCGCGTAGACCGCCGGGAGATAGCGGAGCAGCGACGGCCGTGGCATCAGTAGCCGGACCGACCGCACGAGCGGAGTTGCCGTCGCGTACGGATCGCCCAGGTGCGCGACCGCACCCTCGAACCGCAAGCGCAGCCACAGGTAGCGACCGCGATCGGTCGCGACCGGATCCGGCACCGTGAACCGCGTCCACGTCGCATACGGCACCGGCGGGCCGGGCTCGAGCCACACCGTCGCTACGTCGGGCTGCGCCCAACGTAGCTGTGCGACCTGGGAGGTCCCGGCGATATCGTCGTAGACGATGAGCTGCTCCCCGTGGGGCACGTCGATGTCCCACGGCAGGCTCTCGACGATCAAGCGATCACTCGTGGCCTGGATCCGCACCGCCGCCGACGAGAAGTCACCGACGACCGGCGGCACGAACGCGATCCCGACGGGATCGCGCACGACGAGCGCCACGATGATCGTCGCGCTGACAACGCCATCTGTCACGGTCGCGGTGTCGCCATCGCGCAGCATCGCGGCGACGGCATGCGATGCCGGCAGATCGTAGAGCGTGCCGTCATCGGCCGCTGCCGACAGATCGAGCGTGTCGCCCGCCGCGAGCGTGACGAGTAACCGAGGCCCTCCCGCGAGCGCGATGCCGTCGCGCTCGATCAGCGACACCGTCGCGCCCGGGCCGTAGAGCTGCAGCGTCCCGCGCGCCGTTGCCTGCACGGTCCGTCCACCGATCGCGACGATCGTCAGGTTCGTGGCCTCGGCGCTCGCCGTACGCAGCGCGATCACGTCGCCCGTGCGCAGCGTCCGTGCGAGCGGCCATTCCGCAGCAAAGCCATTCGTGCTGATCGGACCGGTCCCGGGCAGCGTCGCGATCGGAGCGACCATGCGGAGGTACGGCTCCGCGCGTTTGCGCTGCCACCTGCCCTGGTCCGACAGGACGAGGCGATCGGATTCTCCGTCGGTGGAATCGACACCGGTGAGCGGCAGCGGCACAGGGCTCGCCGGCGCCCACGCGATCACGGGCGGCGCGATCGGATCGTCCGAAGCGAACGTCTGGATCTCGAGCGCGGTGCCCGCCGGAAGCTCCGCATCTACGATCACGCGATGCCAGGCCAGGTCATCGGCGCGGCCATCGATCGGCCCGATCATCACCTCGCCCGCCGGCGCGTATTGAACACCGACGAGCAGCTCGGGCGGTGGATCCGTCGCCGTCGTGGGTTCGCCGCCGAAATCATACGGCTCCGGAATCGACCAGTGTTGGTCGACGACCCACACGACGCACCCGACGATCGCGACGCGAGCCGGCGCGGGCACGAACCCGCTGGGCGCGCGCGGCGGCACTGGTGCGAACATCCCGACCAGCACGAACCGGTCGTCGTAGATCCGGATCCGCCCCGCCGCGCGGTCGGCGACGGCGAGCCGCCCGGCGCCGAACGTCACGGCGACCGGCTCGGTCATGCCAGCGAGGACGATCACGACGTCCCCGCTACCGGCCCGAACGATCTGGACGCGGTGGTTCCCGGTATCCGCGATCGCGAGCAGCTCGCGGCGCGGATCGAGCGCGAGCCCGAGCGGATGGACGAGCTTTCCGGTCTCGAAGCCGCGCGCGCCGACGAACAAGCGCCAGTCCTCGCAGTTGCATCGCCGCAGCACGCGATCGCCGGCGGGATCCGAGCGGTACACACATCCGTCGGGACCGACCACCGTCGTGCCCGTATCGTCGGTCGAGAGCGGTCCGGGTGCGAGCAACAGCGCGATCCGCGCTGGATCGAACACGACGTCGGTCATGGTCGCGCTCGCCCAATCCTCCGCACGGCGCAACACCATCCAGACCGCGTCGTTCGGATCGCGGCCGGGGTGGAGTGCGCCGTCGGAGAAGATCGAGCTCATGCGCGGAGGATCACGTTCAGCGTGGAGGTGTCGACGAACACGTTCTCGTCCGCGTAGAGCACGAGGACATCGGTGTCGGTGGCCGTCGTCGGGCAGCCCGTGAGTCGGTGTGCGATCGCGCGTTCGAGCCGCCACGTCATCGGCGGAGGCTCGCCCGCCGGCGCCGGTGCCTGGTTATCGAACCACGCGACGAGCGAATCGACCTGGTCGACTCCTTCGCAGCGCATGACCTCGGCGACGAGCTCGCCGTGATGGATCGTGGCGCCGAATGCGGTCCCCGTCCCGGCGACGCCGCCGGCGAGCACGTGGAAGTACTTCTCGAGCCGCGTCGAGATGGTCTCGCGCACGTCGGCAAGCGCATAGCCGGGCGAAGGCACCACCGTGACCTCGAGGTTGAAGATCCGCACGTACTGCGCGGGGACGACATAGACCTCGGTCGTGATCAGTCGATGCCGATCGAGCCATGCGCATACCGTGCGGAGGACTCCCTCGGTCGCGGTCGGGTACGGCCCCGGATCGTCGGGAACGACCACGACTGTCACGACGCCGGGCGCCTGCGTGTCGACATCGACGCCTGGCGCATCCTCGCCTTCCGCGATCAGAGGCTTGCGGAGCGCGAGCGCCTCGGCGCGTGCGATCCGGACGCCGTGGGTCTCGCGCGCGATAACTTCGAAGTCCTCCGCGGTGACCGCGCGGTCGCGCGTGCGCAGCGCACTCGGCGTCCGCTTCTTCGCCTGCTCGAGTGTCTCGGCGTCCTTACCGCCGCGCGCCGCGACGATGTTCGTCGCGTCCTGGATCGCACTCGGCAATGAATCGGGTTGGTTGACGAGGCCGGCGGCGACTTCCGCCGACTTGCCTCCGCCGTGGCGATAGCGGAGTGCGACGATCCGGCGCGCGAGCGCGGGAATCTGGCCTCGAATTCCGTCGCCGAAATAGATCGTGCCGGCCTCCGGATCGAGGACGTAGACCCGGTCATCGGGACCCGCCGTATCGAAATCGGTCACTTGCCGCCAGCGATGGAGCTCGAGGTCGACCGGATCCTCGATCGCGAGCTCGAGCGTTCCGGTCAGGATGTCCTGCTCGGGGAGCTGCGCGGTCTGATCCGAGATGCCCGTCCCCTTGCCCAACAGCTGGTTCACGACCGTTACCGCGTTCGTCGCAGGGCCGGTATTGAACGACACCGCACGCAGTGAGAAGTGCCAGTCGCGGTGTGTGAAGTGCACGCCGATCCAGCCGCTGATCGGCACGACGTTCGCGAGCCCGCTGACCGGATTCTTGATCGCGCCGATCAGCGGATGCTTGATCGGGGTCGGCACCGGCGTGCCGGTGCCGCTCGCCTCCGCGCACAGCTGCTCGACCGTCTTCGGCGGCGGGATCCGCGGATCGATCCATTCGCCGTCCGGCACGGGGCCGAGCGTCGTAGGGATGTCGAACCGGATCTGCCCCGAACGGGTCCAGCCATCGGTGGTATCCGAAAGGATCGGTAGCGCGACCCAGGTGCCGGTCGCCTCGCCGGGACGCGGCGGGCGATAGAACGTGTAGGCCGTCGTCGCGACTGCCGCAGCGGTGGGCGCGTCGCTGTTGCAATCGCCGACCGCGCGAGGATCGGGCTGCTCGTCGTCGTCGAGCTGGACGGTCAGCGTCACGCGCTGGCCGAGGAATCCGGCACTCACCATCGGGTTGAATGCGAGGCCGAGCCATAGGTGCTGCTGGTTCTGCTCCGTCGGCCGCGCGAACATCGGCACCGGTTGCTGCGGCCAGTCCTTCAGCTTCGGCTGCTTGCCGTCCCACGCGAGCGAGAACCGGGTCGCGAGGTAGTCGGCCGCGGTGTCGGTGTCGCTCGGCGCGCCGGTGCCGGCCGCGAGGTCGCGCAGATCGCTGGACAGCGTCGTGACGAGCGCGGCCAGCTGACCGGGCACGACGTTCACGATCGCGTCGAGCTCGAACACGTCGGGCTTGCCCTTCACGCGGATCGTCGCGCCCTGCGGCACGGTCACCGCAGTCGCGAGCTCGGGCTTGCCGAGGATCAGCTCGATCACCGTGCGCGCGGCCTCCGCCGGCGCGAGCGTGATCCCGACGAGCTTCATCATCTCGACGTAGACCTTGTCGGGCAGCCGATTGAGCCGGTAGCCGATCTGCTCGCCGAGATGAGCGAACAGCTGGAGCAGCGTGATGCCAGGATCGGATTCGTTGTGGTTCGTCCAGTCCGGCGCGTAGATCGGAATCTGGCGGCGCAGCTGTTCAAACAGCGGGCGATAGCTCAGGTCGTCGAGCTGTGGGGACTCGATCGGCATCTACGCTCCCTCCGTCAGATAGAACGGATAGACGAGGTTGTAGAACGCGTTGGTCTGGCGGATCACGTAGTCGATATCGACGAGCAGCACGTGCGGTTGCACGGTGGCCGGATACGCGCTCACGCGCTGGACCTGGATCCGCGGCTCCTGCGTTGCGAGCGCGTTCGTGACATCGGCCTCGACGCGCGACGCGAGCGCGGGCGTATTCGAATCGAACACGCGATCGCGCAGCGTGCTGCCGAAGCCCGGCTCCATCACGCGCTCGCGCTGGGTCGTCTCGATCACGAGCCCGATCGCCTGCTCGACGTCGACTTCGTCGCTGACGAGCTGGAGCGAGCCGTTCGTCGGGCGCACAGGGAACGCCCAACCGCTGCCGAGCTGAGGTTGCAGACTCTTCGTCATGTCAGGCCCCGATGTTCGTGGGTGGACCGGAGGGGCCGGTCCCCGTCGCGTGCTGGTGGTTCCAAGAGACACCATCGAGCACGATCTGGCTCGACGCGACGGAGCCGGTCGTCTTGATCGAGAGCTGCGATCCCTCGATGTGGATCTCGAACCCTCCGGCGCTCTTGATCAGGATCCCTCCGCCGCCGGGAGAGTCGTCGAGCGTGATCTCGTGGCCCGAGCGCGACACGATCGTCCGCGTGTTGTTCGTCGCGGCCTGATCCGCTTGGCCGGGAGGTCTGCGCTGGTCGTTCCACACCGAGCCAAGGACGACCGGCCGGCTCGTGTTTCCACACTCGAACGCGACGACTACCTCGTCACCCACCTCCGGGCGAAAGAACGCGCCGTGGCCATCGCCGGCCATCGGCGTCGACAGTCGCGCGGGTGTCGACGGCGCGTCGAGCGAGGTCGAGAGGTAGTCGAGCTCCATCCCATCATCGCCGTGCGACCGCACCGTCGCGTACGCGATGCCGTACTGCGGCATCATCCGGTTGAAGCGCTCCTCGAGCTGGAGCAAGCGCGCGAACAGATCCGTCATAGGTGCCCCTCGTACGTCATCGGGTTCTGCATCCCGGGCCGGCGCAGCGTGAGCTGCGTCTTGTAGCCTTGGGCGTCGAGCGTATGGATCGCCTTGATCACGTAGTAGACCCCGTCGAACGGCGCGTGCAGCCCCGAGACGTCGACGTGGATCCCGGCGCGCAGCGACGGAAACCCGATCGTCGAAGCCTCGACCGACAGGAACTCGCGCGCCTTCTCGCGCAGCTTCGCGATCGCGAGCAGGCGTGCACGCTCCTCACCGAGGTTCGTCGCCGGGACATCGAGCGGTGCATCGGTCGGGACCGACACCCCCTGGAGCAAGGTCTGGCGCAGCTCGAGCGCTGACATCGGTGCCGGCGTGCCCTCGGTCCGCCCCAGATCGCGCGCGACCTCCGCGATCGCACCGGCGCCCTCCACCGAGTGTTGGATTCGCTGCACGCTCGTCGGGTTGCGGCCCGATACCTTCACCGAGGTCGCGAGATCCCAGACCTTCAGCTTCGGCGTGAAGTCGACGATGTTCCGGCCCCACACGAGCGGCACGTAGAAGCTCGGCGCGTGGCCGTTCAGGAGCGAGCGTGCCGGCTCGAAGTGCATCATCACGGCGCTCGTATCCGCCGGAGGCGTCGTGCTCTGCGCCGTACCTGGCTCGTCGAGCGGCAGGTAGTTGCGCGTGAAGTCCATGAAGATCTCGAAGTCGAGTCGGTCGGCGATCGACTGCAAGAACTGCAAGTACGTCTGCGATTTCTGGTGGGTGACCGACTGGAGGTCCTCGGTGATCGTCGGCCACTCGATCGCCGACCCGGTGTTCGCGAGGTAGCCGTTGCCGTCGCGCGTCTGGTTCGTGACCGTGCTCCCAGCGAACGGCGCGTCGCTGTTTCCCGAGCGCGTGACCACGTCGCGGACGATCTGCTCCTCGGTCTGACCGCGCGGGTAAGGCTTGTCCGCGCTCGGCTTCTGCTTGAGCCGGCTCAGCAAGTCCTCGCCGGTGATCGTGACCTGCGATGGTCCCGAGCTCGCGAACGTGAACTGCATGTCGTTGATCTGCGCAACGATCATCTTGGTCCACGGCGCGTCGCCGTACGACAGATCGAGGCGGACCTTCTGGCCGAACCTCAACCGATCGAGCGCGTTGTAGAGCCACGGCGGCTGCATCGGCAAGATGGAGTCGCCTTGCTGCTGAAACCGGGTGTTATCGAGCACCACGGTAAGCTGCGCGACGCCGGTATTGACGAGCGTGACGCGCGCGCTGACGAGCGCGACGTGGTTCCCGTCCGGCCAGTTCGCGCCGACCACCGTGTTCGATTCGACATCGACGAGCTGCGCGCGTGGCGCGAAGAACTGGGTCACGGAGTCCGTCATCCGCGAATCCTCAAGAACTCGTCGAGCTCGTCCTCGAGCATGCGTCGGATCGCGCGGCGTGCCTGTGCCGGATCCGTGCCGGCAGTTGACGACGGAGCCGGACGGTCGTCACGCGCCTGCCCTTCGAGCGCCGCGACGACCTCGATCTCGCTGTCGATCTTGTCGATGTGGACAGCCATGGGTCAGAGAGGTGGAATCACCAGCAAGGTGCCTGGCACGAGGATCCGCGGCCGGGCGAGGTTGTTCGCGCGCGCGATCGCGGGCCACTTGCTCGCGTCGCCATATTCGGCGGCTGCGATCGCGTCGATCCGATCGCCCTCCTGAACGGTTCTCGTCTTGGTGCGATCAGGTGACTCCAGGGGACGGGACCGCGCCTGCAGCTGCGGCGGAGCGTACTTCTTCAGCGTCATCGTCACGCGAGCGCGCAGGGCGTTGCCCGCGTCATCGAACATCGCGAACTTTTCGCTGTAGCTGCCGACGACGCCCGTGAAGTGCAGCTTGCCCCACGTGAACAACACGACCGGTGGCGCGTGGAGTCCGTCGTCGATCGTGACGAGCAAGCGAAGGAGCTGGAGCTCGGTGTCGATGCCGTCGAACGCCGCGGTGGATGGCATCCCGCTCGGAACCGATGCTCCGGCGGCAGCCGGCGGCGACGGCCGTGTGAAACCAACACGGTCGCTACGGTCGAGAAACAGCTCGAGCGCGAGCGTCTGGCTCTCGCCGCGGACGAACTGGACCACCGGTGTCTCGAGCCCCGGGACGTTCACGTCCGCGTAGTTGACGTTCCTCGAGAGCGTGTATTCCGTCGGGTTGAACCGAACCTGGATGCCGCCAGCCGCCCTGAACGGGGCATAGAGCTGCTCCCCCGGCGGCCTCAGCGTCTGCAAGATCTGGATGGTCGCGCGTTGGAGCCCCATCAGCCGCCGCCGCCCGCGTTGTAGTGCGGGTCTGCATGGAGCGCGGAATCGTCGCCACCTCGGGTCGCAGCGAGCGATGCCGCGGTAGCAGCGGCGAGCGCGCCTCCAACGGCTGCGCTGATGAGCCCCCCAACCCCGGCCGACGCATCCGCGAGACCCGGGATCGAGGCAAGCGATACGCGGGTCAGCCCCTCGTGGTTGATCTCGAGCGACTCCATGGCGAGCGCGTTCGTCTTCGCGTCGAGCGACGGGCCGACGAGACGTTCCGGCAACCCCCGTTCGAAGTACCAGGCTGCGACCGGTGGGCGCGTGAGCTGCGAGAGGATGCCGCCCGGGCCACCGCTCGCGAGGCTCGCGCGTTCGAGCAACAACACGACGCCGCTCTTGCGGATCATCGGATCGGAGCCATGCAGGACTTGTTGGTGCCAATCCCACAGATCGGTGTTGAACGTGACGCCGCGCTTGAACACCAGGTTCGGGTGCTTGCCGGCCTTCACGAACTTCTTTGGCGCGGCGTTCTCGCCACCAGCGGCATACGTCTCGAGATCGAGCTCCGCGTTGAGGCCGCTGACCTCCGAGAACGCGCCGAGCAGCAGCTGCGACGCCATGTTGACGAGACTGCCCGCGATCGATCCGACCGCGCCCCAACCGCCCGAATTGGCGCCAAACAGTCCAGGCCCCTGGACGTCCCACATCGTGACCATGAAGTTGAACGCCGTGACCGGCTGGACGACCGTCATCCGTTCTCCTTCAGCTCGATCACGCCCGCGCGGCGACCGACGCGGAACACGATGAACTCGGCAGGCGCGGCGATCGCGACGCCGACCTCGCACACGACGATGCCTTCGCTGATCGCCGCGAGTGGATTGAGGCTGTCATCGCATCGCACGTAGAACGACTCCGTCGGCGTCGAACCGAACAAAGCACCGGAGCGAAACACCGAGATCAAGTAGCCCGCGACGGCCTGGACGAGCCCGAACCGGAGCACCGCGCCGTTCGGCTCGAACACGAACATCTGTCCGATGTGCTCGCACGAGCGTTCGATCGCGGACAGACAGCGACGTACGTTGACGAAGCCGAGAGGATCGGGCCGATCGTTAGCGCTCGCCGGTTGTTGCCAGCGCAGCGTACGCGCGCCCCACAGCTGCACGCCTTTGCCGGCGAACGCGCGGCACGGGTTGATCGCCTGCGCGTAGATCCGCTCGTCGATCCGATCGTCGATCTTGGTCTCGGTGCCGACTGCACCCAACACCGGTTCGTTCGACGGCGCGATGTGAGGGCCCTGCGCGACGTCGCGCCGCGCGAACACGCCGGCGACGTAACCGAGTGGCGGCCGGACGATCACGGGCCCGCCAGGCTTGTCGACGGTGCGCAGCCACGGCCAGTACAGCGCCGCGCAATCCATGTCGTCCGGGTCCATCCCGTCGCCGAGCGCCGCGCGCCACTGTTCGATCTGGGTCAGCGTCTTGCTCGGTGGTGGCGCGAGCAGCGCGAACACGCGCCAGGCGTCGCGCGCGCACCGCGAGATCAGGTAGCGCTCCGCGTTGAGGATCTGTTCGTCGGTGAACACCGGTCCCGCCGCGCTCGCACCGAGATCGACGACCTGGGTCGTCGTCCGGATCGAAGGGCAACACACGAACGAGCCCTGATCCGCGAGTGGACCGAGATCGACGAACACCTGCTCGGGGACCTGCGCGGTCGCATGGAGATCCGGCAGCGCGACGATCGCCACCTCGGGGTGGAGGAGCAACTGCTCGAGCCCTGTCCGCTCGGTGAGCCCGAGCATCGTTGCGAGCAGCGCGCCGCTATCGGCCGTCTCGGTCGATGCGGCGATGTTCGTGATCCAGCAACGCATCCCGCCGTTCGCGAAAAAAGCGCGTACGCAATCGGCGAGCTGCGAC
>Ga0207652_10001683_pt1 | contig 19373 bp, 17 predicted proteins | sample KBSC63BmetaG_FD_184334 | JGI IMG/M metagenome (GOLD analysis project Ga0207652, IMG submission 184334) | Corn rhizosphere microbial communities from Kellogg Biological Station, Michigan, USA - KBS C6-3B metaG (SPAdes) (version 2) | ecosystem: Host-associated > Plants > Roots > Rhizosphere ... | reverse complement strand
CTCCTTCGGCGGCTACGGGTCCGACTCCACTGACCGCCCCGAGCTCACGCTGATCGCGCTGCAGCGCGCGAACCTCGTCTACGGCCAGGACATCACCCGTGCACGCTGTCTCGCGATCGGTGACACACCCCACGACGTGGAGGCGGCGCACGCCGTCGGCGTCGCCTGCGTCGGTGTCGGCAGCCACCACTACACGGCCGACCAGCTGCACGACGCCGGTGCCGACTTCGCCATCACCTCGCTCGAGGACGAGCTGCCGCTGTAACCGCGCATCGCGCCGGTGATCTACCGGCACTGTCGAGCCGGCTCGCCTGCTGCCGCGCGCCTGACAGTCAGTACTCACCCTTGATGACGAAGTACGTGCCGCGGATCGTGCCGGCCAGCTTCGACTTCTGCCGCGCGAACTTGAACGACGCGAGCTCGGTCGGGATCTCCATCCCTTCGCAGAGCTTGAACCCGACCGCCCGCTTGCCCCCATCGGCCAGGCTGTACAGCACGTTCACCGACAAGCCGCTCGCGTAGAAGACGTACGGCCATCGGATGTTCTCCACCGCCACCTCCGCCGCCTCCAGCGGCGCTGACGAGATGACGATGCCTCGCTCCTTCTCGAGGATCCGGTGCACCCACTCGATGGTGTCTTCCGCGTCCTTCGCGGGCCGCACGGTGAAATCGATGCCGTACTTGTTCTTGAAGTAGCGAGCCTCGTTCGCGCGCACGCCGGCCAACGCTTCGGCGAACGGCGACGACTCCAGGCCCACGGTCGAGACGTTCGTGAAGTCCACCGTGTGGGCGGTTCCGTCGGCGGTCACTGCCCTCAGCCCTCGCCCATACCGGGCACCGGCTCGGGCGCGGCGCCCTGCCGCACCTTTTCCTCGATCCGCTTGCCGATGTCGGGGTCGATGCTCTGCCAGTAGCCGAACGCGCGCTCCAGCGCCTCTCCGTGCACGCCGCCCAGCAGGCTGCCGCTCACCTGCTCGACGAGCCGGTCGCGCTGGAGGTCGTCGAACACGTCGCGGACGAGAGCGCCCGGCTGGCCGAAGTCGTCGTCGTCCGCGTGCAGCTCGTAAGCGCTGCGCACCATGTCTCCGTCGACCGCCCATGACTCTTCCAATGCGGCCCCGCCGTCGGCCCACGCGCGGCCCTGCGAGTTGGGGGCATAGACCGGCTGGTTGCCCGAGTTGTCGAAGGCCATCTGCCCGTCGAAGAGATAGGTGTTCGTGGCCCCGTTGCGCGGCCGGTTGACCGGCAGCTGGTGGAAGTTGGTGCCGATGCGGTTGCGCTGGGCGTCGTGGTAGGCGAAGGCCCGGCCGAGCAGCATCTTGTCGGGGGACAGCCCGATCCCCGGGACGACGTTGCCCGGCGAGAACGCCGCCTGCTCGATGTCGGCGAAGAAGTTGCCCGGGTTGCGGTTGAGCGTCATCGTCCCGACCCGGATGAGCGGGTAGTCGGCGTGCGGCCACACCTTCGTCAGGTCGAACGGGTTGAACCGGTAGGACCGCGCGTCGTCGTACGGCATCACCTGCACGTACAGCGTCCACCTCGGCAAGTCGCCGCCGGCGATCGCCTCGAACAGGTCGCGGCGGTGGAAGTCGGCATCGGTTCCGGCCATCAGTGCGGCCTCGTGGTTGGTGAACGTCTGCCAGCCCTGGTCGGTCTTGAAGTGGTACTTCACCCAGAACCGCTCCCCCGACACGTTGACCCACATGAAGGTGTGCGAGCCGTAGCCGTTCATGTGCCGCCACGTGCGCGGCAGGCCGCGGTCACCCATGAGGTAGGTGACCTGGTGCGCGGACTCGGGGTTGAGCGTCCAGAAGTCCCACTGCATGTGGTTGTCGCGCAGCCCCGAGTCGGGCAGCCGCTTCTGGCTGCGGATGAAGTGCGGGAACTTCATCGGGTCACGCACGAAGAACACCGGGGTGTTGTTGCCGACCAGGTCGTAGTTGCCCTCGGGCGTGTAGAACTTCAGCGAGAAGCCGCGCACGTCGCGCCACGTGTCGGGGCTGCCCATCTCCCCCGCCACCGTGGAGAAACGGATCAGCAGGTCAGTGCGCGCGCCGGGCTGGAACAACGCCGCCCTCGTGTACGACGACACGTCTTCGGTCGTCTCGAACACGCCGTAGGCACCACCCCCCTTGGCGTGCGGTTGGCGCTCCGGCACCTTTTCACGGTTGAAGTGCGCCATCTGCTCGAGGAAGTGCACGTCGTGCAGCAGCAGCGGCCCGTTGGCGCCGACCGACAACGAATTGCGGTCACTCGGCGCCGGTGCGCCCGCCGCCGTGAACGAGCCACCACCAGACCGGCCGTCCGTCGTCGCCATCGCTGCCTCCCGGTCGTCGGTGAGGGAATGTCCCGATCCACACGAGCTGAGCATCCCCAGCCGGCCGGCCGGCTGCAAGCCGACAGCTACGCCCCCACCGCGGTGCTGCGGCTGTGCCCTCGGGTGGAACCGATGGCAGCCGGGCTGCGTTCGCTGAATGTGCTGTCCGCCTGGGAAACGGTCGTGGTCGCCTTCGGCGGGGCGCTCCTACTGGTGGTCATCTGCGCCGCCACCTGGCGGCAGCAGGGTCGGGGGTAGGGCTGGGGACGACCGCTGCCGCACTCGTGGCGGTGCTCGTCGCGGCGTCACGCCTTGTGAGATCCGGCTTTCCGCGTGTCGTAGCGTTCGGCGGGTGACCCGGCCGCAGACTCGCGTGGACGAGTCACCGGGCAACGAACAGGGCCCCCTGGCTCGCTCCGCCGAGGACAGGCGTGCCATCTGGGTGATGTCGCTCTGCCACGGCATCCAGCACTTCTACGTCGCCGGCCTGGCCGTGACCTACCCGTTCGTGGTTGCTCACTTTCACATCTCGTACACCGTGCTCGGACTCTGGCTCACCGCCGCCGGGGTCATCGGCGGCATCCTGCAGGCCAGCGCCGGCTTCGTGCGGCGAGCCCGCGTGCGGGTGATCCTGACCCTGCAGGACCTCGGCATGGCAGGCGCGGCCTTCCTCGGCGCGGCCAGCCCAGCCTTCACCGTTTTCGGGTCGGCGAGGATCAGTGGCGCCGTCGCCAGCTGGCCGCAACATCCGGTGGGTTCCGCCTACCTGTCCGAGCGTTTCCCCCGCCGGCGTGCCACGGCCCTCAGCTGGCACACGGCCGGGGGCAGCGCGGGCACGGCCGTGGTGCCGCTGATCGCCTCGGCCGTGATCGCCACCGCCGGCTGGCGCTGGGCGCTGGTCACGGTCGGCGGCGCGCTGGTGGCCGGTGCCGCGCTGGTCTGGACCGCACTTCCCGACGAACGGTCGCGCACGCTGTCCGGGCCCGACGGGGCCGCGGCGTCGATGCGCGCGGCACTGCATCACATCCTCCGGCAGCGCCAGGCGGTCGCGGTCCTGGCGGCGGGGACCGTCGCTGCCGGCGGCCGCGGGCTGGGCGTGCTCAACGCCTACATCCCGGCGTACCTCCGCTCGGGTCTGCACCTGTCGGCTCTCGGTGTCGGCGGCATCTTCACGGTCGTCATGGTCGCGAGCATCGCCGGCCCGGTCGCGGGTGGCATGCTGGCCGACCGGTTCGGCCGTCGCCGGATCCTGATCGTCACCTATGTCGGCGGCGCGCTGGCCGTGGCCGCGTTCGGCGCGGTGGGTCGCCACCTGGTCGCTCTCGTCGTGACCGGGCTCTTGGTCGGCGTGCTGGCCTACGCCGAATCACCCCTGCTGCAAGCCCTCTTCGCCGACATGACCGCCGACACGGAACCCCGCGCCGCCTTCGGCGTCTTCTACGCCATCGCCTACGGAGTCGGTGCGCTGTGGACGGCGATCGTCGGCTGGCTCATCGACGTGGCCGGGTTCAGCGCCGCATTCGGTGTGATGGGGGCGTCGTTCGTGGCCGCCGCACTGATCATTCACCTCGGCATCAGCGACCGGCCCGGACTCGACCGATCACTGCAGCGATAGACCGGGCCCGTCCTCCACGGCGCCCGGGGCGACGGTCGCGGCTCCGCTGCGGGCTGATCCTCGCGCTGGTGGCGCGCGCGAGGCTCGGGTGCGATGCTCGACGCATGGCCCGCATCGATTCGTACGAACTCGCGGACGACGACGCCGAAGGCACGCAGGCAACCCAGCACCGCAAACGTGACCAGGACGGTGTCGCATCGTTACGCGACACCGAAGCGGAGGCCGGCGACGACGAGGAAGTCACTGACGACTTCGACATGGACGACAGGGAAGCGCTCGAGGTCGGGGCCAATCTCGACGACCGCGACGAACCTGAGCCCGGCTTCGACTGACACGTCAACTCGCAGCCTGGGCCAGTGTGCTGACCATTCATACGGCACGGGCTCGGAAGCCGGTGACGTAACGTTCCGCCACATCGGTGCCAGGAATGATGATCTCGCGCGCTGATGTGCCGATGGTCGAGGGAGATCGCGATGGCGGACGCAGTCGGCGAACAGCCGGCTCGGCACCACGTGAACGGGACCGATCAGGTGCCCTCGTCCGACACTGCTGGGAACGGCAACCGGCGAGTTCCCTGGAGGGTGGAGGGCGAGCGGCCGGCGTCGGATCAGATCGACGGTCCACGCAAGGACTCCCCTCCGCTGCGCCGACCGCGCTTCTGGTGGGTGCTGCTGGTCCTGCTCGTTCTCAACTGGGTGATCTCGGCGGTGTTCCTGCGGCCGTCGGCGCCGACGGAGGTGCCGTACTCGTTCTTCCGCGCGCAGGTGCAGGCAGGAAACGTCGTCGAGGTGACGGCGGTTGAGGACGCGATCGACGGGCGGTTCAAGGACCCGGTGCGGCCACCGACCGTGCCAGGCACGGACGAGAACAGCGGGCGCAAGCCGCTGACGGAGTTCAGCACCCACCGGCCCGGCTTCGCCAACGATGACAAGCTGTTCGACCTGCTCGCCAGCAAAGACGTCACGGTGAGCGCGAAACCACCCCCTGGCCCCTCGCTGCTGGAGCGGGTGCTCCTCGGGTTCGGCCCGACGCTGCTGCTGGTCGGCCTGTTCGTGCTGCTGATGCGTCGCGCCGGTGCGGGGGCCTCCGGGCTCGGCGGGCTGGGCCGGTCCCGCGCACGCCGATATGAGCCGGAAGCTGGACGGCGTACGACGTTCGCCGACGTCGCCGGCATCGACGACGTCGAGGACGAGGTCGCCGAGATCGTCGACTTCCTGCGCAACCCCGACCGCTACCGGCGTCTCGGCGCAGCCATGCCGAAGGGCATCCTGCTCGCCGGGCCGCCCGGCACCGGCAAGACGCTGCTCGCCCGCGCGGTCGCCGGCGAGGCTGACGTGCCGTTCTACTCGGTCTCGGCGTCGGAGTTCATCGAGATGATCGTCGGGGTCGGCGCCAGCCGAGTGCGCGACCTGTTCGCGCAGGCCAAGGAACACGCCCCGTCGATCATCTTCATCGACGAGCTCGACGCGATCGGCCGGGCTCGGGGCGGTTCGATGAGCATCGGCGGCCACGACGAGCGGGAGCAGACGCTCAACCAGATCCTCACCGAGATGGACGGTTTCACCGGCCGCGAGAACGTCGTCGTTCTCGCCGCCACCAACCGGCCCGACATCCTCGACCAGGCCCTGCTGCGACCTGGCCGCTTCGACCGACGTCTCATGATCAACCCACCGGACATGAAAGGTCGTCGCGAGATTCTCGACGTGCACGTCCGGTCGGTGCCCCTGGATGCCGACGCAGACCTCGACACCGTTGCCGCCATCACCCCCGGCATGGTCGGCGCCGACCTGAAGAACCTCGTCAACGAGGCGGCTCTGCTCGCGGCCCGACGGGACGGGGACACCGTCCGACTGCGGGACTTCACCGAGGCGCTGTCGAAGATCCAGCTCGGCAGCGAGCGGCGGATCGTGGTGTCCGAGGACGAGCGGCGGCGCACCGCCTACCACGAGGCCGGCCATGCGCTGCTGGGCATGCTCACGCCGGGCGCCGACCCGGTCCGCAAGATCTCGATCGTCCCGCGCGGGCACGCGCTCGGGGTCACGTTCCAGAGCCCCGACACCGAGCGCTACTTCTACAGCGAGCCCTACCTGCGCGGCCGCATCGCCGGCATGCTCGGTGGCCGCGCCGCCGAGCAGATGGTCTTCGGGGACGTCACCACCGGCGCGGAAAGCGACCTCGAGCAGGCAACCGCGCTCGCCCGGCAGATGGTGGGTCGCTGGGGCATGTCCGAACGGGTCGGCGCGATGTCCGTGCTGCCCGACCCGCGCCGGGAACAGGCGTTCTCGTTCGACGGCGGCGGGACGTCACCGGCGACCAGGGAGCTGGTCGAGTCCGAGGTACGCCGCATCCTCAAGGAGTGCTCCCAGCAGGCTCGCAGCGTTCTGGACAAGGAGCGGGCACGGCTCGAGGGGCTGGTCGAGGCGCTGCTGTCGGCGGAAACGCTCGACTCGGCGGATGCCTACCGCGCGAGCGACCTGACCCTGCCGCGCGGCTCCTCCCCGGACGAACCGGCCGGCACCTGACACAACGTCGTCTCCCGCTACCACCTTCGCGACGTCAACCTCTCGCCGCACCAGACGTGCCATGCAGCCGCGAGCCGCGTAGGTCGAGAGCGCGCGGTCTCAGCGACCTTCGCGCAGCAACTCTCGCGACATGACGAGCCGCTGGATCTGGTTGGTGCCTTCGTAGATCTGGGTGATTTTCGCGTCGCGCAGCATCCGTTCGACGGGGAAGTCCTGGGTGTAGCCGTAGCCGCCGAGGATCTGTACGGCGTCGGTGGTGACCTTCATGGCGACATCGGAGGCGAAGCACTTGGCGGCGGCTGAGGTGAAGGTGAGGTCATCGGCGCCGTGGTCGGCTTTGGCGGCGGCCGCATAGATGAGGTGGCGGGCCGCTTCGATCTGCATGGCCATGTCGGCGAGCATGAAGCCGATGGCCTGGAAGTCGCTGATGGGACGACCGAACTGCTGGCGGGTCTTGGCGTAGCCGACGGCGACGTCGAGGGCGCCTTGGGCGATGCCGAGGGCTTGGGCGCCGATGGTGAGCCGGGTGTGGTCCAGGGTGCGCAGGGCGGTCTTGAACCCGGTGCCGGGCTCGCCGATGATCCGGTCGACGGGGATGCGGCAGTTCTCGAAGTGGATCTCGCAGGTGGGGGATCCCTTGATGCCGAGCTTGTGCTCCCGGCTGCCGACGGAGAAGCCGGGGTCGTCGGCATGCACGACGAACGCGGAGATCCCGCGGGCGCCCTGAGCAGGGTCGGTCTTGGCCATCACCGTGTAGTACTGGGAGACGCCGGCGTTGGAGATCCAGCACTTCGTGCCGTTGAGCACCCAGCCGTCGCCGTCTCGGGAGGCGCGGGTGCGCATGGCGGCCGCGTCGGAGCCGGCTTCACGTTCGGACAGTGCGTAGCTGAACATCGCCCGCCCCGAGGCGACCTCGGGCAGGTACCTCCGCCGGAGGGTCTCGCTGCCGGCCAGCAGGATCGGCATGGTGCCGAGCTTGTTCACCGCCGGGATCAGCGAGCTGGAGGCGTCCGCGCGGGCGATCTCCTCCACGACGATGGCGCCGGCGATGGCGTCGGCACCCATACCGCCGTACTGCTCGGGGATGTGCACGGCCTGCAGGTCGGCGCGGCAGAGCACGTCGTAGACATCGTGCGGGAACTCGGCGGTGCGGTCGATCTCCGCGGCACGTGGTGCGATCGCGTGGTCGGCGATCTGGCGCACCGTCTTGCGCAACAGCTCATGATCTTCGGACAGCGTGTAACGGCTGGGCATGACTTATCGGCTTCCTGCCATCATCGAACGGGCCGGTTGCGGGGCGCAGCGCAGGATGTGCGGCGCGTAGAGGCGAGGCCGGATCTCGAGAGAGTCGGCGCGCAGAATGTCCGCCAGCGACAGCAGGTGCAGCCTGGGCTGGCCGTCTCGCCAGATCAGCGTGTAGGCATACCACGGGTTGGACCCGGGTTCCGGGTCGACGACGGTCCACCGGCGGGTGTCGGTACGCCCGAGCAGAACCGGCCGTCCACACCGATCGCAGACGTCACGCTGGAGGTCGGTCATGGCCCGGACCACCGGCCTGCGTGGACGTTGATCCAGGCGAGTTCACCAGCTCGGCTGCTCGGCGTATCCGCCCCGGTAGGCCACCACGCCGTCAGGTCCGCGTCCCGCTTCACCGCCACCGCAAACCGCCGGCGCATGCGCCCGCGGCCCGCGATCTCCTGAGCGTCCACAGCAGGTCATCCTTGTATACGTGGAAGTCCGATTGTAGGTCGACCTACTTGTCTTCTGCAACGTCCACGAGGAGACTGTCGCCGTTCTGCATGCCACGGATCTGGACCGGAAGGAGCAAACCGTCCATGAGTGACCAGGCACCTGCAATGGCACAGCTTCTGAAGGATGCGCCGTCGAACTGGGGCAAATGGGGGCCGGATGACGAACTCGGCTCGCTCAACTACCTGACCAACGCAGAGGTTCTGCGCGGCGTTCAAGCCGCGCGCCAGGGCAAGGTCTTCACACTGCAGGTACACATGGGTCACGAGAAGGGTGACCCGGTCTGGCCCGGCCGGCGAGGTGCCGAGCGGTACATGGTCGTGGACGAGGGCACGTGGCTAGGCGACAAGGCACCACAGTTCCCGGGCGGCCTGCACTACGCGGACGATTTCATCACGGCGTTTCTGCAGGGGTCGACGCAGTACGACGCGCTGGGTCACGTCTGGTACGACGGCAAGATCTACAACGGTTACGACGCCAGTACGACGATCGGCGGTCTGACGAAGGCGAGCGTGCTCCCCATAGCCGAGCACGGCGTGGCAGGTCGCGGAATTCTGATCGACCTGGCCAGGCATCGCGGCAAGGCGTCGTTGGCGAAGGGCGAAACATTCACCCATCAAGACGTGCTTGACGCGGCAGAGTCCCAAGGGGCCGCCATCGAAAAGCACGACGTCCTGTTGATCCGAACTGGATGGATTTCCACGTGGTACGAGAGCACGCCCGCGGAGTTCTACGAGGGATTCAACGAACCGGGACTCACCTACACACCCGAACTCGTCGAGTGGTTCCAAGAGATGGAAATTCCCAATCTGGTCACCGACACCATCGCCAACGAGGTGACGTACGAGCCGGACACAGGCGTCGCGCTGCCGCTCCATTGTGCCTTGATGCGCAATCTCGGTGTGGCGTTCACCGAAATCTGCACACTCGACGCCCTGGCTGAAGACTGTGCCACGGACGGGCAGTGGACGTTCCTCTATACCGCGGCTCCGCTGAAGGTTGTTCGCGGTACAGGGGCGCCCGTCAACCCGCTCGTCATCAAGTAGAACCGGTGCGGGCGCCTCGCTGATGCGACGAGGCAAGCGTTGCGGCTCGTGAGTGCAGCAGACGCGTTCGCGCTCGAAGGTCGAGGCGTTCCGCTATGTATGGTTTGCGCGTGCCGACACGCAGGCGGGTGACCTTCGACCCAATCGCAGAGGCGACGCGCCAGTGGGACGAGCGGTTCGGTCGGTCACTGCCGATGACGACCGTGATCTCGCTCATGCGAGCACATCAGCTGGTGCAGGCGGGTGTCGACGCGTGCCTGCTTCCCTTCGGACTCTCGTTCGCTCGCTATGAGGCACTCGTTCTCTTGTCCTTTACCCGACAAGGTCGCCTACCCATGAACAAGATGGGCGAGCGTCTCATGATCCACCCGACGAGCGTCACCAACATCGTCGATCGACTGGAACAGGATGGCCTGGTCATACGAGCAGAGAATCCTGCGGACCGCCGGTCACGACTGGTAGAGATCACATCGGTCGGTAGGAGCACCGCCGAACAAGCAACTCAAGCGCTGAACACGGCAGAGTTCGGGCTGGCAGCGATGCCTGACCGTGACCTGCAGGCACTAGTAGGGATCTTGCGGCGGCTGCGTCTCAATTCCGGAGACCTTCAGACCCAGTAGTCCAGGAGGCCGGCCCACTCGACTGCCACCGCAGGGACACAAAGAGTTCAAACCAGCTTCACACACACGAACGGCAGGAGCGTCATGGCATACGGCGTCGACCTCGAGACCGAATCGGGAATCGCCCTGGTGCGTCTCAACCGGCCTGAGCAGCGCAACGCCCTGGACGGGACCATGTTGACGCAGCTTGACGCTGCTCTCACGGAGAGCGAGGAGCGCGACGACGTCCAGGTGGTCATCGTCACCGGCGCTGATCCCGCCTTCTGCGCGGGCCTCGACGTGGGCGCGCTGACCCGGCCGGGCGGACTCAACATCAGCGAGCTGACGCCGAAGGGGCGACCCTGGCCCGCGCAGCATCACAAGCCGTGGATCGGCGCGATCAACGGCGTGGCTATCACTGGTGGTCTTGAGCTGGCGCTGGCCTGCGATTTCTTGATCGCCTCAGAACAGGCGCGCTTCGCCGACACCCACGCACGGCTCGGCATCCTGCCGTTTTGGGGACTGACCGCAGAGCTGCCGCAAGCCGTCGGGCTACGGGCCGCCCGACTGATGAGCCTGACCGGTAATTTGATCAATGCGCATGAGGCGCACGAGTGGGGTCTCGTCTCCCGGGTGGTCCCGCATGACCGGTTGATGACTGCTGCGCGCCAACTCGCTGAAGACATCACCAGCAATGATCTCGCGGCGGCACAAGTCATCAGGCAAGAGCATGAAGCGGGGCTGTCGATGAGCGCAGACTCCGCGCGAGACGTGGAAGTCCGGCGAGCAGTGGAATGGCAGGGGACCGGCTGGGACAGCGATCGCATGGCCGCGCGCATCGAGGCTGTGAAGCAACGGGGACGCGCGCAGAAGTAGCCTCTCCGGCGGGCGGTCTCGCGACCGCCCGCCGAGAACTAGGCGCGTAAGAGCCTTCAGCCTTGCTGATCCGGTGATCGACCTACTTGATGGCTTGCGGGTTGACCGGCGAGCCGACTGAGCCCGTCACGGTGAGTGGCGGCGCAACCAACATGAACTCGTAGACGCCATCCTCGGCGCAGTCCGCGGCCAGCGCCTCCATGTCCCACATCTCACCCAGGTAGATGCCTGCGTTGACGAGCATGATGATGTGCAGGGGCTGCCACACATCAGGACTCTCGTTGGGCAGCACCTCAGTTCCCCAGGTGTCGGTGGCCACCGCAGCGACGTGACGCGGGCAGAAGAAGTCCGCAGCACTGATGGCAAGCCCGGGTGCGGGGCCTCCGGCGAAGTCGCCCCAGGCGCCTGCAGTACGACGCTCGAGCATCTGCCCCGTGCGCACGAGAACGATGTCGCCCTCCTCGACGGCCACTCCCTGCCGCTGCGCGCACGCCTCGAGATCTTCGGCGCTGATCGGCTCACTCGTCTCAAGCCACTGCTTGCCCTTGAACCGAGGAATGTCCAGCAGAACTCCGCGACTGACCGCACGATCCCGTATGTTCGTTATGCTATTCTTCTTCGCGCCTTGGCTAGTCACCATTTCGGTGCCAAAGCCGTTGTACATCTGCCCTTCGTGATAGATGTGCGAGAGCGCGTCCCACTGAGTTGAGCACTGCAGCACGAGGTAGACGGCGTCATCGGTGTAACGCAGTGTGGGCAGGTGGTCTTGCGCCCCCGAAGAGATGTCGCCGCCGTCCTGGAGCATGAGGTGTACCGGGTTGATGCGGCCGAGGCCGCCCGTCATCGGACCCTCCCCGTCCAGCGGAAGAGCCAGTGAAAAGACTCTGCCCTTTCGCACGAGCTTGGCCGCAGCCGCGACCTTCTCAGCCGTGATGTAGTTGGCCGATCCCAACTCGTCCTCTGCCCCCCACTTCCCCCAATTGCGGTACTGGTGGGCTTTCTTCACCACCGACTCGACGCTGACAGGTGCATCAGTTGCGGTCACGACTATCCTTCCTTTGACGAACGGCCCCGCTACGGGTGGGTACGGATTTCTGTCACGACGACGTGGCGGTCTGTCGAGCGGCGAGCACCGCCGCGATGATCGCCACGGCGTAGACGATCTGCTTGACGGCTTCCGGAAGAGACGTGCCGGACAAGGTCGTACTGATGGTCTGCAGGATCAACGCGCCGCCAATCACGCCGATGTAGAGGCCCCGCCCCCCCATGATGCTGGCGCCGCCGAGTACCACGGCAGCCAGCGTCAGCAGGAGGTAAGGGTCACCCATACCCAGGAAACTCTGGTTGCCGTAGCCGTCGAGCATGATCGCAGTCAGCGCGGCGCACAGTCCGCTGATCGCGTAGACCGTGATGATGACGCGATTGACTCGTACCCCGGACAGGTAGGCGACCTGACGATTGCTACCGACCGCGTAGACGAACCGACCGAACACCGTCTTGCTCATTAGGAACGACGCGAGCGCGGCGAACCCGGCCAGGATGAAGATCACATAAGGAACGCCCTGGAAGTCGCCCTGAATCGCATTCACGACGACCTTGGGCGTGAACCCCTTAGGCGTGCCGTTGGTGTAGACCAGCACCACGCCGCTGAGGATCACATTGACCGCCAACGTCATCACGACTGGCGACAGTTTGAGGTAGACGATGCCGATACCGTTGGCGATTCCAATGGCCGCGCCCATCGCGCAGATCAAGGGCAGCGCCCACGCGACGTTACCGCTCGATCCGGCGCAAAAGCCCGTGAACATGACACCGGCGAGTGTGATGACGCTCGGGATCGACAGGTCCAGACCACCTGTCAGAACAACGACGAACTGACCGAAGCTTGCGATAGCCGTGAACGTGGCGATCGCCGCGACGCTCTTGACGAAACCGATCGAACCGTAGGACGAGCTGACCGCTTTGGACGCAAAAATAAGAACAACGAGAAAGACGTAGACGGCGAGGACGGTCCGGGTCGACCGTTGGCGCCACAGCATCTGCCACGTCGAGATGAGCTGCGGCTCTGGCGTGTCAACGGGTACTGCGGGCTGGCTGTATGCCACGTTTCGCTCGGCCCCTTCGCGTCGTAACGGCTACTTCATCGATAGGACGGCGCCGACCTGATCAGCCGGCCGGTGCCGTCCTCCACAGTCCGAGCGCTGGCTATCCATCGGCGGCAGAAAGGGAAGGTCGCAGCCGGGAGAAGAGCCACTGCCGCGCGCCTGACAGCGAGCCGGCGAGCACGGCCACGAGAAGCACCGACCCGTTCAGCACATTGGTGTAGAAGGACGACACCCCCAGGGCGAACAGCACGTCGGCGATCAGGTAGAGAATGAATGCCCCGATCATGCTGCCGACCACGTCACCACGGCCACCGCCGAACACCACGCCGCCGATCACCACAGCTGCGAACACGCTGAGGAGCAGGGGGCCGCCCACGTTGGGATCGCCACTGGCGCTCTGGGCCGTCAGAAAGATTCCGGCCAGCCCGTAGAGCAGGCCACCGAGGGTGTACGCAGCAAGGGACGTCGGGCCAACGCGGATGCCGTTCGCGGCGGCGGCGCCTGGATCCCCTCCGACGGCGTAGATGGCCCGCCCGAGTCTGGTTCGCTTGACCAGGATCCACAGGGCGACCACGACTACCAGGAGCACCAGTGCGGCGGGTATGGCCCCGCGGACGTTGCCCGTGAACCAGTTGACGAAGTCGAGCGGTACGGATCCCCCGGGCTGGCTCAGAATCAGGAGTGCCACGCCGCCCCAGAAGAACGACATGGCCAGCGTGGCGACGATAGAGGGGATGCGCAGGAGGACGACGAGGGCGCCATTGATGGCACCGATGGCGGCACCGGCACCGAGGGCAATCGGCACCATGAGAAGCTGCGATCCAGTGCTGGTCCCGATCTTCGTCGCGATGAGCACGTTGATGAGCGACAACACCGACCCGACGGACAGGTCGAATCCTCCGGCGAGGACGATCAGCGTCTCGCCGGCCGCCGCGATGGCGACTGCCGTCGCTTCATTCGTGAGGGTGTTGAACTGCAGCAGCGACAACACCCCGGGGTGTACCGCGACATAGATGAAGAACAGGACGACCAGGACTACCGCAGGGCCCACCGTGCCGGTCAGGGACATCCGTCGCCGGTAGACGCCGAACTCGCTGAGCTTCACCCAGGGGGCGCCCCGCCTCGTGACGCTCACAGTGCCGCCTCGGGCGCTTGCACGGGCATCGAGACGGAGTCATCGCGGGCGACGCCCAGCATCGCGGTCAGAACGCGGTCTCGGGTCATCTCGGACTGTGATAGCTCCGCGGCCTTGACGCCTCTGTAGAGCACGACAATGCGGTCGCTTACACCGAGCAGCTCCTCAATATCCGTCGAGTAGAACAGGATAGACTTCCCGGCCTCGGCCATCTCCTGCATCATGGCGAAGATCTCTGCCTTGGTGGCCACGTCCACCCCGCGGGTAGGGTCGTACATCAGCAACAGCTTGGTATCGGCGACCAGCCACTTCCCGAGGGCAATCTTCTGTTGGTTGCCGCCGCTCAGCGCTCGAACCTCCTTCACGAGGTTCTGTGGAGTGACGTTGACCCCTCGAGCTGCGCTCAAAGCTGCGCGTCGTTGGCGGGGTGTACGAACAACGCCGGCCGTTGCCAGCGCGCGCAGGCTCGGGAGCGTGATGTTGGCAAGGCCCGACATATCCACCATGACGCCCTCGGCCTTGCGATCCTCGGGCACCAGGCTGATCCCAAGTCCGCGGTGAATGGCGTCGTAGGGCGACCTGGGCTTGTAGGGCTGTCCATCCAACCGGATCGTGCCGGACGCCGCCCGTCGCGCGCCGAAAAGGGACAGGAACAGCTCGAGTTGGCCGTTGCCCTGCAGTGCTCCGAGGCCGACGATCTCTCCAGCGCGCAGCGAGAAGGACAGACCTTTCAGACCCGGTTCACAGCGCAGATCTTCGACGTCCAGTCGTACTTCTGAAGACACATCGCGCGTCTTTCGCAACGTGGCTTTGACATCGCGCCCAACCATCATCTGGATGACGTCTCGATCGCTTGCCTCGTGGGGAGCGAACGTCGCCACCTCGTGGCCGTTGCGCAGAACGGTGATCTTGTCCGCGATCTCACGGACCTCGCTCATCCGGTGAGAGATGAAGACCAGGGTCTTGCCCTTATCGCGCAGTCGGCGGACCTGACGAAACAGCCAATCCACCTGTTGCGCGCCCAGAGCCGCGGTGGGCTCGTCGAGGAGCAGCACCTGCGATGTGCGATCGAGGCTTCTCACAAGCTCCAGTTGCTGTCTCTCGGCGAGCGACAGCTCCGAAACGAGGGCTTCCGGGCTGACGCCGGCCAGCTCCCACCGCTGCAACATGCCGCTGGCCTGTTGAACGAGGCGATTCGTCGAGACCAGACGAAGCCTGTTCCTCGGCTCTCTTCCGAGCAACAAGTTCTGCGCGACAGTCAGGTAGGGAATCACCGTCAACTCTTGGTACGCAGTGGCAATGCCGGCGCCGAGAGCGTCGCGTGGCGAGTGCAGTCGAACCGACTCACCCGCCACGCGAATCTCTCCGGCGTCTGGCCGAATCAAGCCACTGAGAAGCTTCACCAGAGTTGACTTGCCCGCACCGTTCTCTCCGATGAGAGCATGCACGTCGCCGTCAGCCACAGCGAACGAGGCATTGTTAAGCGCGACCGTAGGGCCGTAATGCTTGCTCACCTCGACCACTTGCAGCCTTGCAACGTCGGTCACGAGCTCTCCCTCACCTACTGCAGTCTCTCCAGGGCTGACAAGAACTAGTTGCCGCCAGAATGCTGCTTGTCAAATGACAGCTTGTCCTGCGTCTTGCACCCATCGACCTGGTCGCAGGGCTTGGCGTCGCTGATCTTGTCGGACTTACCGGTCAGTGCCGCCTGCACGCCCTGCTCCACCAGTGGGTTCCAGAAGTCACCGAAGAAGCCCGGGTTGCTCACCACGCTCGGCGGGAAGACGAGTGCTCCCTGAGCCGGGTTGTCACCGACTGCCTTGACACCAAGCTGGTCGAGATCATCCGTCGTGAAGTACGGCAACGGCAGGATGGTGTCGTGTGCGATCTTCTGACCTTCCAGGATCTTCACCGAGTTGATGAAGGCGAGCTCACCTGAGTAGACCGGCGACCCGGCCGAGCTGCTGGGCAGGTGCGCGCAGCTGCTCGGGTCCACGTTCGCCTTCTGACAGATGTCCTTGGAAAGCATGTACAGGTGGTGCCCGTTGCTCATTTCACCGGCGCATGGGAGCGGCTGCTTTCCGCTGGAGATCAGGTACTGTGTTATCGCGTAGCAACCGGCCTCGGCGTAGATGCCGTCAAGGTTGGGGTGTCCAGACTGGATCTGGACAAATGCCGTCTTGCCTTGCGCCTGCGCCCACTCGCCGTTGGCCGAGCCAGCGACATGAATGTTCGGGTAATTCTTCAGGACATCCTTCAGAGCCTGTTCGCGGTCAGTGTCGACCGTTGTTCCGGGAACGCCAGAGATGTTGGCGATCTGCCCCTTGCCGTTCAGCTTCTTCGCCAGCCAGGTAGCCGACTTGATGCCCCATTCGTACTGGTCGATATGCACGTTATAGGCGCAAGGGGCCGTGACGAGGCTGTCGTACGCGTAGACGACGATTCCCTGTTGGCACGCCTTCTGAATCGTCGCGTTCAGGGCTGTGGGCGAGATCGGGTAGACGATGATGGCGTTCATACCCGCGTTGATCTCGTTGTTCAGAGTCTGAATCTGCTTCGTGACATCCGCGCCCGCGATGTCAACTCTCAGGTCGACCTTCTGGTCATACGGTGGAGTCGCCGCCACGGCCTTGACCAAGTTGGCAGCTTCATTCTGCCAGTCATTGCCGGTGTAGCTCAGACTCAGCGCGATCTTGTACTTACCAGCGTGAGACTGTCCGCCCGACGGGCTGGAGCTACTTCCACTGGCGCTCGTGCCGCCGCTGCTCGAGCCGCAGCCTGCCGCCACCACTGCGGCGGTCAGCAGCCCGACGGCTACCCCCCACTTTGGACGTTTCATCCCGTTCCGATCCCTTCTCAAAGACTGCCGACGTCACCGTCGTTGCGAGTACAGATCTTGTCCATCGCGGCCGCCAGCGCGGTCCGTGCTCCGGTAGGACTCCTTCCTCTCACCGCGAGGAGACAGGCAGCCAGACGCACCGAAGCGTCTCCGCCCCTCGGCAGTACCGACCGGTCGGTACGTTGTCCGTGGCGCGAGATTTCCTCACGCCGCGATCCGTGTCAAGCAGTTCGGGGGCTGTCGGAGATAACAACATGGCAACGGGCTGATCGGCCGAGACTCTGTCGATGTCGCTCTTGGTGACGGCGGCTCAGCCGCCTGGGCGCTTCGAGGCGGCGCTCCCCCCGCGCCCCGGTGTGCGGGCTCTCTGGCCCTGCCCTCGGCCATGCCGGGCCCGCGTCTCACGACAGAGGGACCATCGAGCGCTCTGCTGGCGACCGGTCAACTGCTCCGCTGCGAGCAGTGAATTTCGCTCGGCCCCTTTCCACGGCGGGCCACGTGTGGCAAGGTCCTGAAGGGATCCGTACCGACTAGTCGGTATGGCACCGTCACCAACCGGAGGTCGTAGCCGCCGATGCCGCATCCGCCCGTAGATCGCCCCAGGTGCGTCCTCGCCCGCCTGCACTGGCAGACCGCCACCGCCGGCCGACCGTCACCAGGCGCGGAGCGGGGCAGGGGCAGAGTCCGGCTGTCTGGACCCGGCCCATGCCTCGGTGTTGAAGGCGGCACACGCCGCGCTACCAGTCGTTGCGCGACCGCAAAGGAGTAGTGGATTCGTGCCCAGCACAACGAAGCCATGGTTGGCCCTCTACGACGAAGGCAAGCCCGCCGGCATCGACCTTGAGTACGACAACGCCCTGGACATGTTCAAGGCCGCCGTACGACGCTCCCCCGACTCACCGCTTATTCACTACTTCGACACCAGCTTGAGCGTCGTCGAGGTCGACCGACTGAGTGATGCAGTCGCGTGCGGTCTGCTGGCGAACGGCGTGCACGAAGGCGACAGGGTCGCCGTCTACCTGCAGAACGTGCCGCAGTTCCTGATCGGCATGGTCGCCATTTGGAAGACCGGCGCCACCATGGTGTCGATCAACCCGATGTACCGCGGCAAGGAAGTGGAGCACCTGCTCAACGACTCGGGCGCGGTCGCCATCATCTGCTTGCAGTCGCTCTACAACGACGTGATCGCCGGCTTGCGCTCGGCCACCAAGCTTTCTACGGTTATCACGACCTCGGAGTTGGACTTTCAGCACCAACCTCACGAGCGCTTGTTCGCCAACATCGAGCGGCAACAGCCCGACGACACTCTCGATTTTCTGGAAGTTGCCAGCAGCTACGCCGGCGAGAAGCCGCCGCCCGTCACGCTCGACCTGGACTCGGTCGCGTTTCTCACCTATACCTCCGGAACGACCGGGCCGTCCAAGGGCGCGATGAACACACATCGCAACGTCATCTTCACCGCGCAGGCCTACCGAGACTGGATCGAGCTCACCCCCGACGATGTCGTGCTCGGTGTGGCTCCCCTGTTCCACATCACCGGGCTCATCGGCCACATGGCGCTGTGCCTGCTGCTGCCGGCGCCCCTGGTGCTGGGCTACCGCTTCGATGCGCCCGTAGTGCTCGAACTGATCGAGCGCTACGCAGTGACCTTCACTATCGGCTCTATCACCGTGTTCGTCGCCCTCATGAACGAACCCAGCGCCAAACACCGGGACACTAGCTCCATGCGGAAGGTGTACACCGGAGGGCAGCCGGTTCCGCCCACCATCGTCGATGACTTCGAACGACAGTTCGGCACCTACATTCATGTCGCATACGGGCTCACCGAGTCGACATCTCCTTCGCATTTCGTGCCCTTGCGTTCACGGTCACCGATCGATCCAAACTCCGGCGCGCTGGCGGTAGGGGTGCCCATCTTTGACACGGACGCCGCCATTCTGAACGAGGAGGGTGTGGAGGTAGCTCCCGGAGAGGTCGGGGAGATCGTGCTGGCGGGGCCGCAGATCGTGCCTGGCTACTGGGAGAAGCCCGAGGAAACGGCTCATGCATTCCACGACGGTTGGTTTCACACCGGCGATGTCGGGGTGATGGACGAACACGGCTGGTTCTACGTGGTCGACCGAAAGAAGGACATGATCAATGCCTCGGGATACAAGGTCTGGCCACGCGAGGTGGAGGATGTGCTCTACCAGCATCCGGCGGTGCGCGAAGCAGCCGTCGTCGGTGTCGCGGATCAGTATCGGGGCGAAACCGTTAAGGCTTTCATCAGCCTGAAACCAGACCAGACCGTCACAGCCGAAGAGCTCAAGGCGTTCTGCAAGGAACGGATCGCGGCCTACAAGTATCCACGGGAGATCGAGTTCCTCGAGGATCTGCCCAAGACGGTGACTGGGAAGATCCTCCGCCGCGAGCTCCGTACCTGACGTCCAGCGAGAAGTAGTGGGGAGGTCCTGATGCCGTACCAGTTCACGGAGAAGGGTGTGGAGACTCTCGAGGAGGTCAAGCGGTTCCTCGATGATCACATCTATCCGAACGAGCAGGAGTATCTCGAGCAGGCGCACGAGGTCGGG
>Ga0207652_10001680_pt1 | contig 19380 bp, 29 predicted proteins | sample KBSC63BmetaG_FD_184334 | JGI IMG/M metagenome (GOLD analysis project Ga0207652, IMG submission 184334) | Corn rhizosphere microbial communities from Kellogg Biological Station, Michigan, USA - KBS C6-3B metaG (SPAdes) (version 2) | ecosystem: Host-associated > Plants > Roots > Rhizosphere ... | reverse complement strand
AGCACGAAGGCGTGCAGCGCCGCGCCCCCCAGCGCCGTCAGCCACGCCGTGTGCACCAGCGGCAACGCCAGCAGCTCGACGAACACGGCCACGTAGTTCGGGTGCCGCACGAACTGGTACGGCCCCCCGGTGACCACCCCCAGCGCCAGCGAGTTCACGACGTTCACGTTCCAGTGCGCCGCCATGGTGCGGATGACCCACCAGCGCAGCACGTTCGCCGCGAGAAAGGCCAGCAGCGCCGGCACCGCCAGAGCGGCGATCAGCGGGCGGCGCGCCCACACCACCTCGACCGCCGCGGCCACCAGCACCGCGGTGTGCAGCGAGACCATCAGCGCGAACCCGCGCTCGCGCTCGCGCGAGAACCCCAGCTCCTGCAACTGGCGCTGGTGTCGCCGCGACAGGCGCATCTCCAGCAACCGCCCCCCGCCCACCGCCACCAGCAACGCCAGGTAAGCCCACACATCCACGGGAAGCCTGCTCATCACAGCCACTCCAGCAGCGACAGCTCGGTGGTCAGCCCGGGACCGAACGCCGTCATGACGCCGCGGGTGCCCCGCCCCGGTCGCCGCCCATTCATCCAGCGCTCCAGCACGAACAGCACCGACGCGCTCGACTGGTTTCCGTAGTCGCGCAGCACGTCCCACGACGGCTGGGTGTGCGCGCGTGTCAGCCCCAGCGCCTCCTCGGCGGCGCCCAGGATGCGCTTGCCCCCGGGGTGCAACACGAACGCCGACAGCGCTCGCATGTCGATCCCCGCGCGCGCGGTCAACCGCTGCACCTGCTCGTGCAGATCCTCGCGCACGTTCGCGGGGACGTGCTTGGCCAGCACGGCGTGGAAGCCGTCCTCGTGCAGATCGAACCCCAGCGCGTCGGTGCTGGCGACGCGCGTGTAGCACAGCGAGTCCACCACGCGCACCACGCCGGCGCGGGCGGCCTGCGCCTCGGGCGTCTCGTCGCCCGCCATCAGCACGGCGGCGGCGCCGTCGCCGAACAGCGCCGACGCGACCAGGTTGTCCATCGACAGATCGCCCCGCTGCAGGCTGAGGCTGGGCAGCTCGATGGCCAGCACCACCGCCCGCGCGCGCGGGTGCGCGCGCAGGTAATCGGAGGCGCGCGCGACCGAGGCGGCGCCGCCCACGCAACCCAGCTCGGTGATGGGCAGGCGGACCACATCGCGCCGCATGCCCAGCGCGTCCAGCAGGAACGCGTCCACCGACGGGATCATCACGCCCGTGCAAGATACCGACACGATCAGATCGATCTCATCCGCCGGACGCTCGCCGCCCGACAGACAGGCACGCAGCACCTGCTCACCCAGGCGGCGCGCCTGCGCGGCGTACAGCCGCATCGTCTCCGTCAGCGAGCGCGGCGCGACGACGTCGGCCAGCGGCAGCACGCTGTACCGCGTGGATACCTCGGCGTGATCGAACAGCGCCATGGCGGCGTCCAGCCTCCGCTTCTCCAGCGCGAACAGCGGCGCGAAGGCGGCCTTCACCTGGTCCTGCGTGGCCGCGAACGGGGGAACCAAGGTCGCGACGCTGGTGATGACCGGCAACTTGCCTCCACCCTGACACGTCCCCCGTTTCCGCTCAAACCAAAGCAGCGCGAAAACGTTCACCGCTCGACGACGCGAAAAATTTTCGAAAAAGAAGGTAACCGGCCAGTAAGCCGGTGCGTTCACTCTTTCCTTCAGCGAAGCGCGATCCAGAGGAAGCCGGCAAGCTCCGCGACGGTGGTGCCTATCAGCGTGGCGACGGCGCGGAAGGCCAGGCCCTCCCAGCGGCCTGTTTCGCGCCAGGCGCCGGCGCCCAGCGCGTGCCACTGCCAGGCGGCGACGGGAAACATCAGCGCGGCGCCCAGCGCGGCCGGCAGCGGCAGGCCGGCACGCATCAACAGCGGGATGGCACCGTAGATCGCCACCAGCGACACGCGGTACAGCGCGGCCGCGCGCGCCCCGCCCAGCCGCACCACCAGCGTGCGCTTACCCACGGCGGCGTCGCCGGCGGCGTCGGGAAACTCGATGGCCAGCAGCATCGCGAACTGCAGACCCATCAACGGCAGCTGCGCCGCCAGCAAATGGTCCACGCCCATCACGCCGCGCGCCTGTTGCAGGAAGCCAACCAGGGGCGTCAGCCCGGTGACCACGATGGCCGTCGTCAGCTCGCCCAGGCCGCGCGAATGCAAGCGCAGCGGCGGCGCGCTGTACGCCCACGCCAGGGCCAGCGCCAGGATCAGCGCCAGCGCCGCCGCGCGCCCGCCGCTGCTGCCGATGATCGCGATGACGACCACCGCGATGGCCGCCAGCGCCTGCGCGGCCCGCAGCGCCACACGCGGGGACAGGACCCCGCCCACCAGCACGCGGCTGCCGCCGGACCACTGCGTGGGCGTCAGGTTCGCGCGATCGGCGGCCACGTCGAAGTAGTCGTTCGCGTAGTGGGTCATCAACTGGATCGCGGTGATCGCCGCCTGCCCCAGCAGATAGGGACCGATGGCCAGCGCCGCGCCGGTGGTGACGGCGACCGCCGCGCCCAGCCCGTACAGGAAGAAGCCGCCCACCAGGAACTGCGGCCGCCCCAATCGCACGAAGGCCGCCAGCCAGCTCATCCGAGGATCCTTACCTCGCTTTCCTTCGCCGCGCGTACCGGCGGCCCTCAACAGCACCGCCGCGCGGCGAAAGAGGCACGCCCGATGTGCCGATTTCGCACGACCCGGGCGATTCGCCGCGGCCTCTACACGCGTCGCCAGGAGCCGCGTGATCCGCGCTGCTGGGGCCCGGTTTCGGGCCCAGAGGCCGGGGACGGTTGCCGCTGCTGCTCTACCTCTTGCAGGGCGCGCAGCACCTCGGCCACCGCCTGGTACAGCGCCTCGGGGATCTCGTCCCCCTCGGCGACGCCGTTCAGCGCGCGGGCCAGGCCCACGTCGCGGTAGATGGGCACGCCGGCCTCGCGCGCCGCCTGCTTGATCTGCTCGGCCAGCAGGCGCTCGCCCTTCGCCACGATCACCGGCGCCTCGTCGGCGTCGCGATCGTAGCGCACGGCCACCGCGATGTGCTCCGGGTTCACCACGACGAAGGCTGCTCTTCGGACGTCATCGAGCATTCGTTGCTGGGCAAGCTGGCGGTGCAGGCGCTGTCGCTCGGCCTTGTGCTGGGGATCGCCCTCCGTCTCCTTGTGCTCGCGCTTCACCTCCTCGCGGGTCATCCGCAACGACCGCCGGTGCCGGCGGGTCACCAGGACGGCGTCCAGCAGCGCCAGCGCCAGCAGCGCGAACGCCACGCGAAGCCCCAGCGCGCGCGCCCAGGCGCCCAGCGCGGCCAGCACCGTGACCGGCGCCGCGCCCACCAGCGCGGGCAGCTGGCGCAGCGGCGCGCCCAGGCTGGCGAACACCAGCGCCGCCACGGCGGCCAGCTTCAGCAGCCCCTTCCCCACCTCGGCCACCGTTCGCGGACTGAACAGGCGCCCCAGCCCCGCGAGCGGCGACAGCCGGGCGCTATCGGGGGCCACCGCCTGCCAGGCCCAGAGCCCCCGGGTCTGCAGCGCCCCAGCCAGCACCGTGAAGCCCAGGGCGGCCAGCAACGGCAGCAGCGCCACCCCCGTCGCGACGTCGGTCGCGCGGGCGACGGCGGCGGGCAGCGACGGGTGCTTCAACGACAGGGCGAACGTGAATCGGAACAGCCCCAACAAACGCGCCATCGCCGCCGGCCCGCCCCAGGACACGACCGCGATCACGGCCAGCAGCGCGATCGCCGACGACAGCTCGCGGCTGTGCGCGACCTGCCCGCGTTGCCGCGCCTGCAGCAAGCGCCGCGCTGTCGGCTGCTCGGTGGGCTCGGCGCCGGATCGTGCCATGGCCCGACCTGTCTACCGCGCCGGCGCCCGCGCCCCAAGGGGACGACGAAATGGCCGATCCGATGCCCGGCCTCGTCCGTAGTCGTGGCCAGGAAGGAGATACCGACATGAGCGAGAAGGACAACGTGGCGCGGGTGGTACGGATCTACGAGGCGTTCGGCCGGGGCGACGTCCCCTTCATCATCGACCAGCTGACCGACGACGTGCGTTGGACGACGCACTTCGATCCGGTGGTGCCATGGTCGGGCAACTATCAGGGCAAGGCATCGGTGCCCCGGTTCTTCGCGGCGATCGCGGACGCCGGTGACGTCACCGCCTTCAGCCCGGCGGAGTTCGTGGCCCAGGGTGACACGGTGGTATCGACCGGCGAATTCGGGATCAAGGTGAAGACCACGGGGAAGTCCAGCCTGACCCGCTGGGTGTTCATCTGGAAGTTCCGCGAAGGCCGCGTGTACGACTACGAGCAGTTTCACGACGCGTCGATCGCGGACGCGTTCCGATAGCGGCGCGCGGCCGTCAGATCCCCAGACCGACCTTCAGCGACCAGGTGTCGGCGTCGATGCCCGACAGGTTCTTGTTCTGCAGGAACAGGTTTCCGGGGCGCAGGAAGCCGAAGGCGACGCTGACGTAGGCGCGCTTGGCGAAGTACACCTCGACGCCGGCGTCCACCCCCAGCTGCCAGTACCCCGTCGCCGACGACGAGCCGGCCTGCATGCGCCGCATGTAGCCCGCGCCGGCGAGCCCTTCGATGAATGGCGTGAAGCGCCCCGGTAGCTGGAAGCCGGTGGTGGCCGACTCGGCGAGGAAATAGTCGCCGGTCCGCTGGAACTGGCCGCTCTCCCAGCCGAACTGCGACGAGAAGCCGACGCGCAGATAGCTCGACGTCGGATAGGCGTCGAGGGACAGGCTCTCGAACGTCTCGGACGCCGCCCCACCCGTGCCGCCCGTGGCCGGCATCCGGGAGAACGAGAACCACCGGTAGGCCAGCTTCAGCCGCGGGTGATAGGGCCAGGGGCCAGAGACGACGGCCGCTGCAGCAGGCTCCGGCGGTCGCGCCTTGGCAGTCAGATCGGCGGCGGGCGCTGCGTGCGAGGGACCTTCAGCCGGCGATGCCGGCTCCGCCACTGGCGGGGCGGGCACGGCCACCGGCGCAGGCGGTGGCAGGGACGCGCGGGGCGGCGCGGCCACGGGCGCAGGCGGTTCGCCAGCAGGTGGCGCGACGGCCGCCCGCGGTGCGAGGGCAGGCGGATCGACAGGGGGAGGCGTCATCGCGGGCGCCTGCGCGGGAACGACCGCCACAGGTGCCAGCGCGGCCGGCTGTCCGATCGGCGCAGGCGCCGCTGGCTGCGAAGGCGACGCGGCGACCGGTGGCGTCGCCGGAGGAACGGGGACGACGGCTGGCGCGGCAGGCTTCACGGGCACCGCTACGGCTGGCGGCGGGGCAGGCTTCACCGCCGCGGCGGCGGCTGGGGGCACGCCAGGCTTCACGGCCGCCGCCACGGCTGGCGCCGCGGCAGGCTTGACTGCCGAGACCGGCTTCACGGGGGCGGCCACGACAGCCGCGGTCGGGGCACGCCTGACCGGCGGGGGTGTCGCGGGCAGCTCGCGCGCCAGCTTCGGATCGTCGAAGGCGTCCGAAGCATCGGCGGCGCGCGCTAGCGGAGCGCGCGCGATCGCGCCCGTGACCGTCACGATCGCGACGGCCGCCAGCGCGAATCGGCGCCCAGCAACGAGCCCCTGCCTCCCCTTCGGCATACCGCCTCTTTCGACAGGACCCGCCCGGTCCTGAAGAACCCACCCCGAGGTCCGACGCCTACCGTGACCTCCAGACGCCGAACGCGCGCTCGAACAGGCCGACCCAGGCGGGGAAGCCGGCGACGAGCGCCCCGTCGAGCGCGCCCAGCCCCAGCAGCACCAGCCCCAGCCCCAGCAGCGCCTTCGCCGGCATGGCCACGAAGTAGAGGGGGAGCTGGGGCGCGGCGCGGCCCACCATCCCCAGCACCACGTCGGCCAGCCAGGCCGCCACCAGCACCGGCGCCGCCAGGCCCAGCGCGCTCTCCATCAGCTTCGCCACCGATGTCGTCACCAGCATGGCGACGGGCGCCAGGGATGCCGCGGTCAGCCCGCCGCCCACGGGCACCGCCTGGTAGCTACGCCCCAGCGCGTTCGCGAACAGGCGCAGCCCGCCCAGTTCGAGGAAGGCGATCACCGACACGAAGAGGTACAGATCTCCGGTCGGGCTGGTGCGCTCGTCGGACAGCGGTGACAGCACCTCCGCCAGGTTCGCGCCGCGCGCCAGATCGACCAGCCGTCCGGCGGCCTCGGCGGCGCGAAAGGCCGCGCCCACGCACAGGCCGACGGTCAGCCCCACGAAGAGCTCGCGCGCCACCAGCAACGTCCACCCCACCGGCCCCAGCGTCATCAGCGGCAGCGACGCCAGCGCCGGCAAACACAGCACGGCCAGCATCACCCCCAGTCCGATGCGGACCGACCCCGCCACGCGCGGCCCGCCCAGCGCGGGCACCAGCCAGGCGAGCGGGACCGTGCGCGCCGCCGCCAGCCCCAGCGCCAGCAACAGCGGTTGCCACGAGTCACCGCCGGCGGCGATCACCGCAGCGCCGGAAAGGCGAGGAAGAGCGCTTGCGAGAACCGCACCAGCTGCGCGCCCAGCACCGGCCCCATCGCCAGCAGCGTCAGCGCCACCACGATCAGCTTCGGGACGAACGCCAGCGTCTGGTCCTGGATCTGCGTGGCCGCCTGCACGACGCCGACCAGGAAGCCGACCAGCAGGCTGGCCAGCAGCGGAGGCGCCGACACCAGCAGCGCCAGCAGCAGCCCCTCGCGCGCGGCGCGCAGGATCAACTCCGTCGCGGTGCCGCCGCTCACAGGCACCTCTCTCCGAAGCAGAGACGTCTCGATCGCGCCCCCTTCACAGGTAGCTCTCCACCAGGCCGCGCGCCACCAGGTGCCAGCCGTCGGCCAGGACGAACAGCAGCAGTTTGAACGGCAGCGAGACCGTCGTGGGCGTCAGCATGTGCATGCCCAGCGCCAGCAGCAGGTTCGCGATGACCATGTCCAGCACCAGGAAGGGGATGAACAACAGAAAGCCGATCTCGAAGGCGCGACGCAGCTCGGAGGTGACGAACGCGGGCACGATCACCAGCAGGTCCTGATCCGTGATCGAGGCGCGCTCGGCGGTGGTGCGCATGCGCAACGCCAGCCCGTAAAACGTGGCGCGGTCGCGCTTGTCCGCGTGCTTCAGCAGGAACTGTCGCAGGGGCTCCTTCGCGCGCGCGCCTGCTTGCTCCAGCTGGTCCAGCGTCTGCGGGTTCGCCAGATCGGCGCTGGTGCTGCCGAGCGCGATCACGGGCTTCACCGCGTCGTACATCCGCTCGCCGGTCGGGGCCATCACGTACACGGTCAGGATCAGCGCCAGACCGGTGATGACGGGCGTGGGCGGCACCTGGGGCGTGCCGATCGCGCTGCGCAGGATCGACAGCACCACGGCGACCTTCACGAAGCAGGTGGTCATCAGCAGCGCGAACGGCACCAGCGACAGCGCGCTCATCACCAGGATCAACAGCAGGGGGCGCGAGCCCAGGCCCAGCTCGGCGGCCGGGGCAGCGGCGTGCGCCGCGTGGGCCGCCGCCGGCGCCAGCAGCGTGCCCAGGGCGCCGCCCGCCCAGGCCCAGCGCCTCACGGCGTCTCCGAGCCCGAGCGCGAACCGCGCCCGAGCACACGCGCCAGCACGTCGGAGAAGCTGGCCCCAGCCTCCGCCGCCGGCAGCGACGCCTGCACCTCGGCGGTGCCCAGCTCGGCCAGCATGGTCATCGGACCATCACCCACGCCGATCAGGAACGAGCGGCCCGCCGTCTCGACCACGTACAGCGCGCGGCGGGGCTCGAGCGGGCAGCGCGCCAGCACCTTGATGGGGCCGTTCGGCCGGCCGAGACCACGCCGGCTGAGCAGCTTCAACGCCACGTACGCCAGCAGGCAGACCACGCCCAGGGACACCAGCGACACCGCGAGAGATCCCCCCAGACCCGGTAACGAACCCGAGCTGTCCATTCACGTCCTCCTGGACGGCGTTATCCGTCATCAGGACGTGAAATGTCAAAAGGACCCTGGCGGGTCCTTTCTACATGGGCCGCAGGGTCAGCGCCTGGGGCTTGGGCTACGCGGTCATCCTCATTCGTCGTCGTAGAACAGCGACTCGCGGCTGTCGAGGAAGGTCTGGATGGTCTCCGCGTCCGCGGGCGACATGTTCAGGAAGCGCACGCCCATCCCCGGGGCGCTGTCGGTGCGGTGCAGGGACGAGTTCTCGCGAACCCAGCGCACCTCCGTGTCGCACTCGATGGGACGCGCCGCGCCGGGCAGCGTGAACTTCAGGTGGACATGTTCGCCTACCCGCTTGATCTGATGGGTGGCGATGAACAGACCGCCGGTGCTGATGTTCTGGGTCAGACCGGTGTAGAAGTTGGTATCGCTCTCGAGATCGACCGCGACCTCCAGGTCGTGGCGCTCGGCGGCGCGCTGCTGCGGCTCGGCATTCGGAGCATGGATGGAAGCGGCTGAGCTCATGAAATCTCCTCGACCGACGTCCGTGGAAACTATCGGTCGCAAGTGTCTTCGGCGGCCCCTTCCGAAAACTGAAGGCCTTGAAGGCCGCGGACTTGCAGCAAAAACGCTACGCTCGAGGCCCCCGCCCCGGCCACAGGCCGCCGGCGGAAAGCGCCAGGGACGCCAGGAACGCCAGGAACGCCAGGAACGCCAGGAACGCCAGGAACGCCAGGAACGGACGGGATGGGTAGCGGACCCTGAACCTCCCTCGGCGTTCCTGGGGTCCGCTGGCGTCCCGGCGCTCTGCGGAAAAAGAAAAAGGGGGCTCACGGATACCGTGGCCCCCTGGTCTCACTGCGGCGCCTTCAGGCGCTGATCGCCTACTCTTCGGACTTCTTCTTCTTCGGAGCGGCGGGCTTCTTCTCGGCCTTGGCCTCGCCCTTCGGAGCCTTCTCCTTGGCGGTGGTCTTGGTGGCCTTCTCGGCCTTGGCCTCGGACTTCGGGGCCTTGGCCTTGGCGGGCTTCTCGGCGCCCTTGTCCGCCGTCTTGGAGGCGGGGGCTGCCTTCGGCGCGTCGTCCGGGATCAGCTCGAGCAGTGACATCGGCGCCGCGTCGCCCGGGCGCTGCCCGATCTTGACGATGCGGGTGTAGCCGCCGCGGCGGGCCGCGAAGCGGGGGGCGATGTCGTCGAACAGCTTAGTGACGGCCAGGCGGTCACGCACCACCCGGCGCGCCATACGCACCGCGTGAACGACCCGCGCGGACTCGTCCGGCGTGCGACGATCAGCCTTCTTGGACAGGATGTCCCCCACCCGGCGTGCCCAGGTGATGGTGCGCTCCGCCAGCCGTCGCGTCTCCTTGGCCTTCGCGTCCGTGGTCTGGATGCGCTCGTTGGTCAGAAGCGCCGCCACCAGGTTCGAAAACAAGGCCTTCCGATGCGCCGTCGGCCGAGAAAGGTGAACTCCCGCTCTACGATGTCTCATAACGTCCGTCTCTTTCGAAAATCAGTCATCAAAGCCGGCGAAGCCGGCCCCTGGGTTCGAGCCCGCTTAAGCCTTCTTCAAGCCTTTTTGGGCGGGCCGTCGCCCGGCCAACCCTCGAGCTTCATGCCGAGCGACAGCCCCATCTCGGCGAGAATCTCCTTGATCTCCTTCAGCGACTTGCGGCCGAAGTTCTTCGTCTTCAGCATCTCGGACTCGGTCTTCTGCACCAGCTCGCCGATGTAGCGGATGTTGGCGTTCTGCAGGCAGTTCGCCGAGCGCACGGACAGCTCGAGCTCGTCGACCGACTTCCACAGGTTCTCGTTCAGCTTGGCCTGCTCCTCCGAGACGGGCACCTCGTGAGCCGGCTCCGAGCCTTCCTCGAAGTTGATGAAGATCGACAGCTGGTCCTTCAGGATCTTCGCCGCGAACGCCACGGCGTCCTCCGGGCGGACCGCGCCGTTCGTCCACACCTCCAGCGACAGACGATCGTAGTCGGTCTGCTGGCCGACGCGGGCGTTCGTCACCTGGAAGTTCACCTTGCGGATGGGCGAGAACAGCGAGTCGATCGGCACAACGCCCACCGGCGTCGTGACCGACTTGTTGCGATCGGCCTGCACGTAGCCACGACCCGTGCCCACGTACAGCTCCATGCGCAGCTTGGCGCCCTTCGAGCACGTGCAGACGATGTGATCGGGGTTCAGCACCTCGACGCCGTCGCTGACCTGGATGTCGCCGGCGGTGACCTTGCCCTCGCCGTCCTTCTCCAGGCGCAGCACGCGCGCCTTGGTGTCGGCCGACTTCAGCAGAACCTCTTTCAGGTTCAGCACGATGTCGGTCACGTCCTCGACCACGTTCGGGATCGACGTGAACTCGTGCAGCGCGCCCTCGATCTTGACCGCCGTGATGGCCACGCCCTGCAGCGACGACAGCAGGATCCGGCGCAGGCCGTTCCCCAGCGTCGTGCCGAAGCCCCGCTCGAGCGGCTCGCAGGTGAAGCGGCCGTACATCGGGGTCAGCGTCTCGGGATCGACCTCGAGCTTGCGCGGACGGATCAGATCGCGCCAATTGCGGGAAACGAACGAGTTCTGCGAGCCTTGACTCGATGAGGTCAGTGCAGCGGTAGCCATTCAGCTCTCCTCTTACGTGTGCAGCGAAACCGAGATCGAAAAAATCGCGAAGACCAAAGACGACCAGGGGCGACGCGGATTGTCCGCGTCGCCTCGCCGGCGGTATTTAGCGCGAATACAACTCGACGATCAGCTGCTCGCGGATCGGCAGGGTCAGATCCTCGCGCGACGGCAGCGAGGTCAGGCGGCCCTTGAAACCTTCCTTGTCCAGCTCCAGCCAGCGCGGGACGCCCCGGCGGTCGACGGCGCCCAGGCTCTCCAGGATGCGCGTCACCTTCTTCGAGCTGTCACGCACCTCGACCGCGTCGTTGGCGCGGCAGAGGAACGACGGGATGTTCACCTTCTGGCCGTTCACCCGGAAGTGACCGTGACGAACCAACTGGCGCGCCTCGGCGTGATCCGACGCGAAGCCCATGCGGTAGACGACGTTGTCCAGGCGGCGCTCCAGCAACTGCAGCAGATTCTCGCCGGCCACGCCCTTCATGCGGATGGCCTTGTAGTAGTAGCCACGGAACTGGCGCTCGGCCAGGCCGTAGATGCGCTTGACCTTCTGCTTCTCGCGAAGCTGGGCGCCGTAGTTCGAGACCTTGCGGCGGCGCGCCTGGCCGTGCTGACCGGGGGCGTACGCGCGACGCTCGTAACCGCACTTGTCCGTGTAGCAGCGGTCCCCCTTGAGGAACAGCTTCATGTCTTCGCGCCGACAGAGGCGGCACACCGGTCCCGAATAGTTCGCCATCTCTCTTCAGATTCCTTTCAGATACTTCCCAGAGCCGATGAAATCAGACGCGGCGCCGCTTGGGCGGCCGGCAACCGTTGTGCGGAATCGGCGTCAGGTCGCGGATGAGCGCGATCTTGAACCCCGCCGCCGCCAGCGCGCGCAGCGCCGACTCGCGGCCCGAACCAGGACCGCGCACGAACACCGACAGCGAGCGCATGCCGTGCTCCATGGCCTTGTGACCAGCATCCTCGGCCGCCAGCTGCGCCGCGAACGGCGTCGACTTGCGAGAGCCCTTGAAGCCCTTCACGCCGGCGGACGACCACGACACCACGTTCCCCGAGACATCGGTGATGGTGACGATGGTGTTGTTGAACGACGCCGTGATGTGCGCGATGCCGCTCTGAATGTTCTTCTTGACCTTCTTGGCCTTGGACTTGGGCTTGTTCTCTTGTGCAGTCGCCATGTGTGAATCTTTCCGCCGCCTTAAACGGCGGTGTCCTTACGCTTGATGGCCTGGCCCTTGCGCGGCCCCTTGCGCGTACGCGCGTTGGTGTGCGTCCGCTGGCCGCGGGCGGGAAGGTTCTTGCGGTGCCGCAAGCCCCGGTAGCAACCCAGGTCCATCAGGCGCTTGATGCTCAGGCCCACATCGCGGCGCAGATCACCTTCCACCTTCAGACCCTGCTGCTCGATGGTCTCACGGATGCGGCGCGCCTCGTTGTCGTCCAGATCATCCGTCCGCTTGTCGAGGGGAACCTCGGCCGCGGCCAGGATCTTGCGCGACAGATTCTTGCCGATTCCGTAGAGGTAGGTGAGAGCGATCTCCATGCGCTTGTTGCGCGGGAGATCGACGCCGGCGATACGTGCCATCAGATGGATCCTTTCCTGACGTTCTTTTGAAGCCTGGGAGCTTGGTTGCTCAGCCCTGCCGCTGCTTGTGACGAGAGTTCTCGCAGATGACGCGCAGGACACCGCGGCGGCGGATGACCTTGCACTTTTCACAAACCTTCTTCACGGACGCTCTGACCTTCATGTCTCACTCCTGCCGCGCGCAATTCTCGACGGCAAAACTTGTCACGCCCTCGAGAGCACAAACGGACCATTTTCGGTTATGGCCACGCTATGCTCAAAATGGGCCGAGAGGCTACCATCTTTGGTTACAGCCGTCCAGCCATCTTCTTCTGTGAAGACTTCGGCACTTCCGGCGTTGATCATCGGCTCGATGGCCACCACGAGACCGACCGACAATCGCAGGCCTCGCCCCGCCACCCCGTAGTTCGGGACGTGAGGCTCCTCGTGCATCTTGCGGCCGATGCCGTGCCCGACGAACTGGCGGACCACCCCGTAGCCCAGCGGCTCCACCGTCGACTGCACGGCGTGGCCGATGTCTCCCAGGCGCTGTCCGGGCTGGCAGGCGGCGATGGCGCGCTCCAGTGATTCGCGCGTCGCGTCCATCAGCCGCTTGGCGTCGTCGGAGACCTGCCCGATCGGCAGCGTGCGGGCCGAATCGCCGCACCAGCCGTCCTTGAAGGCCCCGAAGTCGACCGACAGCAGGTCGCCGTCCTTCAGGACGACGTCCTTGCGGGGGATGCCGTGGACCACCACCTCGTTGACCGACGTGCACAGCACCGCCGGGTAACCGTGATACCCCAGGAACGCCGACTCGCCTTTGAGCTGCTTCAGGCGCTTGTCGGCGATCTCGTTCAGCTCCCAGGTGCTCATCCCGGGCTTGGCGGCCGCCTCCAGGGTGTCCAGCACGTCGGCGACGATCAGGTTCGCCTCACGCAGCTTGGCGATCTGGGCGGGCGTCTTCAACTGGATGGCCATCTCAACCAACCGCTCGCGAAGAACGACCGCCCGAAGGACGCGAAGCAGTCCGCAAAGACATCCGCAAAGACGACACCACCCGGATAATGCCTTCTGCCTACGAACTGGTGACCGGGCCCGTGGCCCGAGCGCCACGGCCGCGAATGCGCGGCCCGCGCGGACCGGTGAAACCCTCGTAGTTGCGCGTGATCAGGTGGGACTCGATCTGCTGGACCGTGTCCAGCGCCACCCCGACCACGATCATCAGGCCCGTGCCGCCAAAGTAGAACGGCACCTTCAGCTTCTCGTGCAGCAGGGACGGCAGCACGCAGATGGTCGCCATGTACACGGCGCCGCCGAACGTGATGCGGGTCAGCACCTTGTCGATGTAAGCCGCCGTGGCCTTGCCGGGACGGATGCCCGGGATGAAGCCGCCGTACTTCTTCATGTTGTCCGCCACGTCCACCGGGTTGAAGGTGACGGCCGTGTAGAAGTAACAGAAGAAGAAGATCAGGCCGATGTAAAGGACGTTGTACCGCCAGTCGCCCGGGTGCAGCGACTCCGAGATGCGGTTCATCCAGGGGGTCTGGACGAACGACGCGATCTGCTGGGGGAACATCAGAATGGACGAGGCGAAGATGGGCGGGATGACGCCGGCCGTGTTCACCTTCAGCGGCAGGTGGGTGGTCTGACCGCCGAACATCTTGCGGCCCACCAGCCGCTTGGCGTACTGGACCGGGATCTTTCTTTGTCCCCGTTCGAAGAAGATGATGGCCGCCACCACCGCCACGATGACCAGCCCGATGATGGCCAGGTCGAACGCCGTGATGTCGCCGGTGCGGGCCTTCGAGAACATGCGGGTGGCCGCGTCGGGCATGTCGGTGACGATGCCGGCGAAGATGATCAGCGAGATGCCGTTGCCGATGCCTCGCTCGGTGATCTGCTCGCCCAGCCACATGATGAACGCCGTCCCGGTGGTCAGCGAGATCATGGTCATGATCCGGAAGCCGAGCCCCGGATCGGTCACCACCTGGCCGAACTGCGCGTAGGCGCGGTTGTTCGACTCCAGCCAGCGGGCGATGAAGAACGACTGGATCAGCGACAGCACCACGCACCCGTACCGGGTGTACTGGTTCAGTCGCCGCTGCCCCATCTGTCCTTCCTTCTGGATCTGCTCCAGCTTGGGGACGACGACGGTCAGCAGCTGCAAGATGATGGACGCGCTGATGTAGGGCATGATGCCCAGCGCGAAGATCGACATCTGCTCGAGCGCGCCGCCCGAGAACATGTTGAACAGGCCCAGGAAGCTGCCCGAGCCCTGGTTGACGATCTTGGCCATGATGGCCCGGTTCACGCCCGGCGTCGTCACGAACGCGCCGATGCGGTACACGGCCAGCAGCGTGATCGTGTAAAGGATCCGCTTCCGGAGCTCCGGAATCTTTCCGATATTGCCGAATCCGGACGCCATGGCTTACTCCGCCACGACTTCGGCGGAGCCGCCCGCCTTCTCGATCTTCTCCTTGGCGGCCGCCGAGAACTTCGCGGCGCGGATGACCAGCTTCTTCGTCAGGTCACCGTCCCCCAGGATCTTCACGGCCTTCTCGCGGCGCGGGACCATGCCCTTGCCCTGCAGGGCGGCCAGGTCCACCGTGCCCCCGTCGAAGCGGGCCTCGATGTCGGCCACGTTCACCGCGAAGAACTCCACGCGGAAGGGGTTCTTGAAGCCCTTCTTCGGGAAGCGGCGCTGCATCGGCATCTGACCGCCCTCGAAGCCGAGGCGGGCGCCGTGATGACCGGTGCGGGCCTTCTGGCCCTTCACACCCTTGCCCGACTGCTCGCCGGTGCCCGACCCGGGACCGCGGCCGATGCGCTTCCGGTTGCGGGTGGCGCCCTTCGGGGCCTTGAGAGAGTGCAGCGTCGTTCCCATCGTTCGTTCTCGCTTTTCTGCTGTGGAATTGAAATTTGTGTCACGCGGAGCGCCCGCCGCTCGGGCGGCGCTCGCGCGCGATGAGAGCTAATTACTCGGCAGACTCGACGCGGACCAGGTGCGAAACGGAGCGAAGCATGCCACGGACCGCCACGTTGTCCGCCAGAATCTGGGTCTGATGCATCTTGTGCAGGCCCAGCGCCTTGATGGTCCGCTTGTGCGTCTCGGGGCGGTTGATGCCGCTGCGAATCAGGGTGACTTTGAGGTTCTTGGCCACGGTGTTTCTCCTCGCGCCTAGGCGCGGATCTCTTCCAGGGTCTTGCCACGCGCCGACGCGAAGTCGTTCGCGCTGCGCAGCTGCTGCAGGGCATCGACCGTGGCGTGGATGACGTTGTGCGGGTTCGAGGTGCCGATGCACTTCGTCAGGATGTCCTGAACGCCCGCCACCTCGAGCAGCGGGCGGACGGCGCCGCCGGCGATGACGCCGGTACCGGCGCTGGCCGGACGCAGCAGCACCGAGCCCGAACCGAAGTGCCCCTGCACCTCGTGCGGGATGGTGCCGCCCACCAGCGGGATCTTGAACAGGTTCTTCTTCGCCTGCTCGGTCCCCTTGCGGATGGCCTCGGGAACCTCGTTGGCCTTGCCCAGGCCCGCGCCGACGTAGCCGCGCTGATCGCCGACCACCACCAGCGCCGAGAACGAGAACCGGCGCCCGCCCTTGACGACCTTGGCGACCCGGTTGATGAACACCACGTTGTCGACGAGCTCGCCGATATCTTCGAAGTTGATTGCCATGTTTTCCTTGCGCTGCTTTCTCTAGATTCGGCGGGCTTTAGAACTTGAGGCCGGCTTCGCGGGCGCCGTCGGCCAGGGCCGAGACGCGGCCGTGGTACTTGTAGCCGGCGCGATCGAATACCACCTTGTCGATCCCCTTCTCCAGACACTTCTTGGCGACGGCCGCGCCCACCTGCTTGGCCCGCTCCTTCTTGGGAGCCTTGACCTCGCGCATGGCCTCTTCGATGTCGGTCGCCGAGACCAGGGTCTTCTTCTCGAGATCGTCGATCACCTGCACGTAGATGTGGCGGGTGCTGCGGAACACCGCCAGGCGAGGGCGCTCGCTGGTGCCGTTGATGCGCTTGCGCAGCGACCGGTGACGCTTCTTCCGACTGTCCTTCTTGCTCAACATGTTCTGTCTCCTGGAAAAGGACCCTGAGAGGGTCCTTTAAATCCCCCGCGACGAATCCCGCCGGGCAAAGCCCGTCGGTATTCACGCGGCAGGACCCGTCCGTTAGCTAGCCTGTGGCCCCCGCCTTACCAACCTTACGCGCGATGACCTCTTCCACGTACTTCACACCCTTGCCCTTGTACGGCTCGGGGGGGCGCAGCTCGCGGACCTTGGCCGCCGTCTGCCCCAGCACGTCGCGATCCGACCCGCTGAGGATGAGGCGGTTCTTGTCGACCTTGGCGGCGATCCCCTTGGGCAGCTTGAACACCACCGGATGGGAGTAGCCGAGCGCCAGGTTGACCGAGTCGCCGGCGACCTCGGCGCGATAACCGACGCCGTTGATCTCCAGCTCGCGGGTCCAGCCGTCCGTCACGCCCTTGACCATGTTCGCCAGGTGGGCCCGAACCAGGCCGTGTCGGGCGCGGTTCTCGCGGGAATCATCCGCGCGCTCGACCACCACCTTGGTGGCGTCCACCTTCAGGCTGACGCCCGAAGGCATGGCGCGGGCCAGCTCGCCCTTGGGGCCCTTCACCGCCATCTTGCCCGCCGACGACGTCACGGTGACGCCCTTCGGCAGCGGCAGCGGCTTCCTTCCGATACGCGACATGGCTACCAAACCTCGCAGAGGAGTTCGCCGCCCACGCCGGCCTTGCGGGCGGCGCGATCGGTCATCAAGCCCCGGGAAGTGGAGAGGATGGCGATGCCCAGGCCGGAACGGACCTTGGGGATGTTGTCCTTCGACACATAGGCGCGCTGCCCGGGGCGGGAACGGCGGCGCATCTCGGTGATGGCGTTTCTGCGAGCGTCGGCCCACCGCAGGCGCACCACCAGCTCGGGGAACTTCTCGGTCTCCCGAACGTCGTAGCCGCTGATGAATCCCTCTTCCTTCAGAACGTCCGCGATGCGGACCTTCAGCGTGGACGAAGGGGACACCACCTCGGCGTGGCGAGCCAGGATGGCGTTGCGGATGCGCGCGAGAAAATCTGCAATCGGGTCAGTCATAGTTCCTCACCTACCAGCTCGATTTGATGACGCCCGGGATGTCACCCTTCAGGGCGAGTCCGCGGAAACAGACGCGGCACATCTCGAACTTCCGCAGGAAAGCTCGCGAGCGTCCGCACTGCTTGCAACGGTTCCGGTGACGAACCCGCCACTTGGGTGGCGGACGATGCATGTCGACGGTCTTTGCCATGATTACGTCCTGAACGGCATTCCCAGGTGGCGCAGCAGCGCGCGACCCTGCTCGTCGGTGCGAGCGTTGGTGGTGAAGGTGATGTTCATGCCTTTCGGCTTTTCCATGCGTTCGAAGTTGATCTCCGGGAAGATGATGTCTTCCTTGACGCCCAGCGTGTAGTTGCCGCGACCGTCGAACCCGCGGGGCGAGACGCCCTTGAAGTCGCGGACCCGCGGCAGCGCGAAGTTCACCAGCCGATCGATGAACTCGTACATCTGATCGCGGCGCAGGGTGACCATGACGCCGATCTTCTGGCCGGCGCGGAGCTTGAAGATGGCGATCGACTTCTTCGCCTTCGTCACCACCGGCTTCTGCCCGGTGATCGCGGTCAGCTCCTCGACGGCGGTGTCCAGAACCTTGGGGTTCGTGACCGCCTCGCCCAGGCCCATGTTGATGGTGACCTTCTGGACGCGGGGCACCTCCATCACGTTGGCCAGGCTGAACTCCTGCCTCAGCTTGCCGCGGATCTCGGTGTCGTAGAGCTTGCGCAGGCGGGCCGGCCCGTCGCGGCGAACCCGCTCCTCGGCCACCGCCTGGGTGGCGCCGGCGCCCTTCTTGCCGCCCTTGCCCTTGCCCTCGGCGCGCGCCGCCTTCTTCTTCGCCGCCTCCGCCTCTTGCTCCGGCGTCAGCGCGGGACGCTTCTTCTCGGTTTTTTCAGTTTGCTCGGCCATGGTTGTTCCGTTTGCTCTTTCGTTACGCCGTCTCGAAGGCGGTGCTGCACTTCACGCACACGCGCCGCTTCTTGCCGCTGGCGTCGATCTCGGCCTTGGCCCGACGGGCGGCGCCGCACTTGGCGCACCACAGCGACACGTTCGAAGCGGGCAGCCCCGCCTCCTTCTCCACGATGCCCCCGCGCGGGCTGCGCTGGGTGGGCTTCGTGTGACGCTTCACCATGTTGATGCGCTCGATCAACACGCGGTCCTTCGCGGTCGCCAGGCGCAGCACGCGGCCGCGCTTGCCCTTCTCCTTGCCGGCGATGACGACGACCTGATCGCCCTTACGAACGTGCATCACAGAACCTCCGGCGCGAGCGAGATGATCTTCATGAACTTCTTGGCCCGCAGCTCGCGCGCGACTGGCCCGAAGATACGGGTGCCGATGGGCTCGTTGTCCTTGTCCACCAGCACCGCCGAGTTGACGTCGAAGCGAATGTAGGACCCGTCCTGGCGCGACACCTCTTTACGGGTGCGCACGATGACGGCCTTGGCCACATCGCCCTTCTTCACCTTGGCGTTCGGAATCGCTTCCTTGATGGAAACCACGATCACGTCACCCAGCGAGGCGTACTTCCGCTTGGTGCCGCCCAGAACGCGAATGCACATCAGCTTCTTCGCGCCCGAGTTGTCGGCTACGTCGAGGGTTGTCGTCGTCTGAACCATGTTCGTCCGTGAGCTTGGGACCGAGGGTCCCCGCTCACGCCTCCTGCGGGCGCTCGATCAACTTTTCCACGCGCCAGCGCTTGTCGCGGGAAAGGGGGCGCGCTTCCACGATCAAAACGCGGTCGCCCACTTTGTATTCGTTCTTCTCGTCGTGAGCCTTGTACTTCTTCCGGCTCGTCATGAACTTGCCGTACTTGGCGTGCGACAGGCGGCGCTCGACCGTGACGACGCGGGTCTTCTGCATCTTGTCGCTGGTGACCACCCCGACCAGCTCGCGGCGCCGCGACTCGGCGCGACCGCTCGGCTGTTGATTGGTTTCTGCCTCGGCCACGATTACTTCTCCTTGCTCACGGTCTGGGTGGACGCGCTGCTCTCCGACTTCTGGGCGCGCAGCTTCTCGGACAGCACCGTGTTCACGCGGGCGATGTCACGGCGCGCGTGGCGCAGCAGCATGGTGTTCTCCAGCTGGTTCGTGACCGCCTTCATGCGGTGCTTGAAGATGTCTTCCTGCAGCTTCTTGATGGTGGCGCGCAGCTCTTCCGGCTCGTTGCCGCGCAGGTCCTTGGCGGTCAGGGT
>Ga0207652_10001676_pt1 | contig 19406 bp, 18 predicted proteins | sample KBSC63BmetaG_FD_184334 | JGI IMG/M metagenome (GOLD analysis project Ga0207652, IMG submission 184334) | Corn rhizosphere microbial communities from Kellogg Biological Station, Michigan, USA - KBS C6-3B metaG (SPAdes) (version 2) | ecosystem: Host-associated > Plants > Roots > Rhizosphere ... | reverse complement strand
CATCGCGACGAGGTCTCTGCGATGATCCCGCACCGGCGCGCTGACCGCGTTGATGCCGAGAACGACCTCTTCCGGCGCATCGGCCCAGCCGCGCGCGGAAACCGTCGCCAGGTCCTGTTTCAGCTCACCCGGATCGACGATCGTGCGCGGCGTGAACCGCGTCAGCTTGCCGTAGACGAGCCGCCCGTCCTTCTTCCACCGTTCGGCCAGCAGGAGCTTGCCGGCGGCGGTGCAATGGAGCGGCATCTCGTGGTTGAGCCGGACGGTGATCCCGACCAGCGCCTTGCCGGAGAGGCTTTCGACGATCGACACGCCGTCGCCATAAACCAGCGAAAGGTTGAAGCTGTGGTCGAAAGTCTGATGAAGCCGCTGGAGCACCGGGCGAGCGAGTTCGATCAGCCCGTCGTCCGCCGACTGGCCCACGACGCGGGTCAGCGCGAGCAGCTTGGGGCCGCGCGCATAGCGCTCGCTGCCGTGGCGTTGCACCGCGTAGCCCATCGACACCAGCGTGCGCAGATGGCGATAGACGCGAGCCTTGGTGGTATCGGTCTCCCGGGCGATCTCGGTGACGCCGAGATCGTCGCGGCTTGCCAGGAGCTCGAGGATGCGCACCGCCACGCGCGCGGCGCGCACGCCCTCGTCCGGGCCGGCTTCGTCGCTGTCAGCCATGAAAGAGTGCGGGTCGATCGATGCGAGCGAGCATCACGTTTCGTAACATCGTTTTGCTGAGCGAAACAATCCCAGACCTGTTGCCCGGGAGATCGGGTTGGTTGCCCGCCTGCTTGCGGTATCAGCCGGACAAGCGCCCCGCGCGTTGCTCTGCCGCCCCGAGCAGTTCCAGCGGCGCGGCACCCGGACCCTGTTCGCAACGAGGTTCATAGACCAGCTGCCGGCCGATGGCGCCGCGACGCGGGAGATCGAACTTGCCGAGAATGGCGTGGACGTGGTTCTTGACCGTGGCGGGGCTGATCGAAAGCTCGCGAGCGATCTGCTTGTTGGAGAGCCCTTCGGCGACCATCCGGGCAATCTCGTCCTCGCGGTCGGTCAAACGCTCGTAGCGGCGAGATTCGCTCGTCTTGGCGATTTCGACCAGCTTGTCGAACAATTGCGCGGTCAGCTCGGGCGGGCAAATGCTCAGGCCTTGCGCGGCGATATTCGCGGCCTGCGTAATCGCCTCGACCGATCCTTCTTCGCCCACAAACGCGCGAACGCCCGCCTCCGCGCAAGCCAGCGCGTCATCCACGCCGTCGACGCCGAATGCGACGATCTTCAGCGATGGGCAGACGCCGAGGAGTCGCCGCGCCTGGTCGGAAGCACGCCGCCGTGTGGTATCGAGGACGACGACATCGACCGCGTGTTCCGCCACGATCGCCAGAGCCTCGCACACGTTGACGGCGCCGATCACCCGGAATTGCCCGGTCCGGGCGAGCGCGCCCTCGATCCCTTCCCGGAACAGCGCGACATCGCCAACCACCAGCAGATTTGGAGTGGCTGGAGCGAGCATGGTTTGCAGATGTACCGACATCTTCCCCCCGAAAATGAACCGCTCCTCGAACGTTTTGTCGAGGCCCCCGCGAAGTCGATTTTCGATTATCGGCGACCCTGCCGATCTCGATCCGTTATGGCCGATTTATATCCCCCATTTCCGCGAAGAATCGAGTCGGATTCGGAGTAAATTGCGGTGAAATGCGTGGTTTCAACGATGACTTGAATGTTGTCGAACAGCCTTTAAGATTTGCCACCAAGTACGGTTAACGGCCAATTTTCTGGCCTTTTGCAGCGATTCCCGGCTCCTAGCGCAGGCAATAGACCGTTTGGTCTATACCGTGGCCGAGACCCGGCCCGGATCGCCTGCTCGGGCGTCGTGCCTAGCCGCCCACGGCCACCTGGGCACAGCCTTGGCGGCCGGGAATTCCATCCGGGACATCCGGCTCATGGCGCGCCGGCGCCAGGGCAATAGCATCGGCCGCAGACCATCCTCGAGTCCGGGAAGGGGCTGCCGGTGATCCGCATCGAGATCGGCAACATGCCGTCGCTCCTCGGCTCGATCGTGCGCTCGGCGCTCGAAACGCAGGAAGACTTTGTGATCGTGGAAAGCTCGAAGGCGACCCCTGGCGAAACGTTTGCGACGGTCGATGTCGTCATCGTTTCCGGCGACCGCAGCAAGATGGGATCGATTCCGATCGCCGCGCTGGTCCGCGACGATCCGCCGAGCTTCGTCGCCATCGCGGCGGACGGCAACTCCGCCTCGATCTATCGCGTCTGCGCGGAAGACAGCCGCATCGATGCGGCATCCGATCTCCTCAGCGTCGTGCGTAGGGCCGCAACGGGCCGGAGGGCGATCCATTGACCCGACCGCCGCTCCGGACGCTGCCTGAAGGCCGGTCATGGCCCAACTGACCGCCATCCATGACGTCGGCGAAAGCCTGGCGTTGCTCCTTCAGCGCCGGCGGGCGCTGCTCGCAGCCTCGGGCCAGCTCGGCCCGGTCCCGGCCAGCGAAGCGATAGTGCACCGGCCACTGAGCGAGATTTCGGCCAGCGCGCCGCCGAGCTCGGGGCTTTCGATCAGCTGTTTCCACATCGGCTACTCCGAACACGCCCCGGCGCGCAGCGCGGTGCGGGACCCGGCCGCCGCGAACGGCATTTCGCTCGAGCTGCGTTACCTGCTGGCCTGCTGGAGTTCGACCTCGGCTGCCGAGCTGGCTTTCCTCAGCTGGGCGATGCTCGAGCTGAGCCGCCACCCGATCCTCGACCGCAGCATGCTGGTCAATCCGGCCAACTGGGATGCGGGGGAAACGCTGCAGATCTCCGCCGAAGAAGGCGCGGTGGACGATCTGTTCCCGCTCTGGAGCGCGCTCAAGCAGAAGTACCGGCTTTCGGCGCTGTTTCGCGTCCGGGTCGTGCGCATCGGTTACGGGCCCGCTGCCGACGGCCCGCCCGTGGTCGCCTCGCGCTTGCAATTCGAACACGGCGATATCGAGTTCAGCGGAGCGACGGGATGACGATGATGCTCTCGCCCGACTTGCTCGACCGACGCGCGCTGGCCCTCCTCGCGCTCGTCGACCCGCTGGGCCGCCCGCTGATCGGCCCCGCGCGCATCACGGGCGATGGCGTGCGAACCGCGGCGAAGCCGGGCGGCAACTGGGCCTTGCTCGCCGCCGCCGGACTCGAAAGCCATATCGGCGCTTTCGCCCACGCTCCGGCAGCACCGGGGCAGGGCGCGATCAAGTGCGTGATCGACATCCGCCCTTATTCAGGCGCGCTGGCGCCGCGCCGCGCCGTGGTTCCCCTGCCGCGCGATCCGGACCCGGATCACAAGGACCAGGCTGGCAGCCTGTTCGCGCCCGTGCCGATCGCGCTCCTGCCCAGTCCGACCTGCCCGATACCGCCGACGGCCGCGGCAGTCAGGGTCACGGTGCGCAAGCGCGGCGACGGCCGGCGCGTCGCCAACGCGCTCGTCCGGGTTGCCAGCAACAACGGCCAGTTCGCCGCGCGATCGGTAACCGACGCCGCAGGTGAAGCCCTGGTGATCGTGCCCAGCTTCCCCTTCGCGTTTACCGGCAGCGGCGGGTCTGTCTCGGACTCCCTGCCTGGCAAGGCGACCGCTGTCGCCGATCCCGATGAAGCCGTTCTGGTCGCCGACGAAGACATTGCCCGCGTGCGGGCCCAAGCCGCTTTGCAAGACAGCGGTTACCCCGATCCCGACGCAATCGCCGCCGCGTTCCCCGCTCCGGCGAGCGGCACCAACCTGCAGCTTTCCGTCCGCGTCGTCGCGACCGCCGAAGTCGAATGGCGCGTGCCGTGACCCGACCATCCTTCTCCGCCCGCCCCAACGCGGGCCATTCGCAGGAGCTGTTCCATGGCTGAATATCTTGCCCCAGGCGTGTTCGTCGAAGAGACGAGCTTCCGCGCGAAGTCGATCGAGGGCGTCAGCACGAGCACGGCGGCTTTCGTCGGGCTCACCTCGCGCGGGCCGCGCGCCGGGCAACCGGGCGATCCCAGCCCCACGCTGCTGACCTCGTTCGTCGATTTCGAACGCATCTACGGCGGTATCGACGACCTCAGGATCAACGATGCGCCGGTGATCAACTACCTCGCGCATTCCGCCCAGGCCTTCTTCAACAACGGCGGCGGACGGCTGTACGTCGCGCGCATCCTGGCGGCCGGCGCCGCTGCCGCCGCGGTAACGGTCAACCCCACGACCGCCAACAACAAGAAAGTCACGTTCACCGCGCGCACAGCCGGCGGTGCCCGGATCGCCGGTACGGACGCGAACTTTCAGGTCGTCGTGACCGCGAACGCGCTGGCGACGACCAAGAAGCTGGCGCTCAAACAGGCTCCGGGCACGACCATCAAGACGCCCTCGACCGGCGACACGTTCGAATATTACGTCATCGGAAGGCCCGCTTCGGAAGGCGCGAAATTCAACGGCCTAGCCGATGGCGATGCGTGCGAGATTGTCACGCTGGACGCCGCGGTGTCCGATCCGACCGGCCTGATCTACGAAGCCAGCGGTCTCGGCCTCGACCCGTCGCATAACCGCTACATCGGTTCAGTGATGGGCGCATCGCCGCCGCAATTGCGCGATCAACTGAACAACCCGGTGATGGTTACGATCGGCAATGCGCTGGCCGCGGGGGATCTCGCGGACGTTGTCAACAAGGCGGCCAGCCCGATCGCGCTCGTCGGCGGCAGCGACGGGACCGGCGATCCGGCCGGCTATCAGGAAGCGCTCGACGCGCTGCAGGCGCACGAAGATATTTCGATCATCGCGGCCCCCGGACTTTCGACTTTCGCCAATATCGCGGCGGACGTGCACCAGAAGCTGATCGGCCACGCCGAACTGCCGCGCGCCTATCGCATCGCCGTGCTCGAGACGCCGGCTAACAAGGAACCGGGCGAGATCGTCGATCTGAAAAGCAAGATCGATAGTACCCGGGCCGCGCTTTATTACCCGTGGATCACGGTGGCCAACCCGGCCGCCGCCACCGATCCCACCCAGCCGACACTGATCGACCTGCCGCCGTCGGGCCATGTCTGCGGGGTCTATGCCCGCACCGACATTTCGCGCGGTGTCTGGAAGGCACCCGCCAACGAAACGGTGACCGGCGCCATCGGCCTGCAGCGGGCGGTCTCGTTCGGCGAGCAGGAACTGCTCAACCCGCTCGGCATCAACTGCATCCGCGCGCTGCCCAACCGCGGCGTCCGCGTGTGGGGCGCGCGCACGATCAGCTCGGATCCGGAATGGAAATACGTCAATATCCGGCGCTATTTCATCTACCTCGAGAACTCGATCGACCGCGGCACGCAATGGGCGGTGTTCGAGCCCAACGGCGAGCGCCTGTGGGCCAATATTCGCACGACGATCTCGGACTTCCTCTACAATGAATGGGTCGGCGGCGCCCTGCTGGGCGCGACGCCCAAGGAAGCGTTTTTCGTCCAGTGCGATCGCTCGACGATGACCCAGAACGATCTCGATAACGGGCGCCTGATCTGCCTGATCGGCGTCGCCGCGATCAAGCCCGCCGAATTCGTCATCTTCCGCATCGGCCAGAAAACCGCCGACGCTCGCGGCTGAAGGGAGGTAATCCGACATGCCTACACGCGACACGCCTTTCGGCGCCTACAACTTCCTGGTGGAGTTCGACGGCAACGAAGCTTCGAACTCCGCTCTTGGCGGCTTCTCCGACGTTTCGGGCCTCGGTGCCGAGATCACCCTGATGGAATACCGCCAAGGCAACGACCGCGAGAACCGGGTCCGCAAGATTCCGGCGCTCAACAAGGCCAGCGACACCACGCTGAAGCGCGGCGTGATGGGACTGACCAACTTCTGGCAATGGGTCAGCATCACCAGGGTGGATCCGACGCACAAGCGCAACGTCACCATCGCGCTGCTCGACGAGGTCGGCAATCCGGTGATGAAGTGGCGCCTGATCAACGCCCGTCCGATGAAATGGACCGGCCCGACCTTCGCCGCCAAGGGCGCCAGCGACGTTGCCATGGAGGAGCTCGTGCTCGCCTCCGAAGGCATCGAGATGGAAGAGGTCTGAGCGGGACCTGAGCCATGAGCTTGCCTGGGGTCACCATCATTCGCCGCGAGCCAGGCCCGGTCGTCCAGCTGGGCCGGGCGGACGTTGCGCTGTTCGTCGGGCTGGTGGCCCGCGATCCCGCGCCGCTGCCCGACCGGCTGCGCGCCTTCCTGGCCGACGGCGGCTGGGTGCCGATGACCCTGACCGAGAGCGGCGACAGCGCGGTCACGCAGGCCTTGCTCGGTATCCCGGTGCCGGTGGAAAGCTGGGACGAGTTCACCGCGCTCTACCGCTGGGACGGCCGCGAGGTGGAGAAGGGCTCGTCCGATACGATCCCTTCGAACCTCGGGCTCGCGGTGCGCAGCTTCTTTGCCGAAGGGGGACGCAAGGCTTACATCGTCCGCACCGGCGATCCGTTGCCGCTGGTGGACTTCTCGGTAGGCGAGGTCGCTTTCGTCACCGCCAAGAGGGACTTGCTCGATGGGCTCGGCAAGGCGCGGCTCGGCCAGGCCGGCCTCGAGCGCTTGCCCCTGCTTCCCGGGTTCGCCCAGCCGGGCAACGATCCCGACCCCTCGTACCGCGAAACATGGATTGGCGCGGCGGCGATCTTCGGCATCGAGGACGTGGCAATGCTCCTGTTGCCCGATCTCGTCGAGCTGTGCGCGGGCCGGCCGGAACGCGCCACAGGCGAGGCCGGGCCGCCGTCGCCATCCGAAAACTTCAAACCCTGCGCTCCCACGCTGCCGGCGGCGTTGCCCGAAGGGCGGCCGGCGATGCCGGAATGGCGCGCTTCGCGGCTCGCGCCCGAGGACTACGCGCTGTGGAGCCGCGCGCTCGCATACACGCTCGAACTGCTCGGCCGGCCACGCGGGCCCTCCCACCGGCGGGACGTAATGCTGGTCGGCGCGCTGCCTTTGCCGCTGGCGAGCTCCGGGCTCGATCATGGCGAGGAGCACAACCCGCTGCTCGTGCTCTCGGAGAGTGGCGCGGTAATCAAGGACGCGACGCTATTTTCCGGCGACAGTCTCGGCAATGCGCGGCTGCAGCTCGCTTATCCCTGGGTCGCTACGGAGGCTTCGCCGGATTGCCCGGAAGGAGTGGAATCTCCGGAAGGCGTCTTCGCCGGCCTGGTCGCCAAGCAGGCGCTTGCCAAAGGAGCCTTCCATAGCGCCGCCGGCCAGGAACCGGTCACGGTGCGCGGGACCGTTCCCACGCTCGACCTCGCCGATTTGCGCAACGCGACCGATAGCAGCGACTGGCTGGGCGAGCGCGTGTCGCTGATCGCGACGCGCCACGGCAGGCTCACTCTGCTGAGCGATTCCACGATGGCCGACAGCCCGGGCTGGCGCCCCGGCGGCGTGTCGCGGCTGATGAACATCGTCCTGCGGGCCGCGCGCCACATCGGCCAGGACCAGATGTTCGAGCCCAGCGGGCCGGAACTGTGGTCGCGCCTGCGCGGGCAGATCGAACGCCTGCTCGAAGACCTCGCCGGCCGCGGCGCGCTGACTTCGTCCGGCGGCGAGCCTGCCTATCAGGTGCGCTGCGACCGCACCACGATGACCCAGTTCGACATCGATGCCGGCCGCGCGATCGTCGAGGTCGGGTTCACCACCGCCTATCCGGTGGTGCGCATCACGGTGTCCCTCAACCTGATCGAGCCGCCGCGCACGCTGGCGCAGGAGGCGGCATGACGCTCACGCTACCCGACGCGGGAAACCTCGACTCGCGCACTCCGCTCGGCAATTTCGGTTTCCACGTCTCGTTCGAGACCGGGGGACTCGACGTTCCGGCCGAGCCATTCGGCGCCTTTTCGGAGATATCCGGGCTGGAGGCGACGATGGACCACAAGGTCATCAAGGAAGGCGGCCGAAATTACGGCCCGGCCATCCGCATCGGCCAGGTCAGCTTCGCAACCGTGATACTGAAACGTGGCATCGTCGAGGTCGACAATCTGTGGAATTGGTGGTCGCTGTTCACCGGCGCCGACGGAAACTCCAACGCCTTTCCCGCCTGGAGTAACCGCTGCGACGTGTTGATAGGGATGATCGGCCTCAAGCCCTACCAGCCGGCCGCTTCAGCGGGCGAATATCACTATAAGGAAAGCTCGAACACACCGTTCGGCAAGACGAGCGTCCAGGTTGACGCCTACAACACGTTCGGACGCACGGCCGAGCCGGTCAAGCGGATGCCTCCGAACCAGGAAATCCGCGCCGTCTGGCGTCTACGCAATGCGATGCCGGTCAAATTTCGCGCTGGCGATCTCAATGCCAAGGGCAGCGATGTCGCGGTTGAGGAACTGCACCTCGTGCACGAGGGGCTGGCGATGGAAAGGCCCGGCGCATGACCTGGCTCACTCCCGCCTATATCGTCAGCAAGCGGCAGGATCCGCCGCCGCCGCCTCCCAGGCGGGCGCGCCGCCCGAACACGCCGCCGGCCGATCAGTTCACCGACGACGACTTTCTGGTGACGGACTTCAACCCGGCGACGCTGCGGCTCACCTACACCAACCAGTTCGGTGACGGTAAACCTTACTCGCACGCGCGAGAAACCGTCGCCAAGCTCGACGTGGAGCTAATCTTCGACACGACCGAGTATGGTGCGAGCGTGATGGACAGCCTCAGCCGGCTGACGACCATGACCCGTTCCGACGCGGTCGCGCCGGCGACCCCGAGCAGCGGCACACCGCCGCCACCGAGCGGAAAAGTCCCGGTGATCGAGTTTCACTGGGGAGGGAAGGTCTTTGAGGGCGTCGTTGAATCGATGACCCAGACGATCGAATACTGGTCGATGGAAGGCATTCCGATGCGGGCGACAGTGCAGCTGTCGCTCAAGGAGACTGCCAAGACCGATCCGACACTCGACGCCACCGCCAGCCAGCCAGATCCGGCTGCTTTCGCGACGGCGCCGGTCACTCCTGCTCCGGCGGGGGACAGCGACAAGCCGGCGACCGATGCGGCAACCCAAGGCGGCAATCCGGCGGCGGGGCGCAGCATCGCGGCGTTCAACGGGCTGGAATCGATGCGTGGCGGCATCGGCGGGTCGGCCGGTGCGGGTGGTTCCATCGGGGTTTCCGCCAGCGTCAACCTGACCGCCGCAGCGGGCTTTGCCGCGTCGGGCGGAATCTCTGCCGGGGCCGGGGCCGGCGCATCGCTCGGCTTTGGGCTCGGCGCTTCGGCGGGAGCCAGTGCAGGCGCCGGCCTCGGTGCGGCCGCGGGCGTCGGGATGGCCGGCGGCGCGTCTCTCGGCGCGGGAGCCGGAATTGGACTTGGTGCGGGAATCGGTGTCGGAGCAGGCGCCAGCGCGGGCGCATTCGCGGGAGCCGGCGCATCGGCGAGCGCATCGGCAGGAGCGTTTGCCGGCGCCAGTGCCTCGGCTGGGGCGTTCGCTGGGGCCAGTGCCTTCGCCGGAGCGAGCGCGAGCGCCTCCGCCGGGGCTTTCGCCGGCGCTTCGGCGAGCGCCGGACGCAGCGCGGCGGAAGGCGCCTTCGGCGGCCTCGGTCAGTCGAAGACGATCGTCGGCAACACGGGTCTCGATCCCAGCCGGCTGATCCCTCCGCCCCCGCCACTGCCGGTCGGCGCCGACGCCCGCTTCGACAGCACCGGCCGCTTGCTGAGCGGCGGTTCCTCCGGCGTCGCCCCAGGCTACGTCCGGGTCTTCTGAGGGAGCGCGCGCGATGGCCGTCATTATCCAGGAAGTGACCGCGGAAGTCCCCGATGCCGCGCCCCGTCCCGCGCAGCCGCAAGACGCCTCGGATGCCGCCGCGGGCCAGACGCTGACACTGGACCGCCTGCGCGCGGCGATGCTCCGCGATGCCCAGCGCCAGGCCAGGTTGTGGGCGGACTGAGATGGCGCTCGACGATCCCCAAGCGGTCTATTCCACCCTGCCCACCGTCGAAATCGACGGGCAAAGCTTCCCGCTGCTCAGCGCGAATATCGTCTCGGTGCGGATGGAGGAGTCGCTCGGCGGAATGTCCTCGCTCGAGATGAGCGTGACCGACTGGGTCGCGCGCGCCGACGGCAGTGCCGGCCCCGGCGCGGATGCGGGCTCGCCGTTGAAGCTCGGCGCGGGCCTGCGGATTTTCATGGGGGCGGCGGCGGTCCAGGCGGGCGAGGTGTTCGACGGCCAGATAACGGCGCTCGAATGCGAAACGCGCGCGTCCGAACCGCCGCTGATCACCGTGATCGCCGAGGACCGCCTGTTCACCGCGCGCCGCAAGCGCCGTTCGCAGCTGTTCGAGAACAAGTCGATTTCCGACATCGTCAACGCCATCGCGAGCGATCACGGCCTGACCGCGGAAGTTCGCGACGGGCTGCCCACGTTCACCGCCACCTGGGCGCAGGAGAATGAAACCGACCTCGCGTTCCTGCGCCGGATGCTCGGCCGTTTCGACGGCGACATGCAGATCGTCGGGGACAAGCTGCAAGTCGGCAAGATCGGCCTCAACCAGCGCAGTGCCCTCACCTTGACGGCCGGAGCGACACTGGAGTCGGTGCGGGTCACGGCGGATGTGGCCGATCAGGTGACCGCCGCGAAAGTCGCCAGCCACGACCCGGCGACGGGCGAGGCGATCATCGGTGAGGCGAACGCGCAAGGCACCGGGCCGGGTCATGGCAAGACGGGCGCCGACGTGCTCAACGACAAGTTCGCCGCCGTCTCCTGGCCGCTGGGCCGCTATGGGCCGATGACCCAGGTCGAGGCGGACGCCGTGGCCCGGGCCGAATTCGACCAGCGCGCCCGCGCCTTCGTGCGCGCCTCGGGGACGGCGATCGGCAACGCCCAGCTTCGCGTCGGATCCTGGGTGACCCTGGCCGGCGTCAATGCCCAGTTCGCCAACGAGTACGCGGTGACCCGCTGCACGCACCGCTACGAGCCCGCCCACGGTTACCGGACGGACTTCATCGCCGAATCCGCCTATCTGGGAGACCCGGCATGAGCGGCAGCCCGAGCACGTTCGCGGTGCCCGCCGGGTGGTTCACCGGGGCGCACCTCGCGAAGGTCACTTCGGTCGACGACCCCGACCGCAAGGGGCGGGTGCAAGTGCAGCTGCACGGCGCCGATCCCGACGGCGAGGCCAAACTGTGGGCACGGGTCGCGGTCGGCTTCGCCGGCTCCAACTACGGCGCGTTCTTCATCCCCGGCAAGGACGAGGAAGTCGTCGTGGTCTTCAGCGGCGGCGACGTGCGCTATCCGATCGTGATCGGCGCGCTGTGGACCGGGGCGAACGACCTTCCCGAGAGCCTCAGCGGCGACAAGGTCGACCGCTGGAGCCTGACCGGCAAGGACGGCACGCGGATCGCCATCACCGAGGATGGAGCGAGCCAGGCCAAAGTCGAGATCGAGACACCTAACGGCGCCAAAGCGACGCTGACCGACGAATCCGGGGGCGAGATCACCCTTACCGTCGGCGGCAATACCCTGACGATGGACAGCTCCGGCGTCTCGATCGAGACTTCCGGCGAATTCAGCGTCCAGGCTTCGAGCATCACGATGACCGCGGGATTGATGACGGTCACCGCCGGTTCGTCGGACTTCAGCGGCTCGATCACTTGCGCCAGCATCACCACCACCAGCGTGGTGTCGGGCAGCTACACGCCGGGAGCGGGCAACATATGGTGACCGCCGTGCTCCACCCGGCCGAGCGGCGGCGCATCGAAGCGCGGATACCGCCCGCAGGCGATCATGACGTGGTGCTCCGTCCGCTCGGTAGCGCGGTGCTCGATCCGGCGTCTGCCACGACATTGAGCGATCTTATCGTCACCAGCTCGGAACCGAAGTTCTTCCCGGCGCTGGTCGCGGATCTCAAGCGCTCCGACTGGCGCGCGGTGCTCGACGGCATGCGCAAGCAGCGCGTCGGCGAGGACGGGACGCTGGAGCTCAGTCCTCCGCTGCACAGGCGCACCCAGATCGCGCTGTTCGAAGCGGTCTGCCGCCGGCCGGGGACGCCGCGGGTGGATGCGAAGCAGATCACCGGCTCGGGCCTGGTGGTTCGGCGCCTGTCCGGCGGCGCCCGCCAGTCCTGGCTCAAGGTCGCGGGCCGCGTAGCGGGATGGCAGAGCGCCAGCGAAGCGCTCGACTACGACCCCGACCCCAAGCAGCGGCGCACCTCGCACAAGGCGAACGCCGCCGTCCGCAGGGCCATCGCCGAACGCAAGGGCATCGCCGACGACGCTGCCGAGGACGTCACCCAATTGTTCGTGCTGCCGCCGGACGTCTGCGAGGCGCAGGGCAAGACGATCCTGTTCGGCGTAATCCCGGTGGTCAGCTCCGAGACGACTGCCGGGCCCGGCCCCTCGCTCGACTTCGGCTCGCTCGATGCGACCGACCGGGCCGAAATCGTCGACCACTTCTCGTCCTACCTGAAAGAGCGCACGTCGACCCCGCTGCCGCGCGCCGGGCAGTTTCTCGACGCCAGGTGGAACGTGCTCGCGGACCCGCGGGACGACGGCGGCAGTTCCGATCCGCAGATGAAGGCCTTCGGCGTCTTTCTGCACCAGGCCCTGAGCGAGCTCGATATGTTCGGCAGTTCGCCGGGGGCGCAACGGCTGGTGGCCCTGTTCTCCGCGATCCGCCTCCCGCTCGCCAGGGACGCTTACGGTAACGTTATCGACCACACCGATGCCGCCAGCTTCCTGCGTGACGCGATGCGCATCCTGATCGATGCGACGCCTCAGGCAGTTGGCCTGCCCCGCGGAACCGCCCCCGCCAGCGCGCAGATGCCGCTCGACTGGCCGCCGATCGACGCCGAAACGGGCGCTGCGCTGACCGCCGCGGCGCTCGATTGCCTGTCGTCGCAGCACGCCAGGTTTTCGCCGCCACAGCCGAAGTTCGAAGGCGACCCAAACCTCTATCAGGTGAAGGGTTTCGTCAGGCTGAAAGCCCACGGCGATTGCCCCGAAAAGATCGTCTGGAGCGGTTACAGCGAACCGTTCCGGATCGTCCCCTGGTGGGACGGAGATGGGCCCGGGGTGAAGATCAGCCTGCCGTCGATGGACAAGCTCCGGCAGCTCAAGCCCAACGTCTCGTTCGCGATTCCGCCCAAGCTGGGCAAAGTGCTGTCCGGCGACCTCAGCAAAGTCATCGACGGCGAGGAGCCGAGCGGGGGCGTGGAGCTGGGCTGGCTGTGCAGCTTCTCGATCCCGATCATCACCTTGTGCGCCTTCATCGTGCTGCACATCTTCCTCGGCCTGCTGAACATCGTGTTCCAGTGGATGATGTGGCTGAAGATCTGCATCCCGATCCCCAAATCGAAGTCGGCGGGATAGGCGCGTGTCCGGTGCCGTCCTCTCCTCGACCAGCGGAGTCCAGTTCGCCGAGCCGATCGGCTGGCCGCTGATGCCGGTGCCCGATGACGGCGGCCGCTTGAACTACCCGGATCTGGCGACTTCGGTCCGCGAACGGATCGAGGCGATCCTGCGCACCGCGCCGGGCGAACAGCTGATGCGCCCTAGCTTCGGCGTGGGGCTGGAACGCGTGCTGCACGAGCCCAATACGCTGGCGCTGCGCGGCAATTTGGAGGAGCGGATCGGGGAACACCTCAAGGCGTTCGAGCCGCGCATCCTGATCGACCGCATCATCGTGGCCGAAGGCGACGACAGCGCCAGCCTGCTGGTCACCATCGCCTACCGCCTGCGCGCCACAGGCGTCGCCGGCCGGATTTCCGCGCAAGTGCCGGTGGGAGGAGCCTGATGCCCATTCGTCCACCTGCGCTAGACGATCGCAGCTTCGACGATCTCGTCGCCGACCTCGTCCGCCGGATCCCTGCGCACACCCCGGAATGGACCGACCCGCGGATCGGCGATCCGGGGCGCACGCTGATCGACTTGTTCGCCTGGCTCGGCGACACGATCCTCTATCGGGCGAACCTGGTACCCGAACGCCAGCGCCTCGCGTTCCTGCGCCTGCTGGGCCAGAACATGCGCCCGGCTCAGCCGGCGTCCGGGCTCCTCCAGGTGGTCAACGACGATCCGGCCGTCGTCGCGGCGACCCTGCCGCAACGGCATTCGGTGAGAGGCCCGACCGCCTTCGAGACGCTCGAGGAAATGACTGCCCTGCCGGTCGAGGGCAAATGCTATATCAAGCGCCGCCCGACCGATGCCGAGGCGGCGCAGTTCGCCGACCTGCTGCCCGATCTGCAGGAGCTTTACGGCTTTTCCACCCGGCCGGCGGCTTACGTCACCACGCCGATCTTCATCGACGGCGCCGCGGAGCCCGCCGGACGCGATCTCGCGGCGGACACGATCGACACCACGCTGTGGATCGCGTTGCTCGCCCAGCAGCCGGGCGATGCGGATATCGCCAAAGCCCGCAAGGCTCTCGCCGGAGGCGCCACCGGGGAACGCGCGGCGCTGAGCGTCGGGGTCGCGCCGGCGATCGATATCCCCGCGGCCCTGTCGCCGATCGGCCCCCGGGCGCCGATTGCGCACACCTGGGAAATTTGCGGCCCGGACGCCTCGGGCACGGCGTTCCTCCCACTGGAGGTGCTCGCCGATCGCAGTTCGGGCCTCACCGCGTCAGGCACCCTGCGCCTTCTGCTGCCCGGCGAAGACGACTTCGGCGCGCCCAAAAACGACGTGCTGGAGAAGATCGATGCCGGTGTCGGCAGCACGCCTCCGCGGATCGACGACGAGAAGATCGCCGCGCGGATCGTCACCTGGATCCGCCTGCGTCCGGCGCGCTCGCTGCAGCCGGGCACGCTCAAGCTGGCGTGGGCCGGAATTAACGCGGTGCGCATCGAAGGGCGCAAGTCGCTCGGCCGGCAACAGGTCGGCAAAGGGACCGGCATGTCCGGGCAGGAGGTCTCGCTCGGCCTCGCGAACGTCGACCCTCAGACCCTCCAGATCGAAGTCGAGGAAGAGGAAGGCATGGTGCCGTGGCGCCAGGTCGCCGATGTCCAGATGGCCGCGCGAAACGACCGCGTCTATTCGCTCGATCCCGAGCCCGGCACTATCCGCTTCGGCGACGGGATGCACGGCCTCCCGCCAGCGATCGGCAAGGCGATCCACGTTGCTTACGCGCGCACCGGTGGCGGCGTTGTCGGCAACCTCCCCGCGGGCACGCTCAAAGCAATCGACCCGCCGGCGGCGCTGCCCGGCGGCGGTGGAACTGTCCCGAAGCTGAAGGCCGCACAGCCGTTGGCCACCACCGGCGGCGTGGATGCGGAGAGCCTGGCCTCCGCCGAGGCGCGTATCCCGTCGCTGCTGCGCACTTGCGACCGCGCGGTGACGCGCGAGGACTGGAAGCTGCTCGCGTTGCAGACCCCCGGCCTGGCTATCGGCCGGGTCGAGGTCCTCGAGCGTTTCAAGCCGCAACAGCGGCGCTTCGACATTCCCGGGGTCGTGTCGGTGATGGTGCTGCCCGCGCGCTCCGGAACCGCGGCGCCGGCACCGCGCTCCGACCGCGAAACGCTCGAGCGCGTGTACGCCTGGCTCGATCCGCGGCGCACGCTGGGAAGCGAGCTTTACGTGATCGCGCCCGACTACGTACCCATGGGCGTATCGGCGGCCGTCGACCTGGTCGATCCGGCGCAGCGCGACCTCGTGCTCGCCGCGGTCAAGGAAACCATACGCCAATGCCTCTGGCCGCTCCCGCCCGGGGGGCCCGACGGCACGGGATGGGCGCTGGGGCGTGCGATCGACGATCGCCAGATCGAGACCGCGATCGCCCGCGTGCCGGGGGTGCGCACGGTCGCGCCCGTCCACCTTTTCACCCGGTCCGGCGCTGGAAGCCAGTGGAAGCTGGTCGGCGAGGATGCCAGCGGCCGGGCGCAAATCCGCATCCAGTCCTGGCAATTGCCGGAGCTCGCCATGCTGAGCGTCGACATTGGTGACAGCGCCACGACCCGGCTCGGCGGCGGCGCCGACGAGGACGGCGCCGACGGCGGCATCGCCGTGCCGGTCGTGCCGGAGGTCTGCTGATGGACATCAACGGCCTCCCGATGTGGCTTCTGGCCGGGGCCGAGGCCTTCGGCTTGCGGCCGGGCGGCAAGGCCTCGCATGTCCGCGCCCTGCAATGGAGCGATCAGCGAGGCCACCTGACCCTGGCCTCGCAGCAGCAGCAACCGATGCTGACGGAGGACGAGACATTCGCCCGGCTGATGCGCTCGCGTCCCTCGCCGGTAGCTGACGAGGCGGACACTTTCGCATGGCTCAACCCGGCGACACAGGCCATCGAAGCCTCGGGCTTGGCCCCGGGCATGGTGGCGATCGACCTCGGCCCGGATAACCGACCCGAAACTCCCGCGCCCGTGCTCACTCCGACCGACATGGCCCTGGGCGAGGAGCAAATCCTCTACATCGCGCGCGACGGCGCGGTGATCATGCGCGACTTGCGCGATCGCTACCCGACGGCCCGGGCGGCCAAGGCCGGCTTCGCCGCCCACCTCGTCGCACCCCGGCCGAAAGGCGGTGCGTGGGCGTTCGACCAGGCCGGTAATCGCCTTGCGATCGTGCGCGGATATCCGCTTCGCACGCAAGGCCTTAAGGACCCCGCGCCCGACGCCTTCGCACCCGTCGATCCCAATTCCGATCCGCCGCGCATCGAACCTTACAGCGGCCAGGCCCTGCCCGCCGGCTTCGATGCCGTATCGCTGGCGGCCTCGCCCGAAGGGCAACTCGCCCTGCTGGCCTGGAAGCCGGGGGAGGACGCGGCGATCTTCACGCTCGAGCGCGACCGGTTTGTCCTGCGCGCGCGGACGCGCGGCATTCGTTTCCCATGGTCGCTCGCCTGGGCAGGCGAGGATCACGTGGCGCTCATCGCGGGGGACCAAGGCAAGCTGGCGCAGCAGGCCTTCGTCTACCGGACGGACTTGCCGCTCGAGGACGCAGGGACGCTACCCGAAGGTCAGATCCATCTGTTGCGCGAAGCCGTGCCGGGACGGTTCTGCAATCGATTGGGCGAGCACCCGACGTACCTGTCTGCGCCTGCGGCGGCAGCCCTGCCAAAGGCTGTCAGGCGGCTGCTCCCGTTATCCGGCACGCGCTACGCGCGGGAAGGCCAGGTTCTCATCGGGCCGATCGACAGCGGGCGCGAAGGGTGTGTCTGGCACAGAATGTACCTGGAAGCTGCCGTGCCCGGGCATAGTGCGATGCGCGTCGATTTCTTCGCCCGAGACAGCGCGGTCGCACCGGCGCTCCCTGGTGAGCCCGAAGCTCCGGCCTGGGCGCCGCATCGCGTTTCGGCGAGGCCGGATCCGTCCCAAGCGGTGCCGCAGGCCGCATGGTGTCCCGGCGGATCGGAATTGGCGGCCACCGCCCCGCTACTCACGTGCGTGCCGCGCGCCACCGAGGCAGGCCTGTTCACGCTCCTGCTGCAGCGATCGAACCGCAAGGTTCGCCGGATAGCCGGGCGTTACGCATGGATCTGCCTCACGCTCGAAGGCGATACGCGCGATACGCCCGAGCTGGCGGCGATCCGCCTTTATGCCCAGCGGTTTTCCTACCGCGACCGCTACCTGCCGGACTTCTTCACGGAAAGCCTCACCGGCGCCGATGCCGAAGCGCCCGGCACGGCATCGCCCGCGGATTTCCTCGACCGCTTTCTGTGCCTGTTCGAAGGCAACCTGACCGAGCTCGAAGGGCGGGTGGCCGGCAGCTGGATGCTGACGGACCCCGCCGCCGCGCCCGACGATGCCCTGCCGTGGATCGGCAGCTGGATCGGTATCGAGGCGCGCACCGCCGAGCGCCCGAAACTGTTGCGCGAGCGACTGAAAGCTGCCCCCTATACCGCGCAGCTTCACGGCACGCTGGGCGGCCTGATGGCCGAGCTGGAGCTGGCCACCGGCGGTCGCTGCGTGTTCGGCGGCAGTGTCGACGGCGATGCTCCGCCGGAACGGTTCGGCACGCTGGTGATGGCGCGGCAGGGCGATTTGGCGGTGCGCAGCCTCCTGATCGGGCAAGACACCGCGGGCCGGCCCGCGATCGTCACGGGCGGCGCGATCACGCGGGGCGACATCGTCGTTGTCGAAGGCTTTCGGATGCGGCGGACCTTCGCCACGATTCTCGGCGCCGACCTCGCGGAGGAGGACGACCCGTTGACGCTCGGCCTCGCCACCTCGGGCAATTCCTACGTCGGCGACACGCTGATCCTGGGCAATGCGGCGACGACCGAGCTTCTCAGTCTTTACCGGCCCGAGATCGACGCGGCAAAGGCGGATACCGACGGGGTGAACGCGTTCTTAGACAAGCTCGCCCACCGCGTTCTTGTCCTCGTGCGCGCGGTGTCCGATCCGGCGGAGATGCGCCGCCTTGAAGATATCGTGCGGGACAACATCCCCGCGCATGTCGAGCCGCAAGTCTTTGCCGCGCACACGCCGTTGATCGTCGGCGCGGCCTCGCTCGTCGGAATCGACACCTATCTCCTCAACGAGCCGCCCGTGCAGCGCGTCAGGCTCAACAGCAGCATCCTCGGCTCCGGCGACGAAATCGCCGGCGAAGGATGGCTCGACGGCCGTGCGGACGGGCCGATGGCGCTCGCGCCGAATGCCGGCGCGACCGGTCCGGAGACGGTCTGGCGGGGGGCACCCTTCATCATCAGCGGCCTGCCCTCCCACGCGGCGCGCGGGCGGACCATCGAACGCTACGTGTGGACGTGGGAACAATAGGCGCAAGCCAGGGAAGCAACGGAGAATATCATGGCTCAGTTCAAGGTAAACGTCGCCGTTCCGCAGAACACCCCGGAGGTGAAAGTCGAAGGCACCGACACCGGCGCGCTGCCGCTCGGCCCCAACCGGTTCTCGCTCGTGGTGGTGGACGACAGCGGCAACCAGTCCGATCCGTTCATCCTCACCATCACTGTCGTCGACACCGACAAGCCGACCGCGGTGCTGCAGGTCGTCAATTCCGACGGCAAAGCGGTCGACCCGAAAGTGCCGTTCGGCCAGACTTTCATCCTCTCGGGCGCGGCATCGCAGGACAAGGACCCGGGCAAGATCGTCGAATACCGCTTCACCCTGCTCGACCGGGCGTGACGCATGGTCCAGCTCGCCACCAACCAGCCGTTCCGCAGCCGCGTGCCGCAGATCACGGTCGAGAACCCGCTGAAGCCGGGAAGTTACCGCTTCAGCCTGGTGGTGGTCGACGAGGCGAAGAACGAGAGCCAGCCCGCGGAAATCACCGTGACGGTGGTGGATCGCACCCGCCCGGTGCTGCGGCCGGATATCCTGCGCGACATCACCACCATCGACCAGCCGGTCGTCAAGCCGGTCATAAGACCAATACGCCCGCCGCGATGACCGCCCGCCCTTCCCCCGTTCCACTCCAAAGAAGGAGCCGAGTCCGTGGCACTGGATGATCCCTCCGCCCCTGCCGATCCGCTCGAAGCCGGCCCCGCTCCGGAACGGGTCCACTACGCGACGGGGGCGATGCTGCAGGCGGATGACT
>Ga0207652_10001675_pt1 | contig 19409 bp, 15 predicted proteins | sample KBSC63BmetaG_FD_184334 | JGI IMG/M metagenome (GOLD analysis project Ga0207652, IMG submission 184334) | Corn rhizosphere microbial communities from Kellogg Biological Station, Michigan, USA - KBS C6-3B metaG (SPAdes) (version 2) | ecosystem: Host-associated > Plants > Roots > Rhizosphere ... | reverse complement strand
CTACGTCACCGCCGACGTCGCCGGCGCCATCGAGAGCCCGGTGTACGCGATCAGCAAGCTGGGCCCGGAGATCGACGCGCAGCCCCTGCCCGAGGGGTATCGGCTGGAGCAGCACACGGCGCGCCAGCCCGATTCGACCGACCGCTACGCGATGAAGTGGGACGGCGAATGGCACATCACCTACGAGGTGTTCCGCGACCTGGGGCTGGCCTTCGCGGTGGTGCTGATCCTCATCTACGTCCTGGTGGTGGCCTGGTTCCAGTCCTTCTGGACGCCGCTCATCATCATGTCGGTCATCCCCGTGTCCCTGGTCGGCATCCTGCCGGCGCACGGGCTGCTGGGCGCGTTCTTCACCGCCACCTCGATGATCGGCTTCATCGCCGGCGCCGGCATCGTGGTGCGCAATTCGATCATCCTGGTCGACTTCATCGAGCTGCGCCGCAGCCAGGGGATGGCGCTGCGCGACGCCGTGGTCGACGCGGGCGCGGTGCGGTTCCGGCCCATGTTGCTGACCGCGGCCGCGGTCGTGCTGGGCGCGGGCGTGATCCTCTTCGACCCCATCTTCCAGGGACTGGCCATCTCGCTCATGGCTGGCGAGCTGGCGTCCCTGGTGCTTTCACGGATGACGGTGCCGGTCGTCTACTTCCTGGCCCACTCCCGCCGGCGCAAGGCCGCCGCCGATCGGCCCAGGCTCTCGGAAGCCGCGTGACCCGCGGCAGGAAGCCGTTCCGCAAACAAAGGAGATGAATCGATGCCCCTCTACCGCTGGTTGCTGCTGATCGCCGGGAGCTTCGTGCTGCTGTCGGTGCTGCTGGCCCACCTCGTGTCGCCGTACTTCCTGCTGTTCACCGCCTTCGTGGCGGTGAACATGATCCAGGCCGCCTTCAGCCGCTGGTGCCCGATGATGTGGGTCCTGCGCCGGCTGGGGGTTCCCGAGACCTGAGGGGCTGCGTCTCAGAAGCGCGGTGCGCACGCAATCACGCTTGCTCGGGCGCGTCCAGCCCGCCCAAGGGCCGTTGGGAAAATTTGGGGATGGGGAGGGAAAATTTCCCGCAGCTCGTCCTGTCTTCGTGGCTCGTGCCGGGCAATGCGCCCGGAGTCTTCGAGGAACGCCTATTGCTTGTCCCGAGGTGAAGGGGGCGACGTGGATGCGAAGATGAAAGGTCGTCCGGCGCTTCCTGCCCCGGCAAGCGCCGGCCGTGTGAAATGACCGTCGTCGCGCTGCCAGTACGGGCAATCCTGGTCGCTCTCGACGACTCCGATCGCGCACCACTCGTCTTCGCAACTGCCGCCATGCGGGCGCGTTGCTTGGGCGCGCAACTCTTTCCGCTGCACGTGATCGTGCTTTCGTCGGCTGAGCCGCCTGCTGCTCACACTCCCCGGGGCGGGACGGAAGAAGGACTCTTGCGTAACGCCCGAGCCAGCCTGCAGGCGCTCATGCGGGGCGAGGCGGCGGTGCTGTACGGCTCACCAATCGTGGTGTTCGGCGATCCGTGGCGTGAGATCGTCGAGAACGCCGCGACCTTCGACGTCGATCTGATCGTCATCGGCGCGCGGCAGCGTCACGGTGACCGTGATCGCGTTCTCGGGACCGTCGCGACGAACGTGATCAGTCACGCCGACCGGAACGTCCTCATGGTTCAGGAGCGGGGGGCCGTCCGAGACGCCCGCAGCTGAGAAGTGGGAGGGCCGACCTCATGGGTGGCAAGTTTGCGGTGTGGATATTCCTGGCGCTCGGCTCGATTCAGTCCCAAGCACGCGGCGATGATTCGTTTCGGTGTGGAAGTCACTGGGTCGAACTGGGCGAATCATCGGCCAGCGTCGAGCACGCTTGCGGCCCGCCACGGGAGATTCACAGGACCGCGGGGCGCGTTCAAAACGGGGACGGTACGTCCATGTTCATCGAATACGAAACATGGACGTACGATCTTGGTCCAGTGACCTTCTCACGGCTCCTGGTCTTCTCCGACGGAGTCCTGACCTCCATCACGACTGGTGAATACGGTCGCTGAGCTTCCCGGCCTCGCCTGAACGAGGCCGGCTGGTGGTGGCCACAGGACTCACTTCTTGGGTGGCTGGACGACCGCCCTGCAGGAATCGGAGAGCTGGCTCTCGTGCTGTTCGAGACATTTGAGGATTCGGCCACGGCCCCCCTGCACGTCGCTGCAGAGTCGGTTGACGTCGTCCCAGCACGCCTCGTGTATCCCGCGAACCTTCGTCTGAACGTCGGCGACGTGCTTCCGGCAAGGTTCCGACAGCTCCTTTTCGTGCTCCTTGAGGCACCGGTACCGCCGACCGCCGCCGACTGGCACATCCTTGCAATACTTCTCGACGTCGGCCCTACAGGCATCGGGACCTTCCTGCCCACGCGCCACGCGTGCCGCCGAAAGACCGACCATCGCCATCGCCACCATCAGAATCGTCTGCTTGATCATCTTCAGCTCTCTGTCATCGAAAAGCGTCGCGATCTTCAGCGGCAACTACTGGGCCATCGCTTCGTGCATGAGGCGCATCGCCTCGGCCATTTTCTGCAGGCGCGCGACGGTCGGCGCGTCGGATGACGTCAACGTGATGGTCACCCCCTTCTCGATCTTCTTGACGTCCACCTTGGTATTCGCAGCGCCCATCACCATGGGGCACATGCCGCCGGCCATCGGGCCGCCGCCCATCATGCCGCCGCCCATCATGCCGCCGCCCATCGGGCCGCCGCCCATCATGCCGCCGCCCATCGGGCAGCCGGTCAGCGCGGCGCCCGTTTGCTCGGTCGCGGTCGCTTTGGGAGCCTTGGCGTTGGTCGCGGGCGCTTGCGCGAGCGCGAAGCCGCCGCCGGCGATGGCCGCGAGAACGGTAGCGGTCAGAAGGGTTCTTTTCATGGCTGGATCTCCTCGGTGCGGTGTGAACTGCTCGTACGACTTGAACTCAGCGAGCGCATTGCAACCCCGATGCCGCGATGAAGGTCCCTGACCTTCACGCCAGGGCTGGTCATCGGTGCAATCCGCGCCGGCAGATCGAGGAGCGGCGCGAGATTTGCGCGGAGCTGCGGTTTGTCACGCCGAGGTCGGATGCTCGTCGAGGGGTTCGTCGACACGGGCCAGGGCCAGCAGCCGTCTCGAGCCGACGGGCTCCTCGCTCAACCATGGGACGACGGCCAGGCGCCGCGCGTGGCGGTCTCGCACCACGCCGATCTGGCTCAGCTCGCCCGCGATCCGGCGGCGGAGAAGCGGGTCCTTCGATCCCGCCGCCGCGAGACTGCCGTTGATGACCCAGGCATACGGTTCGATGCCGGCGCGGCGCAGGTCGGCCTGAAGCTGGGCCGCCTCGGTGACCGGGGTCGTCTCCGCCAGGGTCACGAGGATGATCTTCGTGTACACCGGATCGCGTAGCCGCATGAGGGGGGTGACGATGCGTCCGGCGTGATGGCGCTTGGTGCTCTCGACGATCTGGCGGTGATAGGCGCCGGTGGTGTCCAGCAACAGCAGCGTGTGGCCGGTGGGCGCGGTGTCGAGCACCACGAACTTGCTTCGTGCCTCGCCGACGAGGTGCGAGAAGGCGCCGAACACCGCCAGCTCGTCGTTGCACGGGGATCTCAGATCCTCGGCGAGCAGCGCGCGACCGTCTTCATCCAGGTCCTTCCCCTGCGCGGCCATGATCCGATCCGTGTAGGCCTTGCTCTCGGCCGCGGGATCGATGCGCGTGACCTCGAGGTTCGGCGGCGGATCTCCGAGCGCGTTCGCCACGTGAGCAGCCGGGTCGGTCGTGCTGAGGTGCACCGGAAGCCCGCGCGCCGCCAGCGCACTGGCGATCGCGGCCGCGATGGTGGTCTTCCCGACGCCGCCTTTGCCCATCACCATGACCAGGCCATGTCCTCCGGCGGCCAGGTCGTCCACCAGCGCCGCCAGGCGCGGCAGCGAAGGAACGACGGGCGGCGACGGATCGGCGGCCGGAGACCCCGTCCCAGGCGCCAGCAGCGCGCGCAAGGCCGGAAGTCCCACCATGTTGAACGATCGCAGCGGAATCTCGACCGAGGGCAGACTACGGAGCCCCTCGGGCATCCGCGCGAGCGCATCCCGTCCCCGCTGTTCCAGCGCCACCGCGACCACATCGTCTGACGCGGTCGCTTTGAAGACGCCGTTGACGAGCAGACGCTGGCTGGTGAGCCCCAGCGCCGTCAGCTCGGCAGACGTCCGCGCGGCCTCGCGCACCGCCGCCTGATCGGGGCGCGTGACCAGCAGCATCGTCGTGCGTCCGGGATCGACCAGCGCCGCCAGGGCGGCGGCGAACCGCTGGTAGCGCATCTTCAGCCCGGAGTGGGGACCGAGACAGGAGGCGCCTCGCGTGTTCGTCCGCAGGAACTCCGTCCAGGCCCTGGGCAAGCTGAGGAGACGCAACGTGTGACCGGTGGGCGCCGTGTCGAAGACGACGTGATCGAAGTCCCCGGCGAGGTCCTCGCCCGCCAGCAACCCCGCGAACTCGTCGAAGGCAGCGATCTCGACGGTGCACGAGCCGGATAGCTGCTCGCGCAGCTCGGACAGCTGCTGCTCGGACCACGTGGACACATAGGCCCCGACGACGCGCTGACGATAGCTCTCGGCCGCCTGTTCCGGGTCGATGTTCAGCGCCGAAAGGTTCGGCACGCCGGGGACCGGGGTGGGCCGGTCGGACAGGGCAACGTCCAGCATCTGGTCCAGGTTCGATGCGGGATCCGTGCTGACCAGCAGGACCCGCCGACCGGCGTCCGCGAGCTGGATCGCGGTGGCGCAGGCCAGGGCGGTCTTGCCGACACCCCCCTTGCCGGTGAAGAAGAGGTACCGCGTGGGGTGGTCCAGGAGGGTCATTCACGCCTCGATCGAGAAGTTGCGCATCATGCCCAGGTCCTCGTGCTCGAGGTTGTGGCAATGGTAGAGGAAGAGTCCGGCGTGGCGCTCGAACCGGAGGCGAATGCGCACGCGCTCGCCCGGCATGAGAAGAAAGGTATCCTTCCAACCTTCGTTGATCAGACCGTCGCCGACCGTCGACCATGCCTCTTTCGCGCCCGCCGCCACCGAACGTTCGACGATCTGGAACTGACCGCCGTGGACGTGAATGGGGTGGGGCATCGCCATAATCCCGCCGGGGTTCCGGAACTCCCAGTCTTCGGTCGTGTCCAGCTTCACGCGCTCGTCGGGCGCGACCCCGGTCATCTCGAAGGTGCGGTCGTTGAGCAAGAAGCGCATCATGTTCATCGTGACGTCGAAGCGCCGGGGCTGCCCCACGTTGATCACCTCGACGGGCGGCCGCCACGCCAGCGCGCGCAGCTGGGTGGGAAGGGTCAGGCGGCGGCCGCGTCCCTTGACGGAGAAGCGACAGGCTTGAAACGGCGTGCCGTTCGGTACGCTCGCACCACCTCTCATTCCCATCCGCCCACGCTCCGCGACGAACGCCTGACTCTCCAGCGCCAGCTCCTCGCCCGCGGGGGCTCGTCCAAAGTCGGCCCACAGCTCGATGCGCTCGGCGGGAGCGAGCATGACGTACGGTTTCAGCACGGGCGCGGCCAGCAAGCCGCCGTCGCTGCCGATCACCGTCATCGGGCTGCCGTCGCTCCAGGCGAGCTTGAAGATGCGGGCGTTCGAACCGTTGAGGAGGCGCAACCGATACGCGCCCGCCTTCACGAGCTGGGTGATGTTCGGGTTGCCGTTCACGAACATCCTGTCCCCGAGCATGCCGATCATCGGATTGTGGTCGTAAAGCAGTTCACCCTGCGCGTCGAGCGCGCGATCCTGGAGAACGAGCGGAAGGTCGAAGTCTCCCGTGGGAAGCCCGCGGGCGTGGTCGTCGTCATCGACCACCAGGAACATCCCGGCCATGCCCGCGTAGACCTGCGCGCCGGTGCGGCCGTCGGGGTGCGGGTGGTACCAGTATGTTCCGGCGGGGTTGTCGACGGTGAAATCGTACGCGTAGCTCGACCCCTTGTTCACCGCGAGTCGCGGGTGGCCGTCGTTCTCTTGCGAAACATTCAGCCCGTGCCAGTGCACGATCGACGGCTCGTCCAATGCGTTGTCGAAGTGGATCCGCACCCGCTGTCCGCGGCGCACGCGAAAGGTCGGTCCCAGGTAGCTCCGTTCGAAGGAGGACAGCGTGTCCTTCGGACCGGCGATGACCTCACCTTCGAAGCGCCAGACCCGGGACGCCCCGGCGCGCTCGATGTCCAGGACGGCCTCGCCCGGGACCGCCCGTAGCGCGATCTCGACATCCGCCGGACCACCCGGGACCGCGTTCGATGCCGACGTCATGATCGGGACCGTCAGGGAGCCGGCCGGCCGATGACAGGCGGCTCCCCACACCGCGGCCAGGCCCCCCGCTATCACCTGCCTCCTGGACAAGGGCGATGTTTGAACGCGACCGGGCACGAGCGGCGAATACAGCAAGCCTCGTACCCCTGGCGTGTCCGTGCGCGCCGGGGAATCTGCGCAGATCCTGCGCCCGAGCGGGACTGAAGCTGAGGATCTTGCGTTCGGCCTGGCGATCGGCTTCCCGACGTCCTTTGAAGCGGCGGTACCGATCGTGCAAGGTGGCCGGAACATGACGCGGGAACAAGCGGAGAGCGGGACGAACGGCAACAAGGTGGTCATCGTGGGCGGTGTCGCCGGCGGCGCGTCGTGCGCGGCCCGCCTGAGGCGCCAGCGGGAGGATCTGGAGATCGTCCTGCTCGACCGCGGCAAGTACGTGTCCTTCGCCAACTGCGGCTTGCCCTACTACGTGGGCGAGGTGATCACCGACGAGACCAAGTTGCTGGTCGCCACCCCCGAGCTGTTCCAGCAGCGGTTCAACATCGAGGTCCGGGTCGAGACCGACGTCCTGTCGATCGACCGGACGCGAAAGGAGCTGTCGGTTCGAGATCTCGTCACGGGGGCGGTGACGACCGAGCGCTACGACACCCTGGTCCTGTCACCGGGCGCGACGCCGGTGGTGCCGCCGCTGCCGGGCATCGACCTGCCGGGGATCTTCGCGCTGCGCACCATCCCCGACTCCCGTCGCATCCGGGAGTGGATCACCGAACGCGGCGTCCGCCACGCCGTCGTCATCGGTGGGGGCTTCGTGGGGCTGGAGATGGCCGAGAACCTCGTGCACAAGGGGCTGACGGTCACCCTCCTCGAGCTTGGCCAGCAGGTGATGCCTCCCTTCGATCCCGAGATGGCCCATCTGCTTCACCAGGAGCTGCGCGCCCACGGCGTGGACCTGCGCCTCGGGGACGGCGCCTCGTCGTTCGAGGCCACGGCCCGTGGGATCAGGGTGAGGACGAAGGCCGGCGCCGAGATCGACGCCGGCCTGATCTTCCTGGCCATAGGGGTGAGACCCGAGACCACCCTGGCGCGCGCCGCCGGACTGCAGCTCGGGCCCACGGGGGGCATCGCCGTGGACGAACGGATGCGTACCAGCGATCCTTCCATCTTCGCGGTGGGCGACGTCGTCGAGGTCAAGACGGTCCCTCTGCGGCGAAGCGCCCTCATCGCCCTGGCCGGCCCGGCCAACCGCCAGGCGCGCGTGGCCGCCGATGCGATCGCGGGCAAGGCCCGACCCTTTCGCGGCGTCCAGGGTACGGCGGTGTGCGGCGTCTTCGGCCTCACGGCGGCGCTGACCGGCGAGAGCGAGCGGTCATTGAAGCTGGCCGGCCACGATCATTACGGCAAGGTGTACCTGAATCCGGGCCACCACGCGGCCTATTACCCGGGGGCGAAGCCCATCTTCATCAAGCTGCTGTTCGATCTGCGAGACGGAAGCGTCCTGGGCTTTCAGGCGGTCGGCCAGGAAGGCGTCGAGAAGCGCGTCGACGTGGTGGCGATGGCGCTGCAGCTGCGCGCCACCGTCTACGATCTGGAGGAGGCCGAGCTGTGCTACGCGCCCCAGTACGGCGCGGCGAAGGATCCCGTGAACGTGGCGGGAATGATCGCGTCCAACGTCCTGCGGGGCGATCTGGAGCTGGCCGACTGGGAATCGCTGGAGGCGGGAGGCGACAAGACGCTGCTCGACGTGCGAAGTCCCGAAGAATACGCCTCGGGGCACGTACCGCGGGCGATCAACATTCCGCTGCCGCTGCTGCGCGAGCGGATGAACGAGTTATCGAAGGACAAGGAAGTCTGGGTCTACTGCGGCGTGGGGCAGCGATCGTATTACGCGTGCCGGGCCCTGACCCAGAACGGGTTCCACGCGCGCACGCTGCCCGGGGGCATTCAGGCCTACCGCTGCATCCGTCCCGCCAGCCCCCTGGCGTAGGAGCGCCGTCGCGCGAGGCCCCGCCGAAGTGCGTCGTTCAACCCTGGCCGTCCTCACATATATGCGTTGACGACGTACTGCTGCACCATCCGGTGGGCGTTGAAGTACGACGCGTTGAGCGCGATGGCGTGGCGCATGATCTGGATCCATCCCCCGCGATCGCGGTGATAGAGGGGCACGATGCGGTCGAGCTTGGCGTGGAGATCTGCCGCGTCGCCATCGGAGACCGCCGAGACGTCGCCGATCGACCAACCGGTCACGCCCTCGACGTGCCCCTCGATCCACCAACCGTCGAGCACACTGAGACTGGGGACACCGTTGTGGGCGGCCTTCATGCCCGAGGTGCCCGAGGCCTCCAGCGGACGTTGGGGCGTGTTGAGCCAGAGGTCCACGCCCGAAGTGACCAGCTTGGCCAGCCCCAGGTCGTAGTCGGACAGGTAGACGATCGGGATCTCGTCGTCCAGGGCGCGCCCGACGGCGTGGATGCGCCGGATGAGGTCCTTCCCGGGCTCGTCGCGAGGATGTGCTTTCCCGGCGAACACGAATTGCAGCCGACCCCGTTCACGGGCCAGCGCGCGCAATCGCCCCGGATCCGAAAGGACCAGGTCCGCGCGCTTGTAGGCGGTCGCCCGGCGCGCGAAGCCGATCGTCAGCGCGTCCGGATCGAGCGCGCGGCCGGTCCGTCCCGCGATCGCGCGCAGCAGGGCGCCCTTCGCTTCGGCGTGCGCCGCCCAAAGCTCGGCCCCCGGGATCCGGTCGGCGTTGCGAAGCATGGCAGGGTCGTTGCGCCATCGGGTAGGTGACGGTCGAAGAGCTGCCGCCATGGCTCGGACGTCCAGGTGGCCGAGTGGACGCCGTTGGTGATGTGATGGATGCCATATCCGGGAAACATCGTCCGGGAGACCTCCGCATGGCGCCGCGCGACGCCGTTCACGAACGCGCTCAGGTTCAGCGCCAGGGAGGTCATATTCAGTTGCCCCTCGTGATCGCCCAGCATCCGCAAGACGGGGCTCGGAACCAGGGGGCCCAGCGTGCGCTCGACGAGACCCCAGTCGAAGTGATCATGACCCGCCGGCACGGGCGTGTGGGTGGTGAACACGCAGCGCCGCTTCGTCTCCTGGAGGCGCCACGCGTCCTCGGGACGATCCGTGTTGGCCGCGCGCACGAGCTCGAGGGGCGCCAACGCCGCGTGTCCCTCGTTGAGATGATAGCGGCGAAGCCCGGCGTAGCCCGCGGCCGCCAGGAACCGAACGCCGCCCACGCCGAGGATGATCTCCTGCGCCAGCCGATAGCGGTCGTCGCCCCCGTACAGCTGGCCGGCGAGGCCGCGATCGGCGGGGTCATTGTCCGGCAGGTCGGTGTCCAGCAGGAGTACCGGTACCGGGAATCCGCCGCTGCCGACTATGTCGTAGCGCCAGGCGCGGACGCGGACGCTGCGTCCTTCGACGCTGACGGTGACCGTGGGCGCGAGCGGCCGGACGAACTCGGTCGGCGACCAGGACGCGGGCAGCTCCTGCTGGCCCCCCCGGTCGTCCAGGCGCTGGGAGAAGTAGCCGGCGCGGTAGAGCAGCGTGACGCCGACGATCGGCACGCGCAGATCGGCGCATGCTCTCAGGGTGTCGCCCGCGAGCACTCCCAGGCCGCCGCTGTAGGTCGGCATGCCCGGGTCCAGCGCGATCTCCATCGAGAAGTAGGCGATGCTGCGCTCGTCCGAGGGGGCCTCGCCGGGGTCGGGCCTCTGGAGGGCCGATTCCGGATCGCGCACGAAGGCGTCTCGACAGCCGGTCGAGCAAAACCAGTAGGGGCGCCCCCTGTGAGTAGCGCCGAGCAACGCGCTGGTGGAGACCGGCATACCGCACACGGGGTCTTCCGCGAATCCAGGCCTCTCGTCTCCCATCGGGTCCTCGGGTGCAATCAGCGCGCCGATGAGGGGCCACGGGCTCGACCACGGGCTGGCCTCTTTGGTGAGGCGGTCCGCCGGCATCGGCGCAGACGCTGCCGGTAGGCGACATGTCCACGCAAGACTTGCACGGCCGGGGATGGTTCGCTGCGTCCAGGGGGACCCCGTAGCCGGCATGCCGGTTGCTCGGAGTGCGAGAGATCCCGGAGCCAGAGTTTGCCGAGCCACCGCATATCTCTCTTGGCAGCTTTCCTGACCACGGCACCGGCTGTCGCGTGGGCGGGGGCCCCGGGACCGATCACCTTCGACGACGCCCTGGGCCTCGCCAGGCAGGTCCCCAGGGTCGCCGCCGCCGCGCGCGCCGTCACGGAGAAGGTCGAGCTTGACCGGCACATCAGCTCGGCCCCCTACAATCCGCAGCTCTCCGCCCAGCCGGGGTGGCGCTTCCAGCCACGCGACGCCCGCCAGCCGGAGGTCATCGTCGAGGTTCTTCAACCCTGGAACCTGTCCGGGTATGCAGATGCCCGCCGGCGGACGGTCGTCGTCGAGGAAGATGTCATGCGGGCCGAGGCGCGAGCCAGCGCCTTGGCGGCGCGCCTGGGCGCCGCCCGCGCGTGGATCGACCTGTGGGCCGCCGAGCATGTCGTCGAGGAGGTGCGGCGCGAAGAGAGCATCGCGCGCGAGCTCGAACGCCTGGTCGCGCGAGCCGCTGCCCTGGGGGCGATGACACGCGCCGATGTGGCGGAGGCCAGCGCCTATCACGCCGAGGCGCGGATCGCGGTGCTGGCGGCAGAGGGCGAGGTCTTTCAGCGAGGGCTCGCGCTGGCCCGGGAGCTGGCCGACACCAATGCGCAGCCTCTTCACACCGCCGGAGAGCTGCCGTCACCGGCGGTGCCGGCGGACCAGCGCAGCGCGGAGTACCTGGACCGCCTCGGCGCGTTGCCGGCCGTGACCTTGCGAGAGTTGCAGGCGCGCGCGGCCCAGGCCCGTCAACTGGAGGAGCAGGCGGCGCGAGGCACGTTCGCCCAGCTGGGAGCCGTCCTGCAGCGGGATGCGCCCGGTGGCCTGGTGGTCTCCGGCCTGGCGCGGGTGACGATTCCCATCTTCGACCACGGTGAGCGCGAGAGGGCCGGGATGCGCGCGGAGACGGCCCGTCTCGAGGGAGAGCAGCGGGACGCGATGATCGCCGCGCGCGTCGAGGTCGCGGTCAGCTTCCACGAGGTGTCGCATTCAGCCGAGGTGCTGGCCGTGTTGCGCGACGACCTGGCGCCCGCCAGCCGACAGGCGGCAGAGACGCGGCGGCTCATCTTCGAACGTGGCGGAGCGACGCTACTCGAAGTCCTGCAGTCGGATCGCGCGGCGGTGGCCGCGGCCAGTCGTCTTTGCAGGCTGCAGGCCGAGCACGCGTGGGCACGGACGAAGCTCTGGCTTCTGCTCGCCGAGGTGACCCTCGCTGCCTCGAACGGTGGAGGCGGATCGTGAACCTGTCGAAGCTGCTGATGGCCGGGGGGCGGGGGGTGGCCTTCGCATCGGTTCTGTGCGCGGCGTGTGGACGGCAGAGCGAGCCGCCCCAGCAGGTGAGCCCGCCGCCAGCCCGCAGCAGCCTGGAAGCCCGGTGGGTGCCGCTGCGAGCACCGCAGTCGGCCTCGTTCCTGGAGCTGCCGGCGCGGGCGCTCGGTGAGGCGGGGTCCACCGCTGTGTTGAACCCGCCTTATCCGGGGCAGATCGTCAAGGTGTACGCGCGCGTCGGCGAACACGTGACGCGCGGTCAACCCGTCGTCGACATCATGATGCCCGCCGTGGTGGGCGCTGCCGGCGAGCACGCCGCCGCGCACACGAAGATCGACGCCTACCTGATCCGGATGCAGCAGCTCAAGGCGCTTCAGGCCGAGGGGCTGGTGCGCACCGCCGACATCGCCGACATCGAGATGCGACTGGCGGAGGCGCGTGCGGACGAGCAGCGGACCGAGGCCGTCTTGCGCAGCGCGGGGGTCGATCCCCAGAGGGCCTCTCACCTGGCGGCCAGTGGCGGCGCCGTGCCCTTGCGCAGCCCCATCGACGGTGTGGTGACGGAGGTCTCGGCCGCGCTTGGCGAGACCCGTGACAGCGCGGGCGCGCCCTTCGCGCGCATAACGGGAACGGCGCCGGCCCGGGTCGAGGCGCGCGCCACGCAAAGCCTGCCCGCGGGCGCCCGCTTCGAGCTGGTCACGGCGGCGGGTGAGCAGGTCCCGCTCGTCCTGATCGCGGAAGCGCCGATCGTCGACCCCCGTGACGGCACGGCGGCGGTCTGGTTCGAGCCCAGGCCGGCGCGGCCGTTGCCCGTGGGGCTGACCGGTAGGGTGCGGGTCACTCTGGCCGCCAGTCAGTCACTCACCATCGCGCCGCGCGCCGCCGTGGGTCGGAAGGGCACCACCGCGTTCGTGCGGACACGGCAAGGTGGTGCCGTCGTCGACGTTCCGGTCAAGGTCGTTCAGGCCTCGGGGGCCGACGCCATGATCGAATCGCCGCTGGCGGTGGGCGCCGAGATCGCCGAACGCGTGATCGAGTCGGGTCCATGATCCGCGCCGTCGTCCGCTGGTCGACGGATCACGGCAAGGTGGTCCTGGGCCTGGCCGCGCTGTTCGTGGTCTCGGCCGCCACGCTCAGCTCGCGCCTGAAGCTCGACGCGCTTCCGGACATCACGACGAATCAGGTCAACGTGCTCACGCGCGCGCCGGGACTCACGCCCGAGGAGGTCGAACGCCGCGTCTCGCGGCCCATCGAGGCGGTGCTGGGCGGATTGCCGGGGCTGTCGCAGCACCGCAGCACCTCCCGCTACGGGATCTCCGCGGTCACGGCGGTCTTCGCCGACGGGGTCGAGCCATACCGGGCGCGCCAGCTGGTCCAGGAGCGGCTGAACACCCTCTCCGGTGCCCTGCCCGAAGGGGTGGCGGTGCCCGAGCTGGGACCGCTGACCGGCGGCCTGGGGGAGATCTTCCATTTCACGATCAGCTCTTCATCGCGGGCTCCCACGGAGCTGCTCGAGTTGGCGACCTACAAGATCGCTCCCTTGCTTCGTGCCGTCCCCGGCGTCGTCGAGGTGAACACCTGGGGGGGCCGCCACCGCACTCTCGACGTCATCGCCGACCCGGTCCGGCTGGCCCAGCGAGGCTTGACCCTGGACCGGCTGCGGACCGCCTTGCTACGCGCGACCGGCAGCGCGGCCGCGGGCAGCATCCCCGACGCGCCGGGTACGCAGAGCCTGGTCCGCGCGCTGGGCTTTCCGCGGAATGCGTCGGAGCTGGGCATGGCCGTCGTGTCCCCGGGCGGCGTCGAGGGACGCAGCGTTCGCGTCGCGGACGTCGCCGAGGTACGCGAGGGGACATTGCCACGCATCGGCGCGGCCACCGCCAACGGAGGCGGAGAGACCGTGTACCTGATGGCGCAGATGCTCCAGGGAGCGAACGCGCTCGATGTCACCTCGGCGATCCACGAGCGGCTCCCCGCGCTGGTCGCGCTGCTGCCGGCGGACGTTCGACTGGACGTCGTGTATGACCGCAGCGTCCTCGTCCGAAGCACGCTGCGCACCGTGGGGCGGAACTTGCTGGAAGGCGGCCTCCTCGTGGTGGTGGTCCTGCTGACGATGCTCGGCAGCTTGCGAGCCGGGCTGCTGGTGGCCATGGCCATCCCGCTCTCGATGCTGGGGGCGACGGTCGCCATGGTGGTCCTCGGCATCCCGGGAAACTTGATGAGCCTGGGCGCGATCGACTTCGGCCTGGTCGTGGATGGCTCGGTGGTCGTCGTGGAGCAGCTATTTCATGGCCTGCGCCCGCCACCAGAACGGGACCAGACGAAGGCCCCCGCTCCGACGCTGGATCGCGCGGCCTTCCGCGCGCAGGTGGGCCGGATCGCCGAGACCGTTGCCCGTCCCATGTTCTTCTCGGTGATGGTGATCCTGCTGGTCTACGTTCCGATCCTCGCGCTGACCGGGGTGGACGGAAAGATGTTCCGGCCCATGGCGCTCACCGTCGTGTTTGCGCTCGCGACCTCGCTGGTGCTGTCCCTGGTGTTCGTACCGGCGGCGGCTTGCGTGGTGCTGCGCCCGCAACACATCCCGTCCCGGGATCCCTGGCTGGTCCGACAGATCGACCGCCTTTACCGGCCCGTGCTCGGGACCGCGATCGCGCACCCCCTCATCGTGGCCGGTGGCGCGCTGCTGCTGCTGGCGCTGGGGGTGTTCCTCTTCGCCCGCGCGCCGAGCGAGTTCGTCCCTCAACTCGATGAAGGCGACCTGGTCGTCCAGACCACCCGCGCCGCCGACGTGTCCCTGGATGCGGCCGTCCTCTCGGCGGGGGCGCTGGAGAGAACGGCGCTGACGACGGAGCCCGAAGTGTCGCAGGTCGTCTCCCGGATCGGCAGCCCGGCGGTCGCCACCGACATCATGGGCCTCGAGCAGGCGGACGTCTTCGTGCGCCTGCGTCCCGTGGGCGAGTGGCGGCCTGGCCTGACCAAGGATCAGGTGATCCGGGACCTGGGCCGTGCCATCGGCGCGCAACAACCCGGCGTCGACCTCTCGTTCACTCAGCCCATCCAGATGCGGTTCAACGAGCTGCTGGGCGGCGCGGTCACGGACGTCACCGCGGCGGTGTACGGGGACGATCTGGGAGAGCTCCGTCGCGTGGCCTCGGAGATCGTGGGCGCGATCCGGCCCGAAGCCGGGGCCGCGGACGTCCGCTTGCTGGCGGCGCCCGACGTGTCGTTGGTCGAGGTCAGGCCGCGCGCGCTCGATGCCGCGCAGCGCGGCTTCGCGGTCGCGGACATCCTCGAGGCCGTGCAGGCTGTCCGTACCGGGCTGGACGTCGGGGTGACCTACGACGGTCCTGTGCGCATCCCCATCCGCCTTCATCTGGCCGCGAACGTCACCGCGGCCGATCTGGGGAACCTGCCCCTTCCCTCGGCTGCCGGGGGGCTGGTGCCGCTGTCGCACGTGGCGAACGTCCAACAGGCCTCCACGCCGATCCTGGTGAGCCATCAAGGGGGCGAGCGTCGCCTGATGGTCGGGTTCAATGTGCGGGGCGCCGACCTTGGGGTGGTGGTGGGGCGCGCCCAGCAGCGGGTCGCGGAGAAGGTGCGCCTTCCCGCGGGCTACCGGCTGGTATGGGGCGGTCAGTACGAGAACCTGCAGCAGGCGTCGCGACGACTGGCGTTCGTCATACCGGTCGTGATGTTGCTGATCCTGGTGGTTCTGCTGGCGGCCTTCAGACGGCTGCGGCCTCCGCTCATCATCTTCATCAACGTGCCGTTCGCGTGTGTGGGAGGGATCCTCTTGCTGACGGTCAGAGGGATGCCCCTGTCGATCTCGGCGGCGATCGGGTTCATCGCGTTGTCGGGAATCGCCGTCATGAACGGCGTCGTGCTGGTGACGCGCATCCTCCAGAACGAAGAGGGGGGGGCGCCGCCCCGTGCCGCCGCCGCAGATGCCGCGCGCGACAGGGCCCGGCCGGTGCTGATGACGGCCCTGGTCGCTGCGCTGGGCTTCGTGCCGATGGCCCTCGCGCAAGGGATCGGCGCCGAGGTGCAACGCCCGCTGGCCACCGTCGTCGTGGGAGGCCTGGGCACCTCGACCCTGCTCACGCTGCTGATCATCCCCTCGCTGTATCCCCGCCTGGCGGCGATCGGGCGGCGCGCCAGATCGCCGGCGTCCCCTGGGGGAACGCCGGCGATGGGATGATCCGGGGCGCGTTCTCGGACGCGGACTAGAAGATGTAGAAGCCCGAGAACTGGATGCGGTGGTTCGTGGTCTTCACGCCGTCCAGGTAGGTCTGGTGGTAGTAGGCGTACTCGGCGCCGAAGCGGATCGAGGCGGTCGCGTCGACGAAGTAGTTCGCGTTGATCCAGTCCACCTTGTTGAACAGCTTGCCGGCGTTCGTCGCCGTCATCAGCTCGGCGATGTTCGGCGAGTTCAGGTGGGCGTAGTTGCCCGAGACCCACATGCGCAGCCCGGTGACCGAGGTCGGCAGGTAGGCCTGCAGGCCGGCCATGTACGACTGCCACTTGATGGCGTGCAGGACGCCGTCAGAGGTGTAGGCGACCAGGCCGTTGTCGACGTTCTGCGCGTAGGCCGGGGCCGGGCTGGTCATGTTCGGGTTGGGGAGGGTGGCGAAGCTGGCGCCGCCGCTCAGGCCCGTGTACATGTCGGCGTCCGCCTTGCCGTAGACATACGAGCCGGTCAGCGTCAGGCCGCCGTCGTTCGCCGTCGCGGCGGGGATGACCGGGATCAGCGCGTCCGCCGAGAAGCCCCAGCCCGTCGTCTTGTTCGTGCCCGTGGGCGTGGCGGAGAACTCGGGGATGTCGAAGCGGCGCACCAGGCCCGACACGCCGATCGCCAGCGGGTCGACGGAGGTGCCGGCGGCGCCGCCGGTGTGCACGCCCTTCACGCCGTTGACCAGCAGCTTGATGCCGCCCTGGCCGTCCGGCACGTACGCGTCACGCTGAACGGGACGAAGCGCCGCCACGGCGACCTCGACGTTCACCGCGTCGGTCTTGAACGTGTGCGACAGGCGCAGCTGCGTGGACCGGGAGTAAACCTGACCGGGAACGCCCTGCATCTCGACGGTGTTGGGGTGGAAGTACGACTGCCATCCGAAGAGCTGCCAGTACTGACCGGCCATCACGTCGATGATGGGCGTCTCCATCTTCAGCGCGAAGTGACGGATACGGAAGGTGGGGCTGGTGAAGAAGCTGCTCTCGGACACCGAGGGCGAGCCCGTCGGCGCCGGCGAGCCCTGAGGCTGGTTGCCCAGGAAGTCCATCTCGGCGATGGCCGAGCTCTTGATGGACTCCGTCTCGGGGCCCTTCAGCTTGAAGCCGAGGCGCGAGTTGCGGACGCTCTCCATCATGCGGTGGTGGTCGTGCTGGAACGTGCCGGGGCGCGCGATCGCGGCGTTACCACCCAGATCGTTCATGCTCTCGGTCGTGTCGAAGATCGAGTCCCACTCGACGAAGCCGTACAGCGTGGCCGCGAACTTCGAGGTGACCGGCGGCGCGGGCGGTGGCGCGGGCGGGGCAGGAGGCACGGCGGCCATGGGCGGCGCCGGCGGCGGCGCGGGAGGCGCTGGCGGGGCCACGTCGACCCGCGGCGAATCGGGGGGCGGCATCGCCTCGGCGGGGGCGGGCGGCGGCGCGTCGGCGGGCGGCGGGGCCGCAGGGGGCGGCATGTCGGGCGTCTGGGCCATGGCGGCCGCGGGGGCCGCGCACAGCACCAACAGGGCAACCAGGCTACGAGGGGCGATCAATTTCATCTGGGGAAGCTCCTTGTTCGGTCTTTCGTTTTCGCCGGGGACCGTACATGGGCCGGATGTCAGGGCCGATACGACAATGTGACGTTTTCGTGTCCGTCAGCCGCCGATTGCAGGGCCGCCCGCGACCGCATCCCTCGACCGCATCCTTCCCAGGTTGACCGCATCCTTCCCAGGTTGATGTCCAGACGTGACCCTCCAGACGTGACCCTCCAGACGTGACCCTCCGAGGTTGAGGTCCGGCGGTCCGTTGAGGTCCGGCGTGCGAGGTTGAGGCTCGGCGTGGGGGGTGCGGCCGGGCGGCGGCGGCCGGTCGGGCCGCCGCCGGTCGGAAACGGCCCCTCAGCGTGCGAACAGGTCGGACATCACCTCGACATGACCGTCACAGGCGTGGTTCAGGCACGGCAGCTCCAGGCCCGCCTGCATCGACTTCAGCAAGGAGAAGTGCGTGTAGCGCCGGTTGCTGGCGTAGCCATGGCGGCCGTAGCTGGTGTCGACGACGACGATGACCTGGTTGTCGTTCGGCGCCAGGCTGTAGTCGTTCTCGTCCCACACCAGCACGATGGCGTTGTTGCCGTCGTGCCAGGCGCGCGAGTCGTGGATGGCGTTCACCAGCCTGTGCACCGTCACGTCACCCTGGTAGATGAGCGCGGGGTTCAGCCCGGCCTGCGAGCCGTCGTCGCTGGGGTCGAAGTTGCAGAACGGACCGGCGTTGCCACGGCCGTGCTGATCGTTGCACTGGTTCGGGGCGATGAACGCCAGCGCGGGCATGTTCCCCGCGCGCAGATCCGCGAACAGCCCGTCGGCGCCGTCGAAGCCGACGACGTTCTTCAGGCTGTTGCCCGGCTGATGCCCCTCCTGGACGCTCTTGAAGTACACGAACGGGTTGTGCTTGGCCGCGTACAGCGCCACGATGCCGGCCTGGGTCAGGGGCGGGTTCAGCGCCGGCGTGATGGCGCCGAAGTCGGTGTTGTTCGTGAAGAAGCCGTCGCTGAAGTTGACGGTGTCCGCGCCGGCGAGGGGCAGGTTCTCCTGGTAGCTCTTCCAGGCCTTGTGCGCGGCCGCCAGCTGATCGGCGATGGTCTTGCCGACCGTGCCGCGCGCCGCCGGGATCGACTGGCGGCCGTCGATGTTGACCTCGCCCGGGGATCCTTGCGTCTCGTTCGTGAAGTCGTAGGCGGGCGTCTCGGCGTCGATACCGACGCCGGAGATCGGGCAGATGCTGGGGCTGCTGGGCGTGTCGGTGGCGGCCACCCCGGTGGCCAGGTTCGTCGAGCAGGTGGCGCTGTGCCAGTCGGGATAGTTGTCCGTCAGCACGCCGAAGTTCGAGCCGCCCACCACCTCGAGGTAATTGGTCAGGCTGGGATGGGCCACCGCGAAGTAATTGGTGCCCAGGTTCGCGGTCCTGGCGTACTTGTTGATGAAGGGGGCGTTCGGGTTGCCGATCAGCTGACCGTAACCGTGGTTCTCCATCATGATCACGAAGACGTGATCCAGGTGCGGGATGCCCCGCGGTACGGGCCCCTCGGCGGCGGATGCAGGGCCAGTGGCGGAGGTCAGCAGACCGAGCGCGAGCGCGGCGGTGGTCATCTTCATGGCGGTGTCCTTTGCGATGAATCGATGCGGGGACCCCGTGTCCCCGCGCGCCATCAGCCTCGCTGAAGCACGGCCGCGGTCTGGAAGGATTGCGTGACAGCTCGGCGACCGGACGGTCGCGGCGGCGATCGGGATCACGCCGGCGTCGCGGCCCCGGCTGACGGACGCTCAGTTCGCGGTGAACGCGGTGCTGCCCAGCCGGGTGGCCAGCGCGCGCGGTGTCTCGCCCGCGTTGTTGGCCAGATCGGGGTTGCCGCCCGCCTTGACCAGGATCTGCACCACGTCGCGATCCTCGCGCTCGAAGAACACGGCCCGGCCCACGGGCGTCACGCCGTCCTCGTCGCGCGCATTCGGGTTGGCGCCCTTCGCCAGCAGCAGCCGCACCA
>Ga0207652_10001673_pt1 | contig 19421 bp, 19 predicted proteins | sample KBSC63BmetaG_FD_184334 | JGI IMG/M metagenome (GOLD analysis project Ga0207652, IMG submission 184334) | Corn rhizosphere microbial communities from Kellogg Biological Station, Michigan, USA - KBS C6-3B metaG (SPAdes) (version 2) | ecosystem: Host-associated > Plants > Roots > Rhizosphere ... | reverse complement strand
AGCTGCGGGCAGCCGGCGCGATCATCGTTGGCAAGGCCAATATGCACGAACTGGCAGCGAGCGGGACCAACCACATCTCCTCGTGCGGACCCACGCACAATCCGTGGGCACCGGAGCGGTTGACCGGAGGGTCGAGTGGTGGCTCGGCTGCTGCGGTGGCCACGAGGAGCGTCCCCTTCGCGCTGGGCACCGACACAGCCGGTTCGATCCGGGTTCCGTCCTCGTTCTGTGGGACGGTGGGGCTGAAGCCGACCCACGGACGGTTGCCGATGTCCGGCGCGATGCCCCTGTCCCCCAGCCTGGGCTGCGTCGGCCCGATGGCGGCCTCGGTCGAGGATGTCGCCCTAGGCTACGCAGTCCTCGCGAACGAGCCGAACCAGTTGGCCACGACGACGGACTCAGTTCGCGGCATGCGGATCGGGCGCGTCTTCGAGGGGTACTTCGCCGAACTCATCCAGCCCGCGGTCCGCGATGCTCTGGATGCGGCCGCCGAGGTACTGGCCGCCGCAGGTGCGACGCTCGTCGAGTCCGCGCTGCCGGACATCGTCGGCGCGCTGCACACGTGGGGGAACATCGCCTGGCCGGAGTTCTCGGTCGCGTACCCGAACCTGGACCTGGACCGCGTCGGGCAACAAATCGTCGGACACTACCGCTACGGACAGCAACTCAGCGCAACGGAGCGGTCCCTCGCTCATAAGCACGCAACGCGGATCCAAGCCGCGTTCGCGGCCGCTTTGCACGACGTCGACGCGCTCCTGCTGCCAGCAACGCCTTACCCCGCCCCGCTCTTCACCGACAACGAGATCGACCTCGGCCACGGGCAGTCGCTCAACGTCTTTCGAGGCGGGCCTGTCTGGTTCACCTGCCCGATCGACATCGCCCTGCTGCCCGCGCTGTCGCTGCCTACCGGCTTCGACCGTGACGGCCTGCCACTCGGCATCCAACTAGTCGGCCGGTTCGCCGCCGAGTGGACGCTGCTACGCATCGGACGCGCATTCCAGGCGCTGACCGCCCACCATCAGCCGATACCGAACCGGCCCGTTCCGTCTGACACGGCGGATCACGACGATGGCTGATACGTGCGACCTGATCATCGTCGGCCTGGGTGTAGGCGGCATCGAGGTCGCGAACCAAGCGGCCGCGGGCGGCCTGGCCGTTACCGCCGTCGAGCAGAACCTCGTCGGCGGCGAGTGTCCATACTGGGGGTGCATTCCGTCCAAGGTCATGGTGCGCGCAGCTGAGGTCTTGGGCGAAGCCGACCGCGTCAACGAGCTCGCCGGCTGGGCGCAGGTGGTGCCCGACTGGGCTCCGGTGGCCCGGCGGGTGCGCAGCACGACCGAAGAATGGAGCGATGCGTCGGCAGCGAAGCAGTTGTCTGGACGCGGCGTAAACCTCATTCGCGGCCGGGCGACGATCCTCGGGCCCACCGAGGTCGGCGTGAACGGGCAGCGCCTGCTGGCCCGTCGAGGGATTGTCATCGCGACTGGTGCGGAGCCGGCCATCCCCGAGATCGACGGCATCGACAGCGTGGCGTACTGGACCAACCGAGAGGCGATACAGGCCGACCGCTTGCCCCGATCGGCGCTCGTGCTGGGCGGTGGCGCGGTAGGCCTGGAACTGACTCAGGTCTTTCGACGCTTCGGCGTGGACGTCACCCTCGTGGAAGCCGAAGACCACCTTCTGCCGCAGGAGGAGCCTGAGAACGGCGACGCGCCGGCCGAGGTCTTGCGGGCACAGAGAGTCAACGTTCATACCAGCACGAGATGCCTGTCGGTTCGGCCGACGCGCGGCGGAGTTGTCGCCGATCTGTCAACAGGTGCTGTGGTGCACGCGGAACGACTGCTCGTGGCAACCGGGCGTCGAGCCGACCTTGATCGCTTGCGCGTCGGAGCAATCGGTCTTAGCCCGGACGCAACAACGATCGCGACCGACGAGCGGCTGAAGGCCGCCGACCGGGTATGGGCAGTCGGCGACATCACCGGGCACGGCGCCTTCACCCACGTCGCCTACTACCAAGCGCAGATCGCAGCAGCCGACATCCTCTGCCGAGAGCACCAGGCTGCGGACTACTCGGCCGTTCCCCGCGTCACCTTCACCGACCCGGAGATCGCGGGCGTCGGGCTGAGCGAGGCGATGGCGCGGGCGGCGGCCTGGGACGTCAGGATCGGCCTGCTCCCGGTCGCCAACTCCGACCGCGGGTGGCTGCACGGCGCCGGAGCCGCGAAGGGTGTTATCAAGGTGGTGGCCGATGGGCGGACCGGGCGACTGCTCGGCGGCTCAGTCATGGGGCCGTCCGCCGGCGAGGTGATCGGGTTCATCGGACTGGCTATCCGCGCCCGGATTCCCCTTACCACCCTCGAGGAATTCATCTATCCGTATCCGACGTTCCTGCGGGGAGTCAAAGGGGCGATCCGTCGTCTCGACCCACGCTGACGTCCGGAGTCCGCCCGCGAAGATGCCAGCTGACTGCGGTCATCGCGGGCCACGCCACCAGCGGCGGCGACGCCGCGCCGATAACGCGCAGGCCAGACGGGATTGAGCCGGCCGCCCCTTCTTCAAGGTCTTTCCTATAGTAGATTTCTGTGTACTATCCGAGTAGACACTGCCTCGCGAATCGAGGGCATGCTCATGACCGCACACGCACACGACGCGCCGGTTGAGCAGCCGCCGGTGCGCGGCGTCATCCTCGGCGCAGGCGACCCACTGACCGTCGGCCTCATCTTCTTCGGTATCGCGGCGTTAGCTCTCGGGATGTCGCTAGTTGGGCCCGAACTCGACTTCCTCCCGGCGCGATCTCAGGCCGCCATCATTCCGATACTGGTCATGGGGGCCGGCTTGTTTCAGGTCGTGACCGCAGTGTGGGCGATTCTGATGGGGCAGTCCCTGGTCGCTGCCATCTTCTCGACCTTCTCCGCGTTCTGGCTGAGTTTCGCGGCACTGCTGCTGGGCCTGGGCCACAACTGGTATGGCGTTACCTCCGCCGATGTCGCGAGTGCGCAGGAGGTGTACTTCATCGCCTGGGCGTGTCTGTTCCTCATCCTCACCATTCCCTGCCTAGCGCTCCCGGCCATCTATCCGCTCGCGGTTGGGCTGGTCTTCGTCGCGTGCGCGCTGGCGGCATCGGCGGTGTTCACCGGGTCGCAGAACCTGTTCACCGCCGCGGGCGCGACTGCGCTGACGTTTGCGTTCCTCGCGTTCTACTCCTGGGTGCACGTCGCACTCAAGAGCGTCGGCATCCGCGCACTGCCGCCGCTCGGCCGCCCCGTCTTCCGCTGATGCATGCACGAGCGGCATCTCTATTATCCGACACGCTTGTGTTATATGGTGGATGACATGGCGCAGACATTCGTACACGATGCACACCGGCACCTCGGGCTGCTCCCCGCATATCCGTTCTACGGCGGGCCACCCGTACATCCGGACAGTTCGGCACGCGGAACGATCGCAGACCTCGTGGCAGATATGCACACCGAAGGGACCGAGAAAGCGCTGGTGATCCCGAACTACGGGGTACCCGACGCCGCTGTCTCGTTCTCGTTCAACGAACTCGTCCTGGAGGCCGCAGCCAAGGACGACAGGATCAGCTGTGGGCTGTGGTGCTCACCCCGGCCCCAGGATGCCGAGTTGAACGCCACCGCACTCGCCCACGCAGGAGAGAACGGCGTCAAGGTCCTCAAGACCAGCTTCCTGCTCGGTGGCCGGGCCAGCGACGAGGCATGCCGCCCCCAACTCGATCAGATCTTCGATACCGCGCGGACGCACGGGCTCGTGGTCCACATCCACACCTCTACGGGCGGCGCATCGGATATCGACGAGATCGGCAACCTCGTCGAGTGGTACGGCGATGACGTCAAGATCCACTTGGTGCACCTCGGTGGCGGGGTCAGCGCCCACATCAAGCTGATCGGCAGTCGCCTTTTCGACTGGATCGAGGCCGGAAAGCAGGTGTACACCGACACCAGTTGGGCGGTGGGCTTTGCGCCGCGCTGGCTGGTACAGGAGATCGAGCGGCGCGGGATCGGCCAGGACCGCCTGCTGTTCGCCAGCGACGAGCCGTGGGGCGATTACGCCGGCGAACTCGCGCGCATCCGCGCCGCCGCAGGCGACGGCGAACTCGCCAACCTGATCCTGCACGACAACTTCGAGGCCCTCTACGGCTGACCCGGGCTCCCGCCTCCCGGCGCCGGATCGGCTGGCTCCCGCACCATCCCACCATCCAGGCACCATCCCGAGAAACCCTCAGAGAGGAGAAGCCCATGGCAGACATCGTCGGTGAACGGGTCAAGGCAGGCGACGCTATCGTCGACTACGAGGACAAGGTCTTCCCGGACCACCAGGCCGAACCCGGCCAGCAGGCGTTCGTCTTCTACCACTGCGTTCCGTTCGAGAGTTCGGCGTCGCTGGTCAACCTGCTCACCGCGACCCGGATCCTGCGCAAGGGATTCGACACCCACTTCGTGATGTTCGGGCCGGGCTCGCTGGCGGCTGCCGCGACGAGGGGCTATCCCAAGGTCGGTGACGAGGCCTTCGCCGGCAACATGAACTACAACAACCTGCTGCGACGCTTTATGGACGAGGGTGGCCACGCCTACGCTTGTCGGTTCTCCGCTGCCGCGCTGTACGGCATGCGAGAGATCGACATGATGGAGGGCGTCAAGCCGATCAACCCGAAGGACATCCTTGACGCCGCCATCACCGCGTGGAAGGCGAGAGCGCTCGTCCTCAACACCTGGACGATGTAGTTCGCCCGCAGACCGTTAGCACCGAACCTCGCGGGGTGCCGAGGCCGATCGCCGCCGAGCGGATCCTCGCCGGACCGCGCCGTCATGACCGGCCCGGCGCTGACCGTTTACCCCCTATTTGCGCGGGTCTCCGGGAGGCCGTCATGAACGCGGTGCAAGGGTTCATCGCACGCCTTGAACGAACCGAAAAGCTGGACCGCTTCGCCAAGCCGGTCGCCGCCGCCGTCGGCCGCGCCGTCAAACCCCGCGCGGTGCGGAACATGCTCAGCGGAACCTACGTCGGCCATCCGCTGCACCCGATGCTCACTGACCTGCCGATCGGTGCATGGAGCGCGTCGGCGCTGCTGGACGCCGTGGGCGGTCGCTCCGCCGAGCGCGCCGCCGACCTGCTGATGGCGGCGGGGGTGCTGACGGCCGTGCCGACTGCGGCGTCCGGACTCAACGACTGGTCGGACACCTACGGCGCGGACACGCGCGTAGGCTTCGTTCACGCGACGGTCAACGCCGCGGCGCTGAGCCTCTACCTCGCTTCGCTGGCCACGCGCGCACGCGGCAAACGCGCCCGCGGCAAGGTCGTCGGCCTGACCGGATTCGCGACCCTCCTGGCCGGCGGCTATCTCGGCGGCCATCTGAGCTTTGCACGCGGTGTGAACGTCAATCGCACCGCCTGGCAGCAAGGCCCGCAGGACTGGACGCCTGTGCTGCCCGACGCGGACCTATCCGTGGGCCAACACCGCCTGGTCACCGCAGCCGGCGCGCCGGTGCTGCTGTATCGAACGGGGAGCAAGGTATGGGGACTGGCGAACACCTGCAGCCACATGGGCGGCCCGCTGGACGAGGGCACGGTCGCTGACGGTTGCGTCACCTGCCCATGGCACGCCAGCATCTTCCGGTTCGCCGATGGCGCAGTCGTCCGCGGACCGGCCAGCAGCCCGCAACCCCGCTACGAGACCAGGGTCTCCGGTGACCACATTGAGGTCCGCGCCGCCCGGTGAGATGACCACGCGGGGTTCGTCTGCACCGCTGTAGACGCACTGGCACCGGTGCCCCACCGCCCGATCGCAGCTAGCCCGACCCGCGACATCGTCGCGCTCATCGAGGTTGCGACGGGGCGGTACCCCGCGCAAGCTCGCCGGTTCGGAGCGCGACCGCGAGCGAGCGCAGACCGGCGTGCACCTCGGCCAGGGTGGCACCCCACGGTACGACGGTGATGGTGCCGTCCTGGATCACGCCTTCCTCCAGGTCACAGCACTTGGTGAAGATAGGTTCCGGTCCGGGTCTCACCAGCTCTCGCGGGCACATCTCGACAGTCGGTGGCAGGTCACCGTAGAAGTGCCGATGGATCTGCCGTGAGCGCTCGCAGCCGACGAGCACCCAGTCGCGACGCGCGGGGCGCTCGTCCAGGTAGTACACCTCAGTTCCCTCGGGGGCGATGCCCGAGCCCCGGCACGGGTACAGGTACCGCTCGGCTGGCCTCGCTGCAGCCAGCTCGAGCAGGTCGAAGATCTGCGGCTCGAGCACGATGGGCGGCAGGTCTTCGGCCACCTCGAGTACACGCTGGGCCTGGTCGAGCAGCTTGGCCGGATACGGAGGCGCCACTTCGGCCAGACGTACCCGGATCGGGTCTGGCTCCAGGACGAAGCTGACGTGCTCGTAGCGTCCCTGGACGATCACGCACCTGACCCCTGGGGCGTGACGCAGCGCGGCTGCGCCGAGTTGGCTGGGCACACCGAGATCGACCTCCGGTGCGTGGACGTAGACGGCCTCGTCCGGACCGGCGAGGATCTCGAGGCGTGTGATCGGTGAGAACAGCGGTTCCCGGGAGGCGGTCTGGACCTGTAGCAGCGCTACCTCGTCACGATTGCGGGCGTGCACGACGATGTAACCGGTTCGTCGGTAGGCCTCGCGGCCCTCGAAGTGTCGGCGCAGGTCGTTCTCAACCAGGTCGACATCGACGGTGGCGACCGCGACCTCGCGGTAGCGGGCCGGCATACGGTTGGTTGCCACGGGCAGATCGTCCATCGCGGAAGGTCACAAACTCCAGTGACGTCGGTGGCTGCCCGGCATCGCCAGGATCACAGCGTGTTTGATCTTCCAGGGCAGGCGCCGATAGATCGGTACGAACAGGTACTTCCAGAAGAGCACCTGCGGCGTCCTCGGCCCGACAGTTGGTGGCCGGTCGAGATACCGGCGGGCCAGGTCTGCCTGAACCGCCTCGAGAAGGTATTTCTGCGAGTTGGTCCTTACCCAGCAGGCGAACCGGGTCATGATCGGCCCACGGCTGACAGACCGTTCTGGGCGGCCAGGGCCATCGGTTCGTTGAGCGCGCCCATGGCCGGGGAGTAGACGTTCTCCATCCAGGCGATGTCATGCAACGTCAATCCCTGACGGGCGGCCATTGCCAGGAAATCGCACCGCTCCTTGATCCCCTCGCCGCCCACGAGTTGAGCGCCGATCAGTTTGAGCGTGCCCGGTTCGGCGAGCAACTTCACCCGGATCATCTTAAAGTCGGGGTAATAACGAGCACGGGAGATGCCCTCTGCAACGCCGAGCACGAAGGGGATTCCGAGCGCACCGGCGAGCGCCTCGCCGAACGACACGCCGCCGATCATCCACTTGCCGGCGACCAGACCCCACGGCACGTAGACGGGCAGGTAGCTGCGCAACTTTCCGCCCGCGCCGCTGCCGGCGACCTTGCCCTGGGCATACGCATGGCTCCCGGACAGGCCCTGAACCGGCACCCTGGTGGTTCCTTGCGGCACCTCGACGCAGTCGCCGGCGGCGAAGACGCCCGACGCCGAGGTCTGCATGTGCTCGTCGACGATGATCCCGCCGGTGGAGCCAAGCTTGATTCCGGCCTGCGCCGCGAGCTGGTTGTTGGGCAGCTTCTTGGCACCGATCACGACCATGTCGACTGCGATCTCACCGTCGGAGGTCTTGACCGCGTGCACGCGCTCGGTGCCCAGGAACGCGTTGATCTGGGTGTTCAGGTGGACGTACACGCCGAGTTCGCGCCACGACTCTTCGACGGGAACCATGATGTCCGGGTCGGCGATCTCAGCCATGGCCCACGGGTGCGGGTCGACCAGATGCGTCTCGATGCCCCGGTGCGCGAGTGCGGTCGCCATCTCCACACCGATCGGCTGGGCCTCGGCGACCACGGCGCTTTTGACGGTGTCGAGCACCTTGTCCCAGCGCTCGGCCGAGCGGATGTCCCTGACGTAGTACAAGCCGTCGAGCTCGCCACCGGGGATGTCGGGCCGTTGATACTCAAAGCCCGTACAGATAACGAGCCGGTCGAACCGGAACGGAGTCTGGCCCGGCACTTCCACGGTCCGCTCTTTCAGGTTGATCGCGCTTACCACGGTCTCGTAGTGGATCTCGAAGCCTTGCGCCTCGTAGTGCTCCTTGCCCAACAGGATGAGCCGATCGAAGGAGTCGATCTCCTTGCCGTGGACGTACGGAATGCCGCAGGGGCTGTACGCGACGTCCTGAAGCTCAGTGAAGACGATGACACGAGCGTCCGGATCCACCTGCTTCGCGGCGCCAGCCGCGCCCATGCCGGCGGCGCTTCCCCCGATGACCACGATGGTGTTCGTCATCGCTTCGTCCCTTCCACAGCGCCACTAGCGGGCATACACCATCCGATGCCTTCATCCACTATACTCGATTTGGTCTTGGTCAGGACGGCTGACCAGACGCGTTGCGACTCCTGGCGGAGCCTCGGTCGGGAGTTCCAGCAGCGCAGTGCGGATGCCGTAGGCGAGGGCTTCGCCTGACGAACTGCCGAACCGGCGCAATTCGCTGATTGCTGACCGCGTGGCACCGCGATCGGCGTCGGCTAGCGCGTCCAGCAGTGCGTGAGCGGGCTCGATGCAACGACCTCGCGCCGCACATGCCAGGAACGCGCGCGCGATGTCGTTCGTCGGAGCCCGCAGCCCGCAACGCCGAAGCGTCCGGGCGTGGACTCGGGACCCGCCGCGCAGCCCACTGGCCACCAGCAGCACGCCGGCCAGTACGTCGTCGCCCGCAGGTGTGAGCCCGGCCCCGCGTCCGCCGACCAGCCCAGCGAAGCTCAGCAGGTCGCCGCGGCGAAGGGCGGTGAGCACGTCGTCGGGCAGTTCCGTGTCCCGCGCGGACTGGAGTTCGAGCGTCGGACCGGTGCTCGGCAGCCAGTTGCGCGCATCTCGGCAAGCGTGGCTGAGCCTCGACGCCGGCGGGAGCCGTGGCGACCAGACCGGCACCGACGCCGGCACCGGGCAGACCTCGTCACCGACCTTGAGGTGGCCGGCGGTCACCAGCACTTCGACACCCGCGCGCGCCGCGGGCAGGGCAGCCATCCGCAGATGGAGCGGGCCGCGCGGCACCTGGCTTGAGCACAGCACCACCAGGCCTCCCGGGACGCTCAGGTAGAGCGCGCGAGGGAACGCGGCGAGCACCCGGCCCGGACCGGGATGGCCCAGGGCCCGAGCGGCGTCGAGCCCGATATCGATCGCCCTCATCCGAGCCGACGGTCGAGGTCTAGCGCGGCATCGGTGAAGCAGCCGAGCGGCGCAGTCGCGACACCCGCGCCGACCTGACCGGTTCCGTCGCTCACGTGCAGGATGCCGGTGTTCACCGTCGGGGTCAGCGAGAGCTTGGCCACCAGGCGAGCGTCGACTCCGACCGGAGTTCCGCGCATGTCCAGCGTGGGCAGTTTGAAGCGGCTGCTAGTCCCATGGCAGATGTCGGCCATGTTCTCGGTGGCCTCGGCAGCGTCGGCCATGGTCCCGCCGAGGAAAGCCGCGACTGCGGGCGAGCCGGCAGCAGCTGCCCCACCCAAGCCGATCAGCTCGAGCACCGCGCTGTCGCCGATGTCGCGTGCGCCGCTACCAGGTCCGAAACCCGGGTTGTACAGGGCGTCGCCGATCTCCGGCGCCTCAGCGAGAAACCACGCCGCGTCCCCGGCGAGGCGCACCCCGAAGGTGGTCCCGTTGCGCGACATGGTTGTGACAATGCTGCTGTGCTCGACCTGCTCGGCCCACATGGTCAGGGACTTCGCGGCCGCCATCGCGAGGTTGAGGAAGAACAGGTGATCGCCCGACAGAAAGTGCGCGAACTCCACGGCTGCCGGGCCGTTGGCCGAGACAAGTTGAGGAAGCAGGTGACGGATGAGCAAGTTGGTGCTCGCCTGCGTGCGCATATGCACGTCGTCGCCCATTGCCAGTCCCTGCGTGGCCAGGCTGAGCACGTCAACCGGCCCGGCCTGCTCCACCGCCGCCGCGAGCAGCGGCCCGGCGACATCACGCAGGAACCGCAGCCGAGCGATCGCAGCGGCGGTCTCGCGGCCGAACCAGGCAACGTCCCCCGACCCCTGGTTGATGGCCGAGTACGCCTGGGTACCGCCAGCCTCGTTGTCCACCACCAGAACGGGCATCGACGGCCCGATCGCCGTCGCCATCGGGACGACCGCCCCCTTCGGGTTGGCGGGCTCGAGGTGGACCTGTCCGGTGCGCAGCAGCATGTCGGCCTCGGCCACGTCGACGGCCCAGCCCTCGGCGACCGCGGCGGCCCGCATCGAACGGCGCAGCGGATCGCACACCTGCGGCCATTCGATGGCCGGACCGCAGTGCACCAGCGTGCGCCCGCCGAGGCCGGGCAGCACGTCGCCCGCGGCGGCCACCCCCGTCCAGAACGGCACCCCGGTGTTGAGGCGTCGGAAGACCTCGGCGTTCGCCGCGTTTATCCGTTCGGCGCGCTCGCCCAGCAGTCGCGTCAGCGCGGTCACCACCTGCTCGTCTCCGTTCGCCGGGATGCGCCAGTCCAGTTGGACCGCCGGCCGGCCCTGAGCGCGGACCGCATCTGCAAACACGGGCAACCCCACGTTCACCACGCTGACCTCGGTGGGGACGGTGGGGACGGCAGGGGGAACGGCGGGGGGTGTTATGACGAACTCCATCTCACGGGGGTGTTGGTTCCTGCGCGCTCGGGTCTGGCCGAGACAACTGCCTGCGCCCGGGCGACCAAGGCGTCCTCGGCGGCGGCGAAGGCGTTCAGTCGGGCGGTCGACTGCGCCGCCACCTCGGCGGCGGCATCCGCGGTCTCGGTCAGCATCTGTTCGACAGGTTCTGCAGCAGCGCCCCCCTGCACGTCGCGGGACGCGACGATCTGGGCCGGGTCCAGAACCATCTGCAGGTCTGCGTCGCGCAGTGACCAACTCGCGCCGGTGCGTGCTTCCGCAGCCGCGTTGACCATGTCCGCGGTGAGGTCGCGCCCGGGGATTCCCGCGCGGCTGGCCGCCTGCACGACATCGCCCACGACGAAGTAGGCGGTGCGGTAATCGACGCCGCGAATCTTGGTGAGGTGTTCGGCCAGGTCCGTCGACTGTGCGTAACCCTTCATTAGCTCCTCGAGCATCCGGCCCGGGTTGACCTGCAGGGTGCGCACCACGCCGGTCATCAGCGCAGTCACCCGCAGCGCAAGGTCCAGGGCGCGGGGCACCTCGCCGTAGGCGAAGATGAAGTTGTCGCTGCGCGCGGACGGACTCTTGGTGACAGCCAGGAAACCCGCGAGGCGACCGATCAGGACGCCGGACGCGCCGCGCACGATGGATAGTGCGTAGGGGTTGCGCTTCTGCGGCATCAGCACACTCGACCTGCTGTAACCGTCGTCGAGGTCGACGAAGTTGAACTCGCTGCTGGAGAAGATCTCCAGGTCCTCGGCCAGCTTGCTCTGGTTCGAGATCAGACTGGTGCCGATCGCGAGGACCCCGATCAGATCGTCGACGCGCCACATCGCGTCCCGGGTGTGGCTGATGACCGTGTCGAAACCAAGTGAGCGGGCCAACGGTGCGCGGTCGTGCTGGAGCCGGGTGCCGTTGACGCAACCCGCGCCGCCGGGGCTGGCGTTGATCTCGCTCAGTTCGGTCAGCAGGCGGTGGGCGTCGCGCAGCGCGGGCTGGGCGAAGGACAGCAGGTAGTGGCCGAACGTCGAAGGTTGTGCCTTCTGTAGATACGTCTGATCGGCCATCAAGGTCTGCACGTGCTGCGCCGACTGTCCGACGGTCTCCTGCACGAACCGACTCACTTCCAGCCCCAGTTGCGCGATCTGGGTTCGCAGATGCAGTCGCAGCGCGATGCGGGCCGCTTCCCGGCGCGGCCGTCCGGCGTGCAGCCATCCGGCGGTGTCACCGATCCGTTCGACGAAGAACCGCTCTCGGGAGTTGTACGGCTCGCCGAACGCCGGGTCGTAGGGGAAGTCGGCGGGGTCGGTCCGGTACGCCTCGAGTAGCAGGGTGAGCAGTGCGCCCTGGACTTGGTCGGGGAGGATGCCGCCCTCGGCCAGATCCAGGACGTGCGCCAAGTCGGCCAGGTTGTAGCCACGGTGCAGGATGGGAGCGTCGGCGTTCTCCAGCGTGAACCCGGACGCGACCAGTTCGGGAGCGGCCGGGGTCTGCGGGCCGCCGCTGCGCCGGCCGGGGACGGCGGGTCCGTGTTTCCCGTTCACGGCGTTCCCTGGCGTGGTGGGGCAACGGTAGCTGCCGTCGCATCCGGATCGAGGTCTGCGCGCAGGTAGCTGCTGATCGCACTCGGCAGTCCGCCGGTGTGCCAGAACACGACCGGCGGGCCCTCCTCTGCCAACTGTCGCAGCACGGTGGGAAACGCTCGCGCGGTGTAGTCCGGGTCCAGCACCAGCCCTTCGGTCTGCAAGGCGAGCTCGGTTGCTGACCGTTCGTCCGCGGTCGGCTCGCCGGCCTCTCTGTGGCCACCGGGCGATTGCACGAGCTCCGGCACGGATGGGGCAGGTCCGGCACTGTCGAGCAGTTCCGCGCTGCCGCTGACGAGAGCGCGCAGGTGCGCGGCCATCGCTGCCTGCGGACGGCTGACGGACACTCCGGTCAGCGTCCAGGGACGCGCCAGGGCGTGAGCGCCGACGAGGAGTCCGGCGATGCTGGCGCCGGATCCGACAGCCAAAACTATCCGCGCCCGATCGTGGCCACGGGCGGAAAGTTGCTCGGCTAGTTCCTGCGCCGCGCGGCAGAAGCCCAAAGTGCCGACGGCGTTAGCACCGCCGCGCGGAATCGCCGCAGCGGAGCATCCGGCGCGGATCAGCTGCGCCGCGCGCTCCTGGATCCGTTCGTCGAGCTCGGCGCGCGGTCCCGCGCTGAAGGTGACCTGCGCACCGCAGGCCAAGGCCATCGCGAGGTTGGCGGTCAGCTTCGACCGGGGTTGGCCAGGCAGGACGATGTGGCAGTCGAGGCCGACTACCCGTGCGGCTACCGCAGCTGCCTGGCAGAAGTTCGACGTCGGCACGCCGCCGACAACGATCGCATCACGCCCGGCGGCGACGGCATCTCCAAGAAGGAACTCCAGCGGGCGGGTCTTGCTGCCCGCCAAGGCAAATCCGCTGAGGTCGTCTCGCTTGATCAACAGCGGGCCCGCGCCGAGGTGGGATTCCAGTCTCCTGGCTCGAACGAGGGGGGTCGGCCAGGTCCCGAGTTCCACGCGGGGCCGGTCAGCGATCATCATGCTGCGGCTTCGTGCGACGGTCTGCGGCGGCTCGAGCGACCACGAAATCGACCATCGCCGGGGCGGCGCCCGTCGCCGGCGCTGCGGCCCATTCCGCGACCTGGCTCGGCGGCAGCCCGGCCCGTCCGGCGACCGCGCTCGCCCAGCCTTGCGACCGTGCAGAACCTGAGGACTCGACCTCTGCCATCAGCGCCTGCGCGGCGTGCTTCCCGCGCACCGCGGAGAGCGCCGCGAGGATCTGTTCCGAGTGCAGGTCTTCCCCGCCGGCGGACAGGTTGCTGGCCATGGCGGTCGGGTGTACCTCGAGGCCGTCGATGAGCCGGCGGGCGAGATCGGCGGCGGTGACCGTCAGCTCGCATACTTCTGGCAGTGAAACCCACTCCGCCTTCCAGCCACGCCCGTCCCGTTCATGCTGCTGGTCCATGCCCTCGAGCAGCACCCCGGCGTGCGCGCGCACCAGCCGCGAGAGGGTGGCGAGGTGCTCGCTTGTCTCGGGATTGTGTTTGTGCGGCATGGTGATGCTGCTGACGCTGCCCTGTGGCTGGGTCTCGCGCAGCTCAGCGATCTCCGGGCGGGACAGCTCGTAGACCTCGCCACCGATCCTCGCCAGACCGGCACACACCATTGCCAGTACGTGTGCGAACTCGGCGATCCGGTCACGGCTGGTCAACCACGAGATACCGGGGTCGGCCAGCTCGAGTTCTGCGCAGAAGCGGCGGCGCAGTTCCAGACCATCGGTGTAGAAGCCCAGGACGCCCACGGCGCCGCCGAGTTGGCCGACAGCCCACCGCGGCCGCCCTTGCGTCAGCCGATTCTGATGACGCCGTAGCTCATCGGCCCATCCGGCGACCTTGAACCCGAACGTGATCGCGGCTCCGGGCTGGCCGTGCGTCCGGCCGGCCATAACCGTGTCGCGGTGCGCCGCGGCCAGTTCGAGCAGCGAACCTTCCAGCACCAACAGCTTGTGTGCCACGAGCGTGGCGACGTCGCGCATCACCAGGCCGAACCACGTGTCGGTGACGTCTTGGACGGTGGCGCCGTAGTACACGTGCTCTCGCGAAGTGGCCGGAACAGTGCGTTGCAGTTCGTGGATCAAGCCGAGTGTCGAGTGCCCCGTTTCGCGTGTCTCGGCGGCGATCCTTTCCAGGTCGAGCCGCCCGGCGTCGGCATGCTCGGTGATCAGTCGAGCGGACTCGGAGGCGATGATGCCTAACGACGCCTGGGCACGCGCCAGCGCGGCAAGGATGTCCAGCCAGCGTTGCAGCCGCCCACGTTCCTCGAACAGCCGGTCCAGTTCCGGCGCAGTCCACAGATGTCGATAGACCGTCGAGTCGGCGATTCGTGTGCTCACGTCAGGTCCGACTGCGAAGCCGTGGACCGGACGCGATCACCGCGGTGTCGGCGCGCAGGCCAAGGCGCAAAGTCTCGAGATTGACGATGTCCTCGACGGCGATGTTTCCTAGATTGACGTTCGGTCCGAACCGATTTATGCACCAGGTCTGCTGTTCCCGTCGGGGCGCCTCGAACAGGACTCGCTCGTGGCCGGCGACCCCCACAACGGCGTCGACGATCTCTTCGATCACCTCACCCTTTGCGGTATACGTGCCGACCGTCCCACTCGCGCGGCCTTCGGTGATCACCAGCCACGCGCCGGCGTCAAAGTCCTTGCTGACCTCGTCCTTCCATTCGCCAACTTCCAGCTGCCGACTCGGGTCCTTAGTGCCCACCTCGGTTACGACGGTGAACGACTGCGCGGCGCGAGCGATCAATCGCGCCTTGTCGGCGAGCGGCATGGGCATGACTCCACGCGACACCTCGACCATTGCCACACCTATGCCTGCCGCCCAGTGCAGGCACTCCTCGATCTTGCCCTGACTCCAGGCGATCTCCAGCAGCGTTCCGCCCAGGCAAGACTGAACCTGGCCGCCGGCGAGTAACGCGAGCTTGCTCTCGAGATCGCGGTCGAGGTACGCGGTGCCCCATCCGAACTTCCAGATGTCGATGAACTCGCTGGCAGATTCGAGCAGGGCCTGCGTCTGCGGCGCCGGCAGACCTTTGTCAAGCACATGCGTCAGGCCCGCTGAGCGCGGTTTGACCGTGTGCTCGGGCAGCCGCAGGAAATCCGGACCCATGCATCGGATAGTAGACGGAGCTATGATGATCCGACAAGCGCTGACCGGCTTGACGAAGGGACCGGACGATGCTGCCAACACGATCGCAGACACCGGCGAGCACACCGGTTTCGCACAGCATGGCGCCCTTGCACAGTGAGCCCGTCTCGGCCGTGCACGCCGAGCTTGTGGCTCTGGCTCAGGTCGCGCGCGAGCACCCGGGCTTGGTCGGCAAGTCGGTGATCGGTTTGGTCTCCGAGGTCTTCGGGCCGAGTGATTGGCTGCGTGGACCAGGCGATGATGGTGCGGCCGTGCCGTTGGCGGGCACCAACGTGATCGCCTGCGGCGAGGCATTGTGGCCGCCGTTCGTGGCGGCCGACCCCTTCGGCGCCGGAATCGCCGCGGTACTGACGAACGTGAACGACCTGGCCGCAATGGGTGCCAATCCACTTGGCATCGTCAACACCATCGTGGCCGACGAGGTCACCGCTCGACGCGTCCTGGAAGGTGTGCGGCACGCGTGCGAGATCTACGCGGTGCCTCTACTGGGAGGTCATCTGACTCGCCACGAGGGCGCGCCGTCGGTCTCGGCGTTCGGTGTCGGCAACGCCGCCCGTCCGCTGTCAGTTGCCAACGTTCGCCCGGATCAGCGCCTCGTCGTCGCCTGTGCGATCGAGGGTGACATGCGCACTGACTTCCCCTTCTTCCGATCCTTCGAGTTGCGGGCCGACAGAGTGGCCGGTGACGTCCGGGTCCTCGTCGAGGTCGCGAACAGCGGGGCGTGCGTCGCCGCCAAGGACATCAGTATGGCCGGCCTCGTCGGGTCGCTCGCGATGTTGCTCGAACACGGACGGTTCGGCGTCACGGTCGACCTCGACTGCCTACCCCGCCCCGAAGCCGTGCCGCTCGAGTGCTGGCTGGGCTGCTTCCCGAGCTTCGGCTTCCTCCTGTGTGTCCCACCCGGTCATGAGGATGCGTGCATCCGGCCCTTCCACCAGCGCGGACTGCAGGCAGCGGTTGTCGGCAGGATCGACAGCAGCGGGCGGATCGCACTGCAGCGCGGCGACGAGCGCGTCACTGCCATCGACGTCTCCACCACCGCGATCACCGGCCTGAGCCGCACCTGACCCAGATCGTCCACCGAGCGGAGGAACCAGCGCATGACCGCACGTCCACCTGTCCCACCTTTCACCCGCGACAGCGCTGCTCAGAAGGTCCAGGCGGCCGAAGACGCCTGGAACAGTTGCGATCCGGAGCGGGTGGCACTCGGCTACACCGAAGACTCGGTTTGGCGCAATCGCGACCGAAGGATCGAGGGCCGCGCCGCCATCATCGAATTCCTGAAGGAGAAGTGGGCGCGCGAACTCGACTATTCCCTCCGCAAGGCCCTCTGGGCGTTCGACGAGAGCCGGATTGCCGTCCGCTTCCAGTACGAGTCACATGACCCGGCCGGGCAGTGGTTCCGCAGCTATGGAAACGAACTGTGGGCGTTCAACGCCGAGGGACTGCTGCACCGGCGCGAGGCGAGCATCAACGACGTCCCGATCGACGTCGGCGAGCGACGTTACTTCGGTCCGCGCCGATCGGACGAACACGGCGACAATTTTCCTCAGTTTTGAGTCTCGATCAGAGCGACTGCCCTCCTGCCTGTCAGGCCCCGGGAATCCTGCGGTACGAGGCGCGACGAATACGTCAACACTGGACGCCAGAGCGCAACGTGTTGGCCAAGTAGCAGATCCGCGCTGCCGCAACCTAGATCAGCGAGGGCTAACCAACCACCTCGAGAGGTGACGCAGCGAGCGCTCACACCTGCGCTGCGGCGTGTCTACATCATGATAGATGCTCGTCCCACTATGCTACCTCGCGACCAGTGTCACGATCACGACGGTGGAGGCTAGGGCTTGGACGACGTCATCGTGGGAATCGGCAGGAAGATCCGGTTGCTGCGTCAGGCGGGCGGGCTATCTTTGCAGCAGCTTTCCGACCGGTCCGGGGTTTCGGCCGCATCGATCCACAAGATCGAGCGAAACACAATGGTGCCGACGATCACGGTGCTGATGAAATTGGCGCGCGCCCTGGATCGGTCCGTGAGCTACCTCGTCGATGAAGAGGAAGCCCGCCCCTCGCCCGTAGTAGTGGTTCGCGCGCGTGATCGAGAGGTCCTGTTCGCCTCGCGCGAGGGCGTGATGATGGAAAACCTCGCCGGCCCCGCCGGTCGTTTCGCCATCTCCGGAGCGATGGTCACTATCGCTGCCGGAGCCGGCAGCGGGAAGGCACCGAGTGCGCGCCCTGGTGAAGACCTCGTCTACATGCTCAGCGGAACCTTAGAGTTCGACATCGACGACACCTACCAACTCCGGCAAGGGGATACCCTTCATCTGCCGACCGACCATCCCCATCGCTGGCGCAATACGTCTACGCGGCCTGCACGGGCTATCTGGATCTCGTTACGGGCCTCATAACCGCAGCGCGAGATCGATCGAACCTAGTCTGCTTCAACCACTCAGTTGCGCGTACGAAGTGCCGGCCGAGACAGCACGCAGGATGTCGGTTCGAATGATCGCTACGCGTCCACCGGAAAGATCGACTGCGCCGAGCATCTCCAGCTGGCCAAGAATCTCTCGCACGCTTGGATCGTCCAGATCGAGCAGGTCTGCGATCGTGCGGCGGCATGGTTCGACAGCGAACTCGCCGCGGGCGCGCAACAGCAGTTCAGCCACCTGTGCGGCTGGGTCACCTTCGTCAACGTCGCCAACCCGTGCGCCCACTTCGGCCAACCAGGTCAGGGCCCGGGTTGTCCACCTGTCGACCCAGCGTTCGCGCACAGCCGAGGTGAACACGTCGGCCGGCATGGTGAGCACTACTGCGTCGGTCACCGCCACCGCGTCCCAGGGCGCGTTCTGATGCAACAGCACGGGTACCGCGCAGCAGAGTTCACGACGCAGCGCAAAGTCCAGAATCGGTCTGCGTCCGTCGTGGTCTCCTAGTACGGCGACTGCGCCCCGTTCGACCAAGTGCACCTCGGGCATCGGCGAACCTCGATGCACGAGAGCCGCGCCGGCTCGGACGTCTCCGCGACTACCGGTCGCGGCAATGAAGTCGAGCTCGTCACCCAGCAGCTGGTTACTCGCCGCAGCCCCCCGCACGCATCGCGTCATCGATACCGCCGCGGCCAGACGGGCCCTCGACCATGCGACGCTGTGCTGCCCCCCCGATTGGCCGTCTGGGAGCTGTTGACGTGTGGATGCCGCCTCAGCACTGGCCGCAGAACGCGTGGTGTCGCGTCTCCGCCCGCCCACAACTGGAGAGGCGAGGCTGCTGTGCAGTGAGGAGCTTGTCGTACCGGACCTGAGGTCCGGGTCGAGGACCTTTCGCTGTTGGCGGCTATCACCAGATACTCGACGAGGCATCACGCAGCTTCCTTCCATCCGTCGGATGTTCTGCCCGGCTTGGCTCATCGGCTGCTTACCGCAGAAACACATCGTGTCGCCGCTCGCGAAATTCCGCAGCGATGACGCTAGGCAAGTTCCGGCTGGGAACCTTGCCGCTTCTCGGCAGGCCCTGGCACGGTCATTAACGACTTGCCGGAGTTCCGCGCACCTGATGAGTTCGACCAGGATGGCGTCGTCTGGGGTCGCGCGGAACACGTCGAAGCGTCACCGGCGCGATGACCGCCGAACTGGTGCTCGGCAGCGCGGCGCTACTTGATCGCATGACTAATGGCCAGGCGGTCGCCATACCCGTCCGGTTTGCCTGGCATAAGTCGATAGTCAGCGGAATACGTGTTGCTGCGGGGTGTGCAACCCAACCATCGGATCGTTCTCTTGATGATCATTTCATCCCGTCAGTCTTGGCAAATGGTGCTGGGCAAACATCTAGGAGCGACAACGCCTCGGCGTCGATACAGGGCAGCTGGATAGCTTTCCAGTGAAATAGGCGTCGAATGTCGCCGCCGCCTGAAAACTGACCCCGTGTCGCCGCCCGAATTTTGACCCCCTTCCACCAAGCCTGGCTCTAGCCGAGCCAGGAGGAAGCGGGTGTTGTCAGTGGAGGACTGGGCG
>Ga0207652_10001672_pt1 | contig 19424 bp, 17 predicted proteins | sample KBSC63BmetaG_FD_184334 | JGI IMG/M metagenome (GOLD analysis project Ga0207652, IMG submission 184334) | Corn rhizosphere microbial communities from Kellogg Biological Station, Michigan, USA - KBS C6-3B metaG (SPAdes) (version 2) | ecosystem: Host-associated > Plants > Roots > Rhizosphere ... | reverse complement strand
GCGGCCGAGCAGCGCGACCGCGATTCCGAGGAAGCCGACCGTCGATACGGGGATGTCGGAGACGCCGAAGTGGTAGAGGTAGCCAAGCATGTCGAGCCCGCCGGCGAGGCCGGCGAACGCGCCGGAGATCGCCATCGCGCGGACGAGGCTCTTCTTCACGTTGATGCCGCCGTACTCGGCCGCCTCCGGGTTGAAGCCGACGGCGCGCACCTCGTAGCCGAGCGTCGTGCGGTTGAGGAGCGCCCAGAAGACCACGAGCGCCGCGAGCGCGACGAAGAACCCGACGTGCAGCCCCTGCAGCTGTTGCAGGCCCCAGAAGACCGGCAGCTTCGCGCTGTCGGCGACGTCGTTCGAGATCGGCACCGACGCGTTCTGGCTGTTCTGCAGCGGCCCCCCGTCGCCGAAGAAGTACGTGCCGATCCAGATCGCGATGTAGTTGAGCATGATCGTCGTGATCACCTCGTGCGCGCCGACGGCCGCCTTCAGGAAGCCGGCGATTCCCGCCCAGATCGCTCCGGCGAGCGTGGCCGCGCCGACACCGAGGACGACGTGCGGCAGGGTCGCCATCTTCGGGAAGCTCACCCCGACCCAGTTCGCGACGAAGAGCCCGACGAAGTACTGGCCCTGGCCGCCGATGTTGAACATCCCGCAGCGGAACGCGAATGCGACTGCGAGCCCGGTCAGGATGAGCGTCGTCGTCTGGAGCAGCGTCTGGGACAGGTTGTACGACGCCGTGTCGACCGTGCTCGTCGTCGGGTGGAAGATCCAGTTGAGCCCCGCGCCGTTGAAGATGTCGCGGTAGGCGAGCAGCGGGTTGTGGCCGGTCGCGAGCACGATCACGCCCCCGAGCAGGAACGCGAGGAGCGCCGTCATGATCGGCACGATGATGCCGCCGGACCGCTGGCGCAGCGCGATGCGCGCCGCGAGCGTCCCGGTGGCCGCAGCCGCCTCCGGCGTCGGCGGCGGTGCCGCTTCGTCTTGCGGCGGTTCCGAGCTCACGCGGCTGCCCTCCTGCCGCCGAGCATCTCGAGCCCGATCTCCTCCTCGGACACGTCGGCTCCGTGCTCGCCGACGATCTCGCCTTCGTAGAGCACGAGGATGCGGTCCGAGAGCGAGAGGATCTCGTCGAGCTCGAGCGAGACGAGGAGGATCGCTCGCCCTTCGCCGCGCTCCTCGATGAGTCGCCGGTGCAGGAACTCGATCGCGCCGACGTCGAGGCCGCGCGTCGGCTGCGCCGCGATCAGCACCTTCGGATCGCGCGCGATCTCGCGTGCGGCGACGACCTTCTGCTGATTTCCCCCCGAGAGCGTGCCCGCGCGCGACAGCGCGCCGCCGCCGCGCACGTCGAACTCGCGGATCAGCCCGCGCGCACGCTGCACGATCCGGTTCGGGAAGAGCCAGCCCCACTTCGCGTCGGGCGACTTCGCGTAGTCGTGCAACGCGATGTTCTCGGCGATCGTGAACTCGAGCACCAGCCCGCGCCGCTGCCGGTCCTCTGGGATGTGGCCGAGGCCGGCGTCGAGCATCTCGCGCGCCGATGCGGAGTCGTACGTGCGCCCGGCCAGCTCGACGCTGCCGCTCCGGATCTTCTGCAGGCCGGCGATCGCGTCGATCAGCTCCGACTGCCCGTTGCCGTCGACTCCCGCGATGCCGACGATCTCGCCTGCGCGCACGTCGAACGACACGCCGTTGACCTTGGCGATGCCCCGATCGTCTAGGACGTGCAGGTCCTCGACCCGCAGCATCACGTCGCCCGGCTGCGCGGGCGGCTTGTCGACGCGCAGCAGCACCTCGCGCCCGACCATCGAGCGGGCGAGCGACTCCTCGGTTGCGCCCTCGCGCGGAACCGTCTCGATCGTCTTCCCGCGCCGCAGAACGGTGATGCGGTCCGCGATCTCGAGCACCTCGTTGAGCTTGTGGCTGATGAAGATGATCGATTTCCCGCCCTCGCGCAGGCTGCCGACGATCTCGAAGAGCTCGCCCGCCTCCTGCGGCGTCAGGACCGCGGTCGGCTCGTCGAGGATCAGGATCTCCGCGCCGCGATAGAGCGCCTTCAGGATCTCGACGCGCTGCTGCTGGCCGACGGTGATGTCGCTGACGAGCGCCGTCGGGTCGACGGCGAGCCCGTACTGCTTCGAGATCTCCCGGACTCGCTCCTCCGCCCCGCGCTCGTCGAGGATGATCCCCTCGCGGGTCGGCTCGTTCCCGAGCACGATGTTCTCGGCGACCGTCATCACCGGGATCAGCATGAAGTGCTGGTGCACCATGCCGATGCCGGCGCGGATCGCGTCCTTCGCCGAGCCGAACACGACCGGCTTCCCACCGAGGCGGATCTCGCCCTCGTCGGGCTTGTAGAGCCCGTAGAGGATGTTCATCAGCGTCGACTTGCCGGCGCCGTTCTCCCCGAGCAGCGCGTGCACCTCGGCCTTGCGGACATCGAGGTCGACGTGGTCGTTGGCGACGATGCCCGGGAAGCGCTTCGTGATCCCGTGCATCTCGAGGACGAGCTCTTCGGTCACGCCAGGCCGATCCTATCCGGGTGGGATGACACGAGGGGCGGGCTTTCGCCCGCCCCTCGGAACTACCGGTGCTCCGCGGCGCGTTACTTGAGCGCGGCCGGGACCTTCAGCTTGCCGGAGATGATCTTCGCCTTGTAGGAGTTCATCAGCTTGATGTAGGAGGCGGGAACCGACGGGTTGATCTTGCCGACGCCCATGCCGCCGTTCTTCAGGTTGAACACGAGATCCGTGCCGCCCTTGAACTTGCCCTGCTGCTCCTGCTTCGCGACGGCGATGATGCCGTTGTCGACGCGCTTCACGCCGCTCGTCAGGACGCGCTTGCCGAGCTTGTACTGGTCGACGTCGACGCCGATGCCCCAGACACCCGCGTCGTCGGCCGCCTTCAGCACGCCGAGGCCGCAGCCGCCGGCCACCTGGAAGACGACCTTCGCACCCTGCGAGATCTCGTTCGTGGCGACCGTCTTGCACTTGTCGGTCGCGACGAAGTCCTGCGAGTACTGGATGAGCACCTTCGTGCCCGGCACGGCCTTCTGCGCGCAGTACTTGTAGCCGGCGATCCAGATGTCGACGGGCGGGATCTTCAGGCCGCCGACCGCGCCGATCGTGTCGCCGCCGTCCTTCGCGGCCATCTTCGCGGCCAGGACGCCGACGAGGCAGCCGGACTCGTTCGCCGCGTAGGTCAGGCCCTCGACGTTCTTGTAGAGGACCTTGCCCTTCTTGTTCGAGAACGGGTCGGTGTGGACCGTGTAGTCGGTGATCGCGAAGTGGACGTTCGGGAACTGCTTCGCGTAGGTCGCCTCTGCCGGCGCCAGCAGGAAGCCTGCCGCGATGACGAGCTTCGACCCCTTGCGGATCGCCGTGTTGAAGTTCGGCGAGTAGTCGCTCGTCGAGTTCGACTGCAGGCTGATCGTCGTGATGCCGAGCTGCTTCTTCGCCTTGTTCAGGCCGGCCAGCTGGTTCTGGTTGAACCCGTGGTCGGTGAACTTGCCGATGTCGCTGATGAGCGCGACCGTCGTCGACGCGGTCGGCGCGGCCTGGCTTCCGCACGCACCGCCGATCGCCGCCGCAATGGCGACCACCACGAGCACGCCCGTGATCCGCGCCAAACGTGAAATCCTCAACTTGCCCTCCCTTTACCGTTTTCGAGCCATAGAGCTGCCTCGCTTACAGACGCCGATCCTAGACCGTTGTTAGGTCGGAGTCGCAGGGAGGTGTCGAGGCTTTACACCGAGGTGTAGAGCGCGACGCCGCCGGCGTCGCGCGCGCGCGCCGCGCCACGCTCGACGAGCTCGGCGAGTGTCTCGCCGGCCCGCTTCGCACGCCAGCCGAGCGCGCCGCCGAGATCGGGCGCCGAGAGCTCGCCCGACGACGCGAGCACCATCGCGGCGAGGACGCGGCGCGACTCGTCCTCGGGCGGCAGGGCCGGCAGCGGAAAGCGTCGCGCCAGCAGGTCGACGGCGATCGCGCCCCAGCCCGACCGCTGCTCCTCGACGTGCGCGTTCGTCAGGACGAGCGCGCGCTGGAGGACGGCGACCGCTGCATCGACCGTCTTCTTGTCGGCTCCGGTCAGTGCACGCAGCTCGGGGCCGGTCGAGGGCCCGGAGGCGAGCACGGCCTCCGCCACCTCGAGCTGCGCCGGCGAGAGCTCGGCGGCCCGGAAGTCGTCGGCTGCGCCGCGCCGGCCGGTCAGCGAGTACGCGTAGGGGACGGCCCGCGGCGCGAGCAGCACGGCCCAGCGGCCGAAGTGCTTGCCGACGGCGGCGAGCCGGCGCGCCGGCAGCTCGTCCTTCCAGGCCCAGCAGCGGGCCATCTCGGGCGTGAAGACGTTCCTGCCGTCCGGTGCAACCTCGACCCACTCGACCTCCCGCGTGCCGGCGACGGCCTCCCAGAGCGACGGCAGGACGAGCTCCGCCCCCGGCAGCAGCGCCGCGACGCCGACGCGGTCGAGCCAGGCGGCCGCGCCGCGGATCGACCTAATCGGTCGTCGTTGCGTACTGGTGGAGCTGCGACTCGTCGATGAGGACGCGGCGCGGCTTCGATCCCTCATAGCCGCTGATGATCCCACGCCGCTCGAGCATGTCGACGAGCCGGCCCGCGCGGGTGTAGCCGACGCGGAGGCGGCGCTGGATGAGCGAGACGGAGGCGGTCTGCGTCTGCACGACGATCTCGATCGCCTTGTCGAGCAGCGGGTCGTCGTCTGGGTCGAACTCGCCGTGCGGGTCGTCGCCGTCGGACTCGGACGCGAACACCTCGGGCAGCTCGAGGTAGCCCTCGTCGAGCTCCTGGTCGCGCTGGCGGGTCTGCTCGACGACGAGCGCGATCTCCTCTTCCGAGACGTACGAGCCCTGCACGCGCTGGAGCCGCGACGTGCCGAGCGGCTTGAACAGCATGTCGCCCTGCCCGAGCAGCGACTCGGCGCCGCCCTGGTCCAGGACGACGCGCGAGTCTGTCTGCGAGGAGACGGCGAACGCGATGCGCGAGGGGACGTTCGCCTTGATCATGCCGGTGATCACGTCGACCGACGGCCGCTGCGTCGCGAGCACGAGGTGGATGCCGACCGCGCGCGACTTCTGCGCGAGCCGGATGACGGCGTCCTCGACCGCCTGCGGCGCGATCATCATCAGATCGGCGAGCTCGTCGATCACGACGAGCAGATACGGGATCGTCGACTCGCCGCGCTGGCGGAAGGCACGGTTCGCTTCGTTGAGGTTGCGCGCGCGCACGGAAGCCAGCCGCTCGTAGCGGCGCTCCATCTCGGCGACGCAGTTGGCGAGCACCGCGCTCGCCTCCTTCGGGCTCGATACGACCGGCGTGAGGAGATGCGGAATGCACTCGTAGTGGTTGAGCTCGATGCGCTTCGGATCGATGAGGATCATCCGGCACTCGTCCGGGGTCGCGCGCAGCAGGATCGAGGTGAGCAGCGTGTTGATGCAGCCCGACTTGCCCGAGCCGGTGGTGCCGGCGATCAGCAGGTGCGGCATCCGCGCCAGATCGGTCCAGACGGCGGCGCCGGAGATGTCCTTGCCGAGCCAGACCGAGAGCGGCGACGCCGTCGCCGGCAGGTCGTCGAAGATGTCGCCGAGGGTGACCAGGTTCGGCGAGAGGTTCGGCAGCTCGACGCCGACCGCCTGCTTGCCGGGGATGGGCGCGAGGATCCGGATCTCGGTGGTCGCGAGCGCGTAGCTCAGGTCGTCCTTCAGGGCGGCGACCTTCGAGACCTTCGTGCCGGGCGCGAGCTGCAGCTCGTAGCGCGTCACGCGCGGCCCCGAGATCTGCCCGATCACGGTCGCGTCGATGCCGAAGTGCGCAAGCGTCTGCACGAGCAGCTCGGCGACCCGTGCGGAGGTCTCGCCCGACGAGTCGGTGCGCTCCGGCGAGACGCGCAGCACCGAGCGGTCCGGCAGCTTGTACTCCAGATGCTCCGACGTCACGTCGTCGAAGAGCTGCTCCTGTTGCGTGACGAGCGGCTCCGGCTCGAGCGAGAGGAGCGGCGACGGAGCGAGCGGCACCCGCTCGACGACGTCGGGGTAGGCGGCTTCGGCGTCGACGACGGGCTTGCGCGGCGCCGGTGGCGCGGCGGACGGGATCGGGTCGTCCCAGCTCTCATGCGACACCGTCTCGTTTGGCTCCGCGTGGCGCCGGCGGCGGTTGGAGACGTGCGTGCGCACCTGGTGCCCGGAGCGTCGGAGCACGGCGCCGAGCGACGCGCCGGAGAGCAGCAGGCCGCCGACGAGAAGGAGGAGCACGCCGAGGATGGTCGAGCCGGTGGCGCCGACCGCGATCCCGACGGCGCCGCCCAGGAGCTGGCCGAGGTAGCCGCCCTGGTCGCGCCCGAGCGCGACCATCAGGCCGAAGGAGACGAGCACGAGCCCGGTGCGGAACGGGCGCACGTCGACGAGAGCGCTCCGCATGACCATCAGGCCGCCGACGGCGACGAAGGCGACCGGAGCGACCCATGACGCGCCGCCGATCAGCGCGTCGAGTCCGTCGGCGATCGCACCGCCGACGTAGCCGCCGTTCCAGCCCGCGTACAGGACCGTGCCGAGGAAGAGCCCGAGCGCGACGAGTCCGAGACCCCAGAGCTCCGGATGCTGGAGGCTCCGCGGGCGTGCGGCCTTGCGCGTCCGCTTCTTCACGCGGCTCGGCATCTTCGGGCGCAGCTTGGTCTTGCGCTTGCGGCGCGGCATGTCGGCTCATTCGCCCGGGCCGCGCGGAACCCTTCTCTGGAGCTACGGAGCCACGGCGACGGCCATGCCGTAGTAGGTCGGCGCCGCGTAGGCGAGGAGCTCGAGGGGCCCGGCTGCGGCGCCCTGGAGCACGAGGAGCTGCCAGAGCGAATCGGCCTTCGCGGCCTCGACGAGGCGCGCGAGCGGACGGAACTCGAGCGGCTCGGCGCGAACGAGCTCGCGGAAGAGCGTGTCGTACGCCTCGGCGGCCGGGTCGAAGCCGTACGGGCCTGCGGCGTCGTGCGCATGCCCATGGTCGGCGCTCGCGACGAGCGCCACCCGGCGGCCGCCGGTCGCGGCTGCGAGAATCTCGCCGAGCCGCACGTGCTCGTCGAGCGGACGGTCGCGCGCGGGCGCGACGACGACGACGCGCGGCGCGCGGACGAAGCGGAGCGGGACCTCGGTGCCCCAGTCGAGCGGTAGCTCGGCCTCGGCCGGGTCGTTGCCGCCGTAGGAGACGCCGACGACCGGCAGTCCTGCGGCGCGGATCGCGTCGACGAGCTCCGCCGCCAGCGCGCGCTCGGTCTCGTGCTCTCCGACCTTCGCGGCAGTGACGACGGCGTAGTGCCCCTCGACGTGGACGTTGTGCGGCGTCACGACGACGGCGGCCGTGCAGCCGCTCGCTTCGAAGCGCCGCCCGAGCTCTTCCATGGCCGCGCGCAGCTCGGGGGCGGCGTCGACGTCGCCGTGCGGCGCGATCGCTGCGAAGGCGATCACGGCAGCGCGGCGATCCGCTCGACGAGCAGCTCGAGGAACCGCTCGGCGTCGACATCGACGCCGGCCCGGCAGTTCAGGGGACCGCCGGTCACGTTCCAGCGATCGACGACGGTGCGCCCGTCGCAGTGCTGCGACGCGGTCTCGATCTCGACGTTGCACTCGACCGTCGTCACGAGCGACGGATCGATCACCGCGGCGACTGCAAGCGCATCGTGGATCGGCGAGCCGTCGAAGCCGTACCGAGACTCGTGGAAGCGCTGGAAGAAGTCGGACAGCTCGGCGACGACCCGTCCCGCCCGCCCGGCGCCGCGAAGCCGCTCCGCGTGCGCACGTGTGAAGAGCGCCCGGTGCGTGATGTCGAGGCCCACGAGCGTTACCTGGATGCCGCTCGCGAAGACGGCGGCCGCGGCCTCCGGATCGACGAACGCGTTGAACTCCGCGGCCGGGGTGACGTTCCCCTCGGCGATCGCGCCGCCCATCCACACGATCCGCTCGAGACGCTCGCGCACGTCCGGATGCCGCTCGAGCAGCAACGCGACGTTCGTGAGCGGCCCGGTGGGCACGAGGACGACGCCGGGCTCGAGCAGCTCCGCGAGCAGGTCGGCGGCGTGCCCCGCGACCGGCGCCGTCTCGGGCTCCGGCAGGTCGGGCCCGTCGAGCCCGCTCTCGCCGTGCACGTTCGGCGCGGTGCGCAGGGGTCGGTGCAGCGGCCTGTCGGCGCCGGCCGCGACCGGGATGTCGGTGCGACCGGCGAGCTCGAGGATCTTGAGCGCGTTCCGCGTCGTCTTGTCCAGCGTCTGGTTGCCCGCGACCGTCGTGATGCCCCGCACGTCCACCTCGGGCGACCCGAGGGCCAGCAAGATCGCGATCGCGTCGTCGTGGCCGGGGTCGCAGTCGATGACGATCGGAGTGGCGGTCACAGGAGCGCGTCAACCTCCTCCGCGGTCGGCAGGGACGTCTGGGCGCCGAAGCGCGACGCGGCGAGCGCCCCGGCAACGCACGCGCGACGCAGCGACTCGCCGCGCTCGCGCCCTTCGAGCAGCGAGACGACGAGGCACGCCGTGAACGCGTCGCCCGCCCCGGTGCCGTCGACGGCGTCGACCCGGGGCGCCGCCGCGCGTGCCACCTCCTCCCCGTCCTCCAGCAGGATCGCGCCCTCGGCTCCGTGCGTCACGGCGATGACGCCGTCGCGGTGGTTGAGCGCCTCGAGCTCGTAGCGATTGACGACGGTCAGGTCCGCGACGGGCACGGCGCCCCGGGCGGGTGCCGCGTTGAGGAAGAACTCGCCCGGCGCCGTCTCGGCCACGCGCGCCACGGTCTCGAGGGGGATCTCGAGCTGGCAGAGGACGCCGTCGCAGTCGGGCAGATCGACGTCGTCCGGCCCGAGCTCGCTGTTCGCCCCCGGGGCGACGACGATCGTGTTCTCGCCGGCGGCGTCGACCGCGATCAGCGCGACGCCGGTCGCGGCGTCGGCCGCGACCTTGAACCGCGACATGTCGACGCCGGCGGCTGCGAGCTCGACGACGGCCGCACGATGGAACTCGTCGTCGCCGACGCAGGCGATGAACGTCACCTGCGCCCCGAGCCGCGCGGCGGCGAGCGCCTGGTTTCCCCCTTTGCCTCCGGCGACGCGCGCGAACGTGGCGCCCGTGACGGTCTCGCCCGACCTCGGCAGGCGCTCGGCATGTGCGACCAGGTCGAGGTTCACCGAGCCGACGACGGTGAGACGGGGAGCCACGCGGGGAGCCTACGACGAGGCGAGGACGCGGAGGTCCTCGAGCGCGCGGCCGAGCAGGTTGTCGCGGAGGTCGAAGAGCCCGGCCCAGAGCGCGGAGCGGTCCGGCACGGCCTCGATCCGGGCAGCGGCAGAGAGCCCCTCGAGCGCGCGGACGAGCACGGCGAGCTCGAGGTACGACTGGGCCACGCGCTCGGGCGGCATGCGCACGCCCGCGCGGTCGAGCACCGGGCCCCAGTCGAGGAGCTCGGCTGCGCCGGGTCCCGCGTACCACGAGCGCCCTTCGAGCGCCTCCGCCTCGAGCTCGAGGAGGTAGCGCTTCAGCGGGCCTTCGAGGCCGGAGAGAGCGGTCTCGACGCGGTCCGCGGCCCGCCGGAGGGCGGACTGCCGCTCGCCGGGGGTCGACGGCCTCGCGTCGCCACGCGCCCACCGTTCGAGCAGCCGGCAGAACGCGAGCGCCGAGATCTCGCACGCGCGCAGTTGCGCGACGAGCCGGCGCGCGGTCGCGGGCTCGCCCGCGTAGTCCTCGAGCACGTCGGCCCAGGTCGGCTCGTACGCGGTGCTCACGGCCGGCTCCTGCGCGGCCCCGGCCTCATACCTCGACGAGCACGGGCAGGATCATCGGCCGCCGGCGGGTGCGGTCGTAGACGATGCCCCCGAGCGCGTCGTGCACGTGCTCCTGGAGGAGCTTGATCTCGGTCACGTCGTCGGCGAGCAGCTCGACCAGGATCCGCTCGGCCTCGACGCGGAGCTCGTCGAGCAACGGCTCCGCCGCGTCGCCGAAGCCTCGGGCGATCAGCTCCGGGGCAGCGGTCAGGCCACCCCGCCCGTTCGAGCCGGCGAGCGTCGCGACGACGATGAGCACGCCGTCCTCGGAGAGGCGCCGGCGGTCGCGCAGCGCGACGTCGTGCACGTCGCCGACGCCGAGCCCGTCGACGAAGGTCATGCCCGCGGTGACGTGGTCGACGACCCGTGCGCCGCTCTCGGAGAGCTCGACGACCGTGCCGTTCTCGGCGAGGATGATGTTCTCGTCGGGGACGCCGCTGTCGCGCGCGAGCTGGGCATGCGCCGCGAGCATGCGGAACTCGCCGTGCACGGGCATCACCGCCTTCGGGCGCAGCAGGGCGAGGATCGTGCGCAGCTCTTCGGCGCGCCCGTGTCCCGAGACGTGCACCGGGGCGTTGTCCTCGTGCAGCACCTCGGCACCCGACTTCGCGAGCCGGTTGATCGCGTCGTGCACGCGCAGCTCGTTGCCCGGAATCGGCTTCGCCGAGATGATCACCGTGTCGCCGGCCTCGATCGAGACCGCTGGGTGATCGTTGTAGGCGATGCGCGTCATCGCCGACATCGGTTCCCCCTGGCTGCCCGTGCAGAGGATCAGCTGCTCGCCACGCGGCAGCTCCGCAAGCTCGTGCGGGCGCATGATCACGTCGTCGGCCACGTCCATGTAGCCGAGATTGCGGGCGATGTTCGAGTTCTTGCGCATCGAGCGGCCGACGAACGCGACCTTCCTTCCGGAGATCACGCCGGCGTCGACTGCCTGCTGCATGCGGTGCACGTTCGAGGCGAACGACGACACGAGGATGCGACCCGTGCGGCCGGGGAAGATCTGCCTGAATGCCTCGCCGACGACGCGCTCCGATTGCGTGACGCCTGCGCGCTCGGCGTTCGTCGAGTCGCCGAGGAGGAGGTCGACGCCGCGGTTGCCGAGCTCGGCGAGCTTGCCGACGTCGGTTCTCTGGCCGTCGACGGGCGTGTGGTCGAGCTTGTAGTCGCCCGTGTGGACGATCCTGCCGCCCGGCGTCTCGAGCACGACGGCCGCCGCGTCCGGGATCGAGTGCGCCATGCGCACGAACTCGATGCGAAACGGTCCGAGCTGGAACGGGCCGTCGTACGGCGACATCTCGCGCAGCTCGGCCTCGCGGAGCAGCCCGTGCTCGTCGAGCTTCGACTTCACGAGGCCGAGCGTGAGCCGGGTCGCGACGACGACGGGAATCTTGCACTCGCGCATGAGGTAGGGAAGCGAGCCGACGTGATCCTCGTGGCCGTGCGTGAGGACGACGCCCTTGATCATGTGCTCCCGCTCGCGCAGGTAGGTGAAGTCGGGCAGGACGAGGTCGACGCCCAGGTGCTCGTCGCGCGGGAAGGCGAGACCCGCGTCGACGACGACGATCGCGTCCTCCGACTCGAAGGCGGTCATGTTCTTGCCGACCTCGCCGAGCCCGCCGAGCGGGATGACCCTGCAGATGCCCATCGAGCAGGAGTCTAGGCGGAGGCCGTGCTGAGCACGCCCGCACGCTCGAGGCAGGCGCGAACCTGCTCGGCTTCCTCGTCCGAGGGATCGACCATCGGCAGGCGGAAGCCGCCGACCTCGTGGCCGAGGAGGTTGAGCGCCGTCTTGATCGCGATCGGGTTCGTCGTCACCTTCAGGAGGTCGAACGCGGGCGCCATCTCCTCGTGCAGCCGGCGGGCGCCGTCGCGGTCGCCGGCCTTGTAGCGGCGCACCATCTCCTTCGTCTGCGGCCCCCAGACGTGCGTGTGCACGCAGACCCCGCCGATGCCGCCGAGCTCGAGGAACGGGAAGATGAGGTTGTCGTCGCCGGCGTAGAGGTCGAGCCCGAAGCCGGGAATCCGCCGCGCCTGCTCGAGGTCGTCGTTCGCCTGCTTGACGGCGCGGACGTTTTCGATCCCGGCGAGCTGCTCGATCGTCTCCGGCTCGATGTTGACGACGACGCGGCTCGGGATGTTGTAGACGACGACCGGCTTGTCGGTCCGCGCTGCGATCTCCTGGAAATGCCGGACGATCGCGCGCTGCGGCGGCTTCGAGTAGTACGGCGTGACGACGAGGAAGCCGTCGACCCCGAGCTCGTTCGCGCGCTCGGTGAGGCGAGCGGAGTGCATCGTGTCGTAGGTCCCGGTGCCGGCGACGACGCTCGCCCGGTCCCCGACCGCCTCTACCGCGGCGGCGAAGAGCTGGAGCTTCTCGTCGTCGGAGAGCGTCGGGCTCTCCCCCGTCGTGCCCGCGACGACGAGACCGTCGGAGCCGTGGTCGACGAGGTACGAGGCGAGCTCGCGGAACTTGTCGAGCGAGACCGAGCCGTCGCCGTCGAACGGCGTGACGATTGCGGTCAGGACCTCGCCGAGCACGCCGGAAGTCTACGTGCGGCCCGGGCGGCACCGCCGGCGCTCAGAGCAGATCGGCGAGGTCGCGCAGGGCGAGGAAGATCGCCTCGGAGAACGTCGGGTACGGCTGGATCGTGTCGAGGAGCACCTCGATCGGCGTTCGCGCGCGGACGGCGAGCGTCAGCTGGCCGAGCCACTCCGTCGCCTGCGGACCGACCGCGACGGCGCCGACGAGGACGCGCTCGGCCGGATCGGCGAAGAGCCGCACGAACCCGTCGCGCTTCGGCCGCTCGTACGTCGAGAGCCGCGGCGTCGCCGTCAGCTCCCAGCGCGCCGATACGCCCTCCGTGGCGCCCACGGTCGCGATCTCCGGGTCGGTGAAGATGCCGGCGGGGATCGCGCGATAGTCGGCCCTCGCATCGCGTCCGGCCATGTCCGCGGCCGCTACGCGGGCCTGGTACTTGCCGACGTGCGTGAAGAGTGCGACGCCCGAGACGTCGCCGATCGCCCAGACGTTCTCGGCCGCGCGGCAACGGTCGTCGACCTCGATCCCGCGCGCGCCGACGGTGACGCCGAGCTGTTCGAGCCCGAGCCCTTCGGCGTTCGCGCGGCGTCCGGTCGCGACGAGCAGCCGCTCGGCCTCGACCGTCGAGCCGCCGGAGAGGGTCAGCACGACGCCCGGTGCGATACGGGGCGCGATACGGGGCGCGATACTGGGCGCGACGCGCTCGACCGCGACGTTCGTGCGCACGTCGATCCCCTCGTCGCGGAAGACGTCGGCGAGGATCGCACCGGCCTCCTCGTGCACGCGCCCGAGGAGCCGCGGGCCGTGCTCGATCACCGTGACCCGCGCACCGAGGCGGGCGAAGAACTGCGCGAGCTCCGAGCCGACCGGGCCGCCGCCCAGCACTGCGAGGCTCGCGGGAATCTCGTGCGTCGAGGTCGCCTCGAGGTTCGTCCAGTAGTCGACCGAGTCGAGGCCGTCCACCTGCGGAATCGCCGGCCGGGAGCCCGTCGCGACGACGAGACGGTCGTAGGGCAGCTCGGCGCCGTCGACCTCGACGACCCCCGGCCGGGTGACGCGAGCCTCGCCGCGAACGAACGTTGCGTGTTGCCCCTCGAGCCACTCGACCTGGCCCGTGTCGTCCCAGTCGCTCGTGACCCAGTCGCGCCACGACCAGACGCCCGCCGCCTCCGGCCGCTCCGGCGCGAGACCGGGCGCGCGATCGAGCGACGAGGACAGCTCTGCTGCGCGGAGCATCGTCTTCGTCGGCATGCACGCGTAGTACGAGCACTCGCCGCCGACGAGCCGGCTCTCGACGAGCGTGATCTCGGCCCCGGCGTCGAGCCGGCGGAGGGCGCCGACGAAGTGCTCGCCGGTCGACCCTCCGCCGAGAACGACGACCTTCACCTACGAGAGCCCGTTCGCCTTGAGGAACGCGGCGGCGACCTTCGCGGGCGACTGCTTGTCGATCGCGACCGCCTTGTTCATCGCCTGCATGGCGCCGAGCGTCAGCTTCGCCGAGACGGCGTTCACGACCTTCCGCAGCGCCGGCGAGTCGATCGACTTGGCCGCGATCGGCGCGACCTGCTGGAAGCCGAAGATGTGCTTCGGGTCCTTCAGCACGGTGTACTTCGACTTGTCCTGGAGCTGCGGGTCGGTCGAGAAGACGTCACCCGCGGTGATCTTGTGCTGGTCGAGCAGCGTGTAGACGCTGATGCTGCCGAGCGAGACGAACTTCGCCTGCTTCAGGCCGTAGAACTTCTTCAGGCCGAGCAGGCACGTGATGCGCGACTTGCACTCCGGGAAGCCCGCATACGTGAAGGACTTCACCTTCTTCATGTCGGCGATGCTCTTCACCCCGAGCTTGCGCGCCGTCGAGGTCAACATGCCGAACGAGTCGGAGTCCGAGAAAGGTGTCAGGTTGTAGATGACGGCTTTTCGATTGGCCGCCTCCCACTTGCGGGCGGCCGCGAGTGTCGCCGCCGCGGTCTTCGGCGCCGGCAGCTTCGCGATGTTGGCGACGAGGATGCCGAGGTACTCCGGATAGAAGTTGATCTTGCCGCTCCGGAACGACGTGTCGATGAGCTCGGAGCTGCCGATGTTCTGCTTGTACTTGACGGTGTAGCCCTTCGCCTGCAGTGCCTGCTTGTAGAGCTCGCCGAGGACGTACGCCTCGGTGAAGTTCTTCGTGCCGACGACGACCGTCGGCTTCGCAGCCGGGGATGCGCCCGCGCCGCCGCAGGCGATCAGGCCGATCAGGAGTGCGACCCCGAGCGAGATCGCGTATGCGGCCTTTGCGGCGCGCCGCGTGTGCTTGCGGTACATGAACCCTCCTCCGGTAGTTGTTGGCCCTGAGCCTATGCCGTGGGGACAGGGCTAGGCGACAGCGCACGCCGGAGCAGACCGAGGAGGATCGCCGCGAGCAGGGTCAGCGCAGACACGCAGAACGCCCCGGCCACGACCCCCGCGAGGCCGTAGCTCGCCTGATCGACGATGATCTCGCCGAGCCCCCCGCCGCCCGCGATGGCGGCGATCGTCGCCGTCGCGAGCACGAAGATCGCGGAGATCCTGATACCGGCGACGACGAGCGGGAGCCCGAGCGGGAGCTCGACCTGGACGAGCACCTGACGCTCGCTCATTCCCATCCCCCGCGCGGCCTCGACGACGTCGCGGTCGACGCCCGCGACGGCGAAGTATGCGTTCGTGAGGATCGGCGGGATCGCCAGCACCACGAGCGCGGCGGTGTTGTTCCAGAACCCGAAGCCGAGGATCGTGAGTCCGAAGGCGATCAGCACGAGGCTCGGGAGCGCACGGCCGACGTTCGAGACGCTCGCGGCGAAGAAGAAGCCGCGGCGGCGATGGCCGAGCCATAGGCCGAGCGGCAACGCGAGCAGGAGCGCGATCCCGAGAGCCGCACCCGAGAGCTCGAGGTGCTCGAGCGTCTTCACGAGCAGCAGGTGCGCGTTGTCGCCGATGAAGCGGAACGCGTCCACGAAGGTTCCGGGGCGGAACCGGTCGTCGGCGAGCACCATCACGCACGGCTCCACGGAGTGAGGACGCGCTGCGTGAGCGCAAGGAGCGCGTCGGCCGTCAAGGCGAGGGCGACGGCGAGCCCGCCTGCGGCCAGGATCTCCGTCTTGAACAGATCCTGCCGCAGCGCGATGAAGATCGGGTTGCCGAGGCCTTGCGGGATCACGAACGCGGCGACGGTCGCGATCGAGATGGTCGAGACGGACGCGATGCGGAGACCGGCGACGATCGCGGGAACTGCAAGCGGCAACTCGACGCGGACGAGCGTCTGGAAGCGGGTGAGGCCCATGCCGCGTGCAGCTTCGAGGGCGTCCGTGGGCACGGCGCGCAGGCCTTCGATCATGTTCCGATAGAGGATGAGGAGCGTGTACGAGACGAGCGCGATCTCGACCGTCGTCACCGTGAGACCGGTGAGCGGCACGAGCAGCTGGAAGAGCGCCAGGCTCGGGATCGTGTAGAGAAAGTCGGCGAAGAACCCGATCGGCGCGTCGAGGAGCCTGAAGCGGAAGCCCGCCAGCGCGAGGACGAGCGCGAGCGCGAAGCCGATCCCGACCGCGATCGCCGAGAGCTCGACGTGCTGCACGAGCGCGGGCTGGAGCGTGTCGCCCCAGTGCGCGTGCAACCAGTCCGTGCACCACCAGCCGTTCGTCTGCTCGCAGCGCGAGCCCTGCCCGAAGTTCGGGATCACGGGTCCGCCGGCGACGAGGCTCATCCCAGGATGTCCTCCCGCGTGAGCGAGCCGAGCCGGGTCCCGTTTCCGTCCGTGACGACGACGGACTGGGCGTGCTCGGCGATCAGGAGCGCGAGCGCGTCCCGGAGCGTCGTCTCCCTCGATACGAGTGGTCCGCCGTCGCGCGACTCGCGCAGCTCGAGCTCGCCGACGGTGCGCAACGCGAGCGCCTTCAGCGCGCGATCGGCGCCGACGAACTCCGCGACGAAGTCGTCGGCCGGGCGCGCGAGAATCGTCGCCGGCGTGTCGTACTGCGCGAGCGTGCCGCCGCGGCGCAGGATCGCGATGCGGTCGCCGATCTTGATCGCCTCGTCGATGTCGTGCGTGACGAAGACGACCGTCTTCCGCACCTCCGCCTGCAGGCGGAGGAACTCGTCCTGCAGCCGGGTCCGCACGATCGGGTCGATCGCCCCGAACGGCTCGTCCATCAGCATCAGCGGCGGGTCGGCCGCGAGCGCGCGCGCGAGGCCGACGCGCTGCCGCTCGCCGCCGGAGAGCTGCGCGGGATAGCGCTTGCCGTACGACCGGTCGAGGCCGACGAGCTCGAGCAGCTCCTGCGACCGGGTCGCAATCCACGACTTCGAGCGGCCGAAGAGACGCGGCACGGTGCCGATGTTCGCCTCGACGGTCATGTGCGGGAAGAGGCCGACCTGCTGGATGACGTAGCCGATCTCGCGACGCAAGGCGGTCACGTCGACGTCCGCGATGCTGCGCCCGTCGATTCGGATGTCGCCGCTCGTCAGCTCGATCAGGCGGTTGACGAGCTTGAGCGCAGTCGTCTTCCCTCCTCCCGACGGCCCGACGAGCACGCAGATCTCGCCTGCCGGCACGGTGAGCGAGAGCCGGTCGACAGCGGGGTCTCCGTCGCCGTAGCGCTTCGTCGCCTCGTCGAAGACGAGCTCGGCGGCGGTCTTCGTCATCGCGCAAGTCTGCCTTGCGCCCACCTCCTGCGCGAGCTCAGAGCAGGGCGTCGAGGCCGACGGTGAGGCCTGCGGGGAGCGAGTCGAGCCGGTCGAGCGCGAGCAGGACGCCCTCGCCGAAGGACTCGCGGGCGGTCGTGTCGTGGCGGATGGTCAGCACCTGGCCCTCGCCGCCGAAGATGACCTCCTGGTGCGCGACGAGGCCCGGGAGGCGCACGGAATGGATCGTCGGGTCGCCGCCGATCCGCTTCGCCGTGAGCGCCGCCGTTCCGGAGGGTGCGTCCTTCTTCGCCTCGCCGTGCAGCTCGACGATCTCGGCGCGCGGGAAGAATTGCGCCGCCTGCTCGGCGAAGCGCATCATCAGCACTGCGCCGAGCGAGAAGTTCGGCGCGACGAAGAGGCGGAGGCCGCGCTCGCGCGCGAGCGCGTCGAGCGGCTGCGCGTCCCAGCCCGTCGTGCCGACGATGCACGACACGCCCTGCTCCAGCGCGGCGCGCACGTTCTCGGGCGCCGCGGAGGGCGTCGTGAAGTCCACGGCGGCGTGGAGGCCGCGCACGTCCGGCTCCTCGCCCGCCTCGATCGGGCGTACGTCGTGCCCGGCGCGCCGGAGCATCGGCACGAGCGCGGTGCCGACCTTCCCCTCGGCGCCGAAGAACGCGACCTTCATGCAGCTGCGCGGGCGACGAGCGATGCGTTCGCGCGCTCGACGGCGTTGCGGAAGCGGTCCTCGTCCGGCCCCACTCCCGACGCGGAGAGCTGCTCGGGCGCGAGGAGGACGCCGGCGAGCTCGGCGACGGCCGCGGTGTCGACGGCGTCGATCTCCGCGAAGATCCGGTCGAACGTCATCAGCTCGGTGTCGGAGATGACCGACCGGCCGAGCCGGCTCATGCGGTTCGACGTCGACTCCATCGAGAGCATGATCCGTCCCTTCAGGCTCTCCTGCGCGCGCTCGAGCTCGCCTGCGCGGAGATTGCCTGCTGCGATGTCGGCGATCTGCTCGGAGCAGATCTCGACGCAGTTGGCGAGGTTCTCCTCCCGTGTGCCGACGTACACGCCGACGAGGCCGGTGTCGGTGTACTGCGACGCGAAGCTGTAGACGGAGTACGCCATCCCGCGCTTCTCGCGGATCTCCTGGAAGAGCCGCGACGACGCGGAGCCGCCGAGGATCGAGTCGAGAATCGACGCGGCGAAGCGGCGGCGGTCGGAGCGCGAGATGCCCGGGGCGCCGACGCAGAGGTGGTATTGCTCGGTGTCCTTGCGCTGGAAGCGAAGGCCCGGCGGCGGCGACTGCACGAGCGGCCGGCGCACGCGGGGCGCCGCGCGTGACGTCGCCGCGCTCTCGCGCTCGAAGCGCTCGAGCAGGAGCAGCAGGCGCTCGTGCGTGATGTTGCCGGCCGCAGAGACGACGATGTTCGCGCCCGTGTACATCGAACGGTGGTAGGCGGCGATAGCGCGGCGGCTGACCGTCGAGATAACGTCGGCGGTGCCGATGACGGGACGGCCGAGGGCATGCGCGCCGAACACCGCCTGCGAGAAGAGATCGTGGACGAGCTCCTGCGGCGTGTCCTCGTACATCGCGATCTCCTCGAGCACGACCTCGCGCTCCTGATCGAGCTCCGCGAACCGCGGCGCGAAGACCATGTCGGTCATCACCTGCAGCGCCTCTTCCACGTGCCGGTCCGGCACGCGCGAGTAGACGACCGTGTGCTCGCGGGAGGTTGCGGCGTTCAGCTCGGCGCCCATCGCGTCGAAGGTCTCGGCGATCTGCTGCGCGTCGTGCGAGCGGGAGCCCTTGAAGAGGAGGTGCTCGATGAAATGCGAGACGCCGGCCCGCTCGTCGCGCTCGTCCCGCGAGCCCGCCCCGATCCAGTATCCGAGCGAGACGGAGCGGACGCTCGGCACCTTCTCCGAGATCACCCGCTCGCCCGAGTCGAGCTCGGAAAGGACGTATTTCTGCACTCAGCGATCGTAACGGGCTGCTGGTTTCCACGCCCGCGTTCCTGAGGAGGCGGACGCGTAGACCTCCCTCACCCGCCCGAGGGATGCAGGGGGCTGCCACTCGTCGTCGATGACTCTTCTGTAAACGGGAGCGATGGTCGACTTGGTGCCGCAAGCATTCCAGGCGACCGTGTCGACTCCATAGCCGTCGGATACCCCTCGGGGTCTGGGGAGCCGCAACGCAAGGAGAAGATCGATGTCCAAGCGAGTGAACCCCCTGGCTCTCGGCGCAGCGGTGGTCGCCACCTTCGCCTTCGGCGTGGCGCCCGCGCTCGCCGACAAAGGCGGCCACGGCGGCGGTGGCGGCGGCGGAACCACCGCCGACGCAAGCATCGCCCTCAACACGTCCACGTCCACATTCGCGCAGATCGCCGCTCCCTCTCTCGGGAGCAGCGTCACCTTCACCGTCACGTACCCGACGA
>Ga0207652_10001671_pt1 | contig 19427 bp, 17 predicted proteins | sample KBSC63BmetaG_FD_184334 | JGI IMG/M metagenome (GOLD analysis project Ga0207652, IMG submission 184334) | Corn rhizosphere microbial communities from Kellogg Biological Station, Michigan, USA - KBS C6-3B metaG (SPAdes) (version 2) | ecosystem: Host-associated > Plants > Roots > Rhizosphere ... | reverse complement strand
GGTCTTCCAACGACGGTATCTCGCTCGCCTTGGCGCGTGTCAGCGGCGCGGGGGGAACAGCACGGCGCGGATCTCGTCGGCTGGTTGCTGAAACAGGCGGGCCAGGGCCTGCAGCACCGCGGCCGACAGGCGGCCGCCGGGTGGCTGATGCACGTCGCGCAGGAAGTGGGCGTCTGCGATCGGCGGCGGCGCGGGCGGGGTGGGGCCGCGCAGCGCCAGCGCCAGGCGCATCAGCGCGTGGTACGTCCCGATCCAGGCGATCCACTTGTTGCGCCCCGGATCGATTGCCTCGCTGTCCAGGCAGGCAATCCGGCGCTCCAGCTCGGCCAGGCCCAGCAGATCCAGCTCGCGCAGCGCGCCCGGGAACTCCGCCGCCAGCGCGCGCATCGCCGCGGGCGCCGCGACCTCGGAGGCGTCGCCCGGGGCCTCGAAGGACAGGTCCTTGGCCCGCCGCCACCGCGCCAGCAGGCGGTACTTGCGCAGCAGCGCGGCCCGGGCCTCGGCGGTCACTTCGAACGCTCCTTCGCGCGTCATGTCTTCACGCGCGCGACTGTCTCAGCGCCTCGGCCACGTGGGCCGCCAGGGCGCGCCGACGCTCGGCCAGCCGCCGCGCCGTGCCGCCACGGGCGCGCCAGCCCAGGTGGCGCAGCGCTGCGACGACGTCGCGCAGGCTCTCGCCGAAGCGCAGCGCCGTGTACCCGGCCAGCGGCGCGATCGCCAGCGACAGCAGCGCCCACGCCAGCCCCGCCAGGCGCCACACGACGCCCGCCTCGATCAGCCACCCCGCCACGATGAACGCCGCGCCGCCGATCATCTTCATCGTCCCCAGGACATCCTCGTCCTTGGTCGCCTTGCGGGCCACGATCTTCGTCAGCCGATAGGGGAGCCAGCAGATGGCGGCGCCCCACAGCGCCAGCGGCGCCGTGACGATGATTCGCGCGAACGCGGCCGCCAGCCTGCCGGGCGGCACGCGGGGCAGCTCCAGCGCCCACGGGTCGTCGACGCCCATCGTCTCGAGCAGGTCCGTGTAGGCGCGCACCTCCTCGGTCAGTTGCTCCACCCGCTGGGGGTCGGCGGCGCGCAGCCGCTGGTACGCCTCCAGCAGCTCGCGCGTGCGGGCATGGTGGCGCTCGGGCGCGTCGTCATCGGGCGCGTCCGCGGTCCAGCTGGCCACCCGCGCGATGCCGGCCAGCAGCTCGCGCGTCTCCGCTTGCAGCACCAGACCGTTCAGGCGGGCCCGGATGTCGTCGGTCAAGGCGTCGATGGCGGCGCGCGGATCCACCGCGTAGCGCGGAACGTAGGACGCCAGGTCGATGGGCGGTCCCACCACCAGGTGCAGGGCCGAGCGGAACTTGGCCGGGTCCTGATAACGGCTGCCCACGGGCACCAGGACCGGTTGCCGCCGCCCCGGCGTGCGCGCGGCCTCCTCGGCCGCGCCCAGCGCGATGCGCGCCGCGCCCGTCTTCAGCGGCTTCAGCTGCGGCTCGGGATGCGACGTCCCCTCGGGATACAGGGCCAGATCGTCGCCCGTCGCCAGCGCGGCCCGACAGCGCGCGAACGTCTGCTCGTTGCGGGCCACCGTATCGATGGGCCCCGTCTCGGCGGCGTCGCGGATGCGGAACACGGGGAGACAGGCGAACGCCTCCATGGCCAGGCGCCCGAATGGGTTCCCCCACAGCGTGCTCTTGGCCAGAAACCGCGCCGGCCGCTTCAGCGTCACCCGCAGGGCCATGGGGTCCAGCAGGCCGTTCGGATGGTTGGCCACGTAGATGGCTCCGCCTGGCGGGGGCAGGTTCTCGGCGCCCGCCACCGTCCGCCGCGGGAAGTACAGCTGGACGGCGGTCTCTCCCATCCAGCGCAGCAAGCGGGCGGCCATCCGGCGCGGAAAGGCCCGGGAGCCCTCGAAAGGGTCCCGCGCCTCTTTCCCGGCGATATTGCTGGCGCTCTGGCCCGCAGCCCCGGCCATCCCTGCATGATACCCGACCGCCAAAAGCGCCTTTGGTACGACCGTCATTGAATCGTCGGTTGACTTTGACTATGAACCCGCGCCATGCGGCTTCTTCCCCACGACCAGACCTTCTTCCAATTCTTCGAGCAACACGGCGCGAAGACCGTAGAGGGGTGCCGGGCCCTGCTGGCCCTCATCGAAAGCCCGGCTGATCTGGAGGCCCAGTCGCAGCGGGTGGCGCACATCGAGCAGGAGTGCGACGACATCACCCACGCCGTGGTCGAGTCGTTGCACAAGACCTTCATCACCCCCCTGGACCGCAACGACATCTACCGGCTGATCACCCGCCTGGACGACATCATGGACCTGGTCGAGGCGGCGGCCGACCGATTCTCGCTGTACGAGATCCGGCGCATGGCCCCGGAGGTGGGGGAGCTGTGCCGCACCCTGGTCAGCAGCGCCGAGCACGTGGGGGCCGCGGTGTCCGGCCTGCGCGACATGAAGCGGGCGCCCTCGATCCTGCAGCACTGCATCGAGATCAACCGGCTGGAGAACGTCGCCGACAAGATCCTGCGCAGCGCCCTGGCCCGGCTGTTCCGCGAGGAGAAGGACCCCATCGCCGTCATCAAGTGGAAGGAGATCTTCGAGATCCTCGAGTCGGCCACCGACCGCTGCGAGGACGTCGCCAACGTCATCGAGGGCGTCGTGCTGGAGAACTCGTAGTGGTCATCGTCGTCGCGATCGTCCTCATCGCGCTGGCCTTCGACTTCATCAACGGGTTCCACGACGCCGCCAACTCGGTCGCCACCGTCGTCTCCACGCGCGTGCTGACGCCGCGGGCGGCGGTGCTGTGGGCCGCCTTCTTCAACTTCATCGCCTTCGTGGTGTTCGACCTGCACGTGGCCAAGACCATCGGCAAGGGCATCATCGCGCCGTCGGTGGTCGACGACGCCGTCATCATCGCGTCGCTGGCGGGGGCCATCATCTGGAACCTGATCACGTGGTGGTACGGCCTGCCCTCCAGCTCGTCGCACGCGCTGATGGGCGGCCTGATCGGCGCCGGCGTGGCCAAGGGGGGCTTCCACGTGGTGGGCGTGCCGGCGGTGACGAAGACGGCCATCTTCATCGTGGTGTCGCCGGTCGTCGGCATGGTGCTGGCCTCGCTGCTGATGATCGCGTCGGCGTGGATCCTGCGGCGCCGCACGCCGGGGCGCGTGGATCGCTGGTTTCGCCGCTTGCAGCTGCTGTCGGCGGCGCTGTTCAGCCTGGGGCACGGCGGCAATGACGCCCAGAAGACGATGGGCATCATCTACGTGTTGCTGATCTCGAAGGGCTACCTGTCGCTGGACGCCGGGGTGCCGATCTGGGTGGTGCTGCTGTGCCAGCTGGCCATGGGCCTGGGCACGCTGTCGGGCGGATGGCGCATCGTGAAGACCATGGGGATGAAGCTGACCAAGCTGAAGCCGATCGGCGGCTTCTGCGCCGAGACCGGCGCCGCGCTGATGCTGTTTCTCGCTGGCCACCTGGGCATCCCCGTCTCGACCACGCACACCATCACGGGCGGCATCGTCGGCGTGGGCTGGGTCAACAACCCCGCGCAGGTGCGCTGGGGCCTGGCCCTGCGCATCACCTGGGCCTGGGTGTTCACCATCCAGTCCGCGGCGATCATCTCGGCGATGGTCTACGGCGCGCTGCGGTTGGCTGGCGTCGGCGCGCACTAGGCCGCGCCCAAGGAGCCGCCCGCGGCCTCAGCCGACGAGGCGCAGGCGGCGGGCGATGGAGGCGCGCACCCCGCCCGGAACCAGGGGCGCCTTGCCCTTCACGCGCCCGCGCGACAGCTTGCCCGGCATGGTCGGGCTCGCGTTGGCGGGACGCACGCGCGTGACGGAATCGACAGCCAGGCGCAGGCGCAGGCCGGTCAGCCTCTCCAGCGCGTCGCCCTTGCGGCGCGCGGCCCATAGCTCCAGCTCGGGATCGCCCTCGACCTCCAGCCGCAGCTCGATGGTCTTGCGCTTGATCTGGCAGCGCACGGCGCGCACCAGCCTGCCGTGCGTGCGGTCCAGCGCGTCCGCCAGCCGCAGCAGCGCCGCCAGGTAGCGGACGCGCTTGCGCGTCTTGCGCGACAGCGCGCAGAAGACCGCGTGCCGTCGCACGGCCGCCCGCGACTTCCGCGCCGGTGGCTCCGCCTTGCGGTGATAGCGCGCGGCCAGCGCCATCACCTCGACCTCGTCGCGCGAGAAGCCGACCATCCGCGCCGTCTCGATCAGGTACTGGGAGTGCTTGTGATGGCCCGAGGGGGAGACGTGGAAGCCGACGTCGTGCAGCAGGCCCGCGTACTCCAGCAGCTCCTCGTCATCTTCATCCAGACCGTGCAGCTCGCGCGTCTGGTCGAACAGCGACAGCGCCAGCCGGGTCACGTGCTGGGCGTGCGGCTCGTCGAAGTGGCAGCGCCGCGCCAGCTCCATCACGCTGCGCCGCCGCAGGTCGGGGAACTCGTCGACCAGCAGGATGCCCGGGCGGTGGGTGACGATGTAGTCGGCGACGATCCCCTCGCGCAGCGCCGTCTCGGACACCACCGCCTCGTCGGCACCCGTCAGCTCCAGCGCCGTGCGCAGCACGATGGCGCCCGCCAGGATGGTGTCCGCGCGCCGCGCGTCCACGCCGGGCAGCTTGGTCCGCTGCTCGTGCGTCATCTCGGCCAGCTTCTTCTCCACGTCGGCCAGCGCCTTCACGGTCAGCTTGCGCGCGCTGCCGCCGCCGCCGTCCTCGCGGGCGATCATGGCGGCCAGCGCCGACGCCGTGCCCGAGCTCATCGAGACGAAGTCGAAGCCCATCGAGCGCACGCGCGCGATGACCGGCTCCATCAGGCGGCGCAGGCGGTCGCGCAGCGTGCTGATCTCGCGGGCGGTGGGGGGCTCCGACGCGCCCCACTCCTCGGTGACGCGGATGACGCCCATCTTCAGCGAGTCGGCGAAGTACAGCTCGCGCGCGTCGGCCAGGATGACCTCCATCGAGCCGCCCCCCAGGTCGAACAGCACCGTGCGCTTGCCGTCCAGGTCCAGCGAGCCGCGCGCGCCCAGGTAGATCAGGCGCGCCTCCTCCTGACCGCGCACCACCTGGATGTCGACGCCCACCTCGTCGCGCGCCGCGCGCACGAACTCACCGCCGTTCTGCGCCTCGCGCACGGCGCTGGTGGCGATCGCGACCAGCGCGTCAGGCTGGTGCCGGTCGGCCAGTCGCCGCAGGGTGGCCAGGGCCTCCAGGCCGCGCTTGAACACCGCCGGCGGGATGATCCCCGATCGCAGCGAGCCCTCGCCCAGGCGGACCATCTCCTTCGCGCGATCCAGCACCTCGAAGTGGCCGGTCGACGTCACCTGAACGACGATCAGGTGAAACGAGTTGGAGCCCACATCGAGCGCGGCGATACGCATGGCTCACGCCATGGTAATGCCTGAAGGGTGTGGGCCGGGCATCAAAACCGTGACACTTTCGAGGAGGCCCCCCCAAGGGCGTAATGAGAGGGCGTAAATGAGAGGGCGTGGTGGAAGAGCGTAAATGAATGGGCGTAACATGGGCGGCGTGAGCGCGCTTGCCGCGACCGACGTCCGGGCCGTCGGCGTGTCCACCCTGCACGGGTTCGCGCGGGCGCCGCGCATCAACGCCTGGATCTACGGAAAGCTGCGCGGAGGTGTGCGCGGCGCCGTGCTGGAGATCGGGTGCGGCATCGGGAACCTGTCGCGTCTGATCCTGGCCGACGTGGCCCGGACGGGCCAGACGTCGCAGGCCGTATTCACGGACGCCGACCCGGACGCCCTGGACGTGCTGCGGGCCGAGCTGGGGCGTGCGGCGCAGGCCGCGCTGATCACCACCTGGGACCTGCGCGATCCGCCCCCGCTGGCCGTCGCCTCCCGGCGGTTCGACGCCATCGTCGCCGTGAACGTGATCGAGCACCTGCCCGACGACCTGGCCGCCTTGCGGGCGCTGTTCGCCCTGCTGCGCCCGGGCGGGACGCTGCTGCTGTACGTCCCGGCCTGTCCGCGGGCGTTCGGCAGCCTGGACCAGGCGCTGGGACACCACCGCCGCTACACACGCGCGTCGCTGCAGCGGGTGCTGGTGCAGGCGGGGCTGGTGGCGTCCCGCCCGCGCTACATGAATCGCCTGGGCCTGCTGGGCTGGTTGTGGCAGGCGAAGCTGCTGGGGCGCCAGGCCCTGGCTCCGGAGCTGATCGCCGCCTTCGAACGGGTGGTGCCGCTGGCGCGCCTGCTGGACGCGCTGACCGCCGCCCTCCCCATCGGGCTGGGCCTGGTGGCGCAGGCGCGCCGCCCGCCGGACGTCGACTAGCTCAAGGATTCGCCTTCAAGGCCGTGTACTCGCCGGGGCTGTGGATCGTCGCGCCCGCCACCGCGCCTGCGCCACCGCAAAAGTCGGTGGTCAGGTCCGAATAGCCGAACTTCGTGACCGGCGCCGTCCCGCCCTTTTGCGGGAAGCCGCTGCTGGCGTCGCCCTTGAGCCCGACGGCGTTCATCAGGTTGCAGAAGTATTTGTTGATCGGCGCGTTGGCGACGTTCGCGGGGGTGCCCGTCGTCCCGTCGAGCCCGTTCACCATGCCGGTGGCGCTCCCGTCCGCGCACTGCGCGTCGCTGTGCCCCTGGGTCAGCGTCGCCGGGCCGTCCTCGACGTTGATGGTCCAGCCGGTCTTGAAATAGCCGCCGCAGCCGCCCGCCTGCATGATGGGCAGGTTGTTCAGGTTCTGGGCCAGGCCGTCGGACAGCTCCTGGAACCAGACCACCGCGCTGTCGTCCAGCAGGGACCCGGTCGAGCCCGACAGGCTGTCCAGCATGCCGATCAGGTTCGCGAACTTCGTCGCGTAGTACCTGTCGATCGTCTGCAGGTACATCAGGACGTCGGCCAGGCAGGTGCCGGACAGGTTCGCGTTGTTCAGGCGGTGGGACAGCGACGCCGACTCGATGGGGATGCCGAGCCCCTTGAAATAGTAGTTGGGCGGATACTTGAGGACGCTGACGGGGCTGTAGTTGCAGACCGCCGACAGCACGGCCATGACCGAGTACATGTCCGCGCCGTCCAGCGACGACGTCACCGGAGCTGTCAGCACGTCGGTCGTTCCATCGGACATGCCGGCGCTGGCGACGCTGCCCGGGGTGGCGCCCAGGCGTGCAGCCACGTCGGCGGTGCACTGAGCTGGCGCGGGCGCCATCGTGGTGCCGGTGGCGTTCAGCAGGGCTTCCCAGGCGTCGACCTTGCTCCGGTCGGCCTTGCTCATGTTCAGCCGCTTGAACGAATCGAGATCGGCCTTCACCAGATCCGACACCCTCTTCCCGCGCGCGGCCGCGTAGGTGTCGGGCGACGGCGACCCCTGTCCGAACAGCCCGGTCATCAGCGTGAACGCGTCCTTGGGCATGCCGAGGCCGGGATACCTCATCGCCCCGGCCGTGGCGGGATCGGTGGAAGCCTTGATGTAGCTGATGTTCGACTGGGGACTTTCGCCCTGCGTTCCGCCGGTGTTCCCCACGCGCATGAACAGCGGCGTCCCGCTGGTGCCGAGTTGCTGGGCGATGACGTGGTCCAGCGAGGTTCCCAGGGGCACGGCGTTGAACTTGGTCGCCTGCGAGAAGTCGAAGGGGTTGTCCGTGTTGGGCGTGACCGGCTGACAGGTGAAGTACGATCCGCACGCGTTGATGTGGGTGTCGTTGCCTTGCCCGCGGCCGTGCCCGGCGCCCGTGTTGTCCTGCGTCCATTCATTCATGGCGCGGATGCCGCGGGGGATCAGCAGCTTCGCCACGTAGGGCGCCAGCGGCGCGATGCTGTTGGCGATGTCGCCGGCCACCAGCGCGCCGTGGGACTTCTGCGGGAACCACTTGGTGGTCACGCAGCCGTAGTGGGTGAACATCAAGATCAGCGGCCGGGGTGGCGCGACGGCGGCCTGTCCTCTGACGGCGCGCTCCCACACCGACCCGAGAAATGGCGCGGCGACGGCCGCCCCGCCCAGGCCTCGAAGGAACGTCCTGCGATGAATTGCCGTCATGTGCCCCCCGGCGAAACTGAACCCTCGAATGAATGGGCGGGGCGGGAGCCAGGCTTCAATGAATCGGGACGGCGTCGCCGTCCCGGCGCAATCGGGACGGCGTCGCGGTCTCGGGGCAATCGGGACGGCGTCGCGGTCTCGGGGCAATCGGGACGGCGTCGCCGTCCGGGCGCAATCGGGGCGGCGTCGCGGTCGCGGGCTCGTCCCGCTCCTCAGTGATGCTGGCCCAGCACGTCGGCTTCCACCGCGACCGTCAGCTCCTGCTTGCCGGTCACGATGCGCTTCGTCGGGAACACGGTCCGGTCGGAGACGCGATAGGTGTCCAGGCGCCGCGTCCGTCCGCTGCCGCGCAGGGTGTCCAGCGCCGCGCTGGGCAGGTCCGGCAGCAGCCGACCGCGCGTCGCCACGCCGTCCTCCAGCGTCTGCAAGCTGACCACGATGGCGGACGACGGGTAGTACTTCGTCAGCGCATCCAGGTACCCCGACAGGGTCTCGGGCGGCGCCACGTCGGGGCGGGTGAAGGCCCCGGAGGTCACGTCCAGCTTCAGCGACTGCCCCGCCACCCCGGCGGGGATGGGCACCCGCAGCGTCTCGGTGTACTCGGGCCCGTCGTAGGGCCGCAGCGTCACGTCCAGCGTCGCCGGCTGTCCCGCGCGCACACGCCCGTCGCGCAGCGTGGTCCCCACGATCTCGACCAGATCGCGCCGGAACGCGAGATCGATGTCCAGATCGATCTGCTCGAGGACGATCGGTTGAAACGGGTTCGCCAGCAGCTCGCCGACGGCGCGCACGCCGCGCAGGCTGGCCAGCAACGACGCCGTCACGCCGTCCGGCGAGAAGAACTGATCGCGCAGCGCCAGCGCCGGCCTGTCGCGCAGCTTCACCCGCGACGTGATGTCGACCGTCATGTCCACGGGATCCGGCTCGGCGTCGGCCACCGCGCTGTTGGCCACCAGCGCCACCAGCGCCGGCGTCAGGCGGCGGTGGCGCGCGATCTCGGCATGGAACACGCGCGGCGCGGCGTTGGGCGCCTTCACGCGGATGGTGACCGGCACCATCGTCACGCGGGCCGACAGGTCGCCCACGATGCAGGCCTTGCGGTCCTGCACCAGGCCGCCGATCTCGGCCACCGGCGACGACAGCTTGATCGACTGCGCCAGGCTGGGGAGGATGGCGTGGATCTCCGCGTCGACCAGCGGCAGGTACAGCTCGCCGGTTCCCAGCATGGGATGGCCGAACGCCACCACGGTGTCCTTGTCGACGTAGGTGACCGTCCCGGTGCCGACCACGCTCATGTCGCCGCGCACCAGCTCGACGCCGATCGCGGAGCCGGGCTCGACCAGACCCGGGCCCGCGTGGTCGCGCCGGCCACCCCCGCCGCCGGCCCGGACCGGCACCAGACCCAGGGGGCGCAGGGCACGGTCCATCTCGGCGACCGTGCGGTCGTCGAACCCGGCCACGGCCAGGGGAATCGCCACGGGCCGAAGCTGGGACGCGACGCCGTCAGACGGCGGCGCCACGGGGACGCCGCCGAACGCGGCCGCCAGCGTGCCCGTCGCGGGCCGCTGGGCCGCCCCCGTCGCTTCCTGACCGTCCTGGCCCAGTTGGCCTCCCAGGGCCAGCGTCAGCGCGTGCAGGCCGTCGCCGGCGTCGGCGCGCTCCAGTCCGGGGTTGCGCTGCGGGCGGTGCCGCTCGGCCAGCATCGACTCGATCGGGGTGACGCCCGCCAGCGGCTCCTTCGCGAAGTTCCAGCCGTAGGCCACGGCGCCGATCAGCTTGCCGTCCACATAGACGGGACTGCCGCTCATGCCGGCCGCGATGCCGGACTGCTGCAGGCGCGGGTCCTCGGCGCGAACCAGGATCACGTCCAGCTTCGGCAGGAAGTTCCGCAGCACCGAGACCACCCGGACCTTGAACGGCTCGGGCTTGCGGCCCTGGAAGACCGTCAGGGCCTGACCCACCATGCCAGGGCGGACCTCCGAGAGCGGCATGATGGGGGGCGGCGGGCCGGCGGCCACCCGGGTTTGGGTGGTGGTGGCATGCCCAGGGACCGCCGCCTGGGCCCCGGCGGGTGGCGCGGCCAGCCCGATCGCCAGCAGTGTCAGGACCGCCAGCAGGGGCCCGGCCGCAACGGCCAGCTGCTCTGTCGATCGACGCGGAAGCCAGGCCCGTCGCAAGGTCGCGATCGTACCACGCGGCGCGACGGCGCCAGGCGCGTTGACAGTCGTTCGGCCAGGTCGGATATTAAGCGTTCGGCCCCCGTTCGGGGTGCCGCGTCCCCAAGGAGGCGCCCCGCAATGAAACTCGTCTTGGCAGGCATCACGCTTCTCGTCGCGACCATCGCCGTCGGCGTCGGCTGTGGGCCCAAGGAAACCTACTGCTACGAGCAAATGGATACCTGCGAGCACGTCAAGAAGGCGATCGAGCAGGACGCGGAGTGGGAGGCGCCGCCGGATGCGGATGCCCTCTCTCAGACCTGCTTCAACTCCACCGGCCAGGAGATTCAATGTCCCGGCTGAGGGGGTTGAGTTAGTCCCGCGCCAAACACCATGAAGCGATTTCGCGCGGCGGTGGTCGGCGGCAGCGGCTACGGCGGCGCCGAGATCATCCGCCGGCTGCTGCTCCACCCCGAGGTCGAGCTGGTGCGCGTGGCCAGCATCGACCACGTGGGCGAGCCGGTGGGCGCCGTCCATCTCTCGCTGACGGGCCGGACGCCGCTGCGGTTCGAGAACCTGTCGCCGGCCGAGGCCGCCGCCGGCTGCGACGTGGTGCTGATGGGCCTGCCCCACAAGGTCAGCGCCGACAAGGCGCCCGCGGTGCTGGCGGCAGGGGCCAAGGTGGTCGACATGTCCGGCGACTTCCGGCTGCGCGACGCCGCCTCGTACGCCCGCTACTACGGCGTCGGCCATCCGCGCCCCGAGCTTCTGGGCACGTTCGTCTACGGATTGCCCGAGCTGAACCGGGACGCCATTCGCACCGCGCGCGCGGTCGCCTCGCCGGGCTGCTTCGCCACGACGATCGAGCTGGGGCTGTTGCCGCTGGCGCGCGCCGGGAAGCTGCGCGGCCTGCTGCACGTGGTGGGCGTGACCGGCTCCTCGGGCAGCGGCGTCGCGCCTTCCGCCGGCACGCACCACCCGGTGCGGGCGGTCAACCTGAAGACGTACAAGGTGCTGGACCACCAGCACACGCCCGAGATCCTGGAGACGCTGGCGGCGGCCGGCGCGCCCGACGTGCAGCTGCGCTTCGTCCCGGTCTCGGCGCCGCTGTCGCGCGGCATCCTGGTCAGCACCTTCGTCGAGGTCGACGCCGCCGAGACGATCGATTCGCTGGCCGCGCTGTACGCGGCGTCGTACGACGGGGAACCGTTCGTTCGCTACGTGCGCGATCGCCTGCCCGAGGTGGCGGCGGTGTCCGGTTCGAACTTCGCCGAGGTCGGGTTCACGCTGGGCGAACCCCACGGCGCGACGCGGACGCTGGTGGTGGTCAGCGCCACCGACAACCTGATCAAGGGCGGCGCTGGCCAGGCCATCCAGAACATGAACCTGATGCTGGGCCTGCCCGAGACGCTGTCGCTGGAAGACCCCGGCCCATGGCCGTGAGCGTAGCGGCCCGTCGCGGGAGGGTCTGGGAACCCTTTCAGGGTTCCCAATGTTGATTGTCGTAAAGCTGGGCGGCGACGTTTTCGAGCCGGCGCTGCTCGCGTCCGTGGCGGCCGAGGTTCACGCCGTCCTGGCGGCGGGATGGCGCCCCCTGATCGTGCACGGCGGGGGCCCGCAAGCGACGGCGCTGTCCGAGAGGCTGGGTCTGACGCCGGTGCTGGTCGGCGGCCGGCGCGTGACCGACGCGCCGACCCTGGACGTGATGAAGATGGTCGTGGCCGGCAAGCTGAACGTCGAGCTGGTCGCCGCCCTGCGCGCGGCCGGCGTGGCGGCCGTGGGCCTGTCGGGCAGCAGCGGCGTGGTGCGCGCCGTGAAGCGGCCACCGCGGGTGGTGGCCGGTGGCGGCGACGGGCCGGTCGACTTCGGCTGGGTGGGCGACGTCGTCGGGTTCGACCTGCCCCTGCTGCGATCGTTGCAGGACGGTGGCTATCTGCCGGTCGTGGCCAGCCTGGGTCTGGCCGAGCCCGGCGTCTGCCTGAACATCAACGCCGACGTGGTGGCCAGCCAGCTGGCGGCGGCCTCGGGAGCGGCGGCCCTGGTGGCCATCACGCGCGTGGGCGGGGTCCGACGCGACAAGGACGACCCGGCCACGCGTATCCCCCGCCTGACCGTCGCGCAGGCGCGCGCCGCCATCGCCGACGGCACCGTGCGCGGCGGCATGATCCCGAAGCTCGAGGAGGCGTTCGCGCCGCTGGCGGCCGGCGTGCCCGCCGTGCACATCGTCGCGCCGGGCGAGCTGGTGGCGGCGCTGGCGACCCCGGGCGCCTCGGGCACCGTCCTGGTCGCCTGAGGACCGGTTTGTCGCGTTCTGGCCCGGCGGGAGCGATACTGGGGCCGGCCACCTCATGGGTCGGATCCAGAACCATTTTCGGAACAAGCTGGTGGCCGGCGCGCTGGCCGCCATCCCGGTGGCGCTGACCGCGTTCATCCTGTGGTACGTCGACAGCCGGGCGCGGTCGCTGATCGGCATCCGTTATCCGCTGGCGGGGCTGGCCGTCGGCGTGGTGGGCCTGTATCTGCTGGGCCTGTTCGTGACCAGCCTGGTCGGGCGCTGGGTGCTGACCGGGGCCGACATGCTGCTGGTCCACATCCCAGGGCTGCGCGACCTTTACCAGTCCTGGAAGCAGGTGGCGTTCTCTCCCGAGGGGGACGAGGGGATCTTCGCGCGCGTGGTGCTGATCCCCGACGAGAGCGGGCGCCTGCGCATGATGGGGTTCTCGATGCGCCGGCCGTTGGACGGCGATCCCGAGACCACCTGCGTGTTCGTGCCGAATGCTCCCAATCCGACGACGGGCCGGCTGTACTTCGCCCCCACCCGCGACTGCCTGATGCTGGACCTGCCCACGCGGGTGGCGCTGAAGGTGCTGATCTCGGGCGGTAACTACGTGCCCGCCGACATCGGGCGGCAGCTGGCGCAGCACCGGGCGCTTGGCGAACCCGTTTCTCCGGGTCATGCTGGGTCCTCCCCATGACCGACCGGATCCCCCGTAGACGAGCCCTGGTGGCGGCGCTGGCCCTGGGCCTGGCGCTGGTCGCGGGCGCACGAAGCGTGCAGGCGGGGGCGCGGCCGCGCGCCGGCGACAGGGCGCCCGCGTTCACCCTGAAGACGGTCGACAAAGGCGAGGCGCGGACGCTGGACCGGTTGCTGAAGGACGGCTCGACACGCGGCGCGGTGATGGTGTTCGTGTCCAGCAAGTGCCCGTACGTGGCGCAGGCGCGACAGCCGCTGGCCGACCTGTTCCACACCTACGGCGCCAAGGTCGCGTTCGTGGGCGTGAACGCCAATCAGAACGAGAACCCTGACGACGTCAGGGCCGACGCCACCGCCAACTACCCGTTCCCCGTGCTGCGCGACGAGGACGCGAAGGTCGCCGAGCTGTACGGCGCCGAGCGCACGCCCGAGGTCTTCCTGATCGACGCCGGTGGCGTGATCCGCTACCACGGCGGCGTCGCCGAGCTGGGCGCGGCGCTGTCCGACTTCATGGCCGCGCACGCCATCGCCAAGCCCGAGGCCAGGGCGTTCGGATGCACGATCAAGCGAAAGCCTTGAAAATGAAAGGTGCCGGCGCGCGCAGGCAGCGGCCATCGCGTCTGGTCGGGGGCGCCAGGAACGCGCTGGTGATGGCGCTGGCGCTGGGCCCCTGGTCCGCGTTCGCCGGCGCGAACGGCGCGGGGGGAAAGTCGGCGCCGCGGGCGGCGAAGCCGCCGCTGGCGGCCGACCAGCTGACGCCGCTGGACGTGTCCGGTCTGGGGGAGCAGCTGCGCAAGGCGCGGGGGCGAGATCTGTTCATTCACCTGTGGGCCAGCTGGTGCGGCCCCTGCCTGGAAGAGCTGCCCGAGGTCGATCGCTTCGCCCGCGAGGCGCGCGCCCGCGGCGCCACCTTCCTCTCCGTGTCCCTGGACGATCCCAAGCGCGCCGCGCACGTTCTGGACGTGCTGCACCGCCGCGCCCCCAACCTGACACCGTACGTGGCCCGGTTCGAGGACCCCGACAAGTTCATCGCCTTCTTCTCGACCGAGTGGGAGGGGGCGATCCCGGCCCTGTTTTCGTACGACCGCCAGGGCCACCTGCGCGGCAGCGTCATCGGCGAGATCGAGAACGCCGACATCCGCCGCATGCTGGCCGACATCTCGATCGCGCCGCCCGACTCGGACTCAGGTCGTTCTCGATAGCGCGGCTATCTCGCAGCGGCTGCGCGCGACGTCGCCGTGCCGGCAATCGGCGCCACCAAGTCATTGACAGAAACCTCGATCTCGCGCGCGTCATCGGGGTCGGCCGATTCGATCCGCACGCGAAGGAGTTGCCCGCCGCTGGACGCGATGTGGCCACGGTCCTCAATGACGCGGCCGGTCTGTAGACGACCGCCGAACTTGAATTGCACAACATCTCCAATTCGAGCGCGTCCCATTGTCCTAGAGGTTAGCACGTCACCACGGACTGCTTTTGGCGATCGCAGTCAGATGTCCGGCGAGGGCCTTGTCGAAAATGCGCGCGAGCCCTTGGCATGCTGATCGCCACCGCCTCACCTCCCGCAGGCGTACCTGGTTGGCACCGACCGATTTGAAGTCCTGGTGTCCGATTGCGTTTCGCCAGCTATTGAGTGTCTCGAGTTCCTTCTGCCAACTGGCAGCCCGTTTGTCGTACTGCTTGACCTGCGACCAGAACGGCATCCCCAAGCGTCCGAAATCATGGCCCAAGTTGCCCGGATTTGGGTTCCCCGAATCCAGCTTCCGCTGGGACGCCAGGCTCGCCACGGCGGCCCCAATTCCATCAAGACCGCCCGCGGCCGATACCAGAAAGTCGACACACTCAGAGTGAAGATCCCGACAGAACCCCTGGAACTGCGATGACAGCATGACCACGTATGCGTGGTTGATTTGTTCCGTGGCGTATCGCCGACCAGGACCAGATCCGCCTACCGCCTGGTGGGCAGCTTCGATCTCGTCGAGCTTCGTCGCGCGGTGACCGAGCCAGGCATCCAGCGAGTTGGACGGCACGAGCGCGATGTTCGTTCGAGCCAACGACAGGCGCAAAAATATTCGTCAGCGAAAGTTCAGCACCACGATCTCGGCGCCGGGGCGTGACTTCACCGCCGTGATCGGCAGCGCGTTTCCTTCCAGGCGGCGCACGTTGGCCTTGCCGGTCAGGAAGTCGTCGACCGTGGCCAGCTGCGAGATCGTGGAGGCCGCCGTGCGGTAGTGCATGGGCACGATCACCAGGCGCGGGCGCAGCTGATCGATCACGCGCGTCGCCTGCGCGGCGTCGATGGTGAAGTGCCCGCCCACCGGCACCAGCACCACATCGACCGAGCCGATCGCCGACAGCTCGTCATCGTCCAGCGTATGGCCCAGGTCACCCAGGTGGGCGATGCGCAGGCCACCGCTCTCGAACACGAACACCGCGTTCAGGCCCCGCTCGGCCCCGCGCTTGTCGTCGTGGTACGTGCCGACCGAGCGGATGGTGATGTCCTTCACCTTGTCGTCGATCTTCGTCCAGCCCTTCTTGTCGGCGGTCAGGCCGCGGAAGATGCGGGGCCGGCCGGTGACCAGGGCGACGTTGTTGTGGTCGGGGTGCTCGTGGCTGATGGTGACGGCGTCGGCGCGCAGGCCCACCGGCAGTTCGTAGCCGATCCCCTTGGGGAGGGGATCCGTCACCACGCGGGTGCCGGCGGCGGTCTCGATCAGGAAGCAGGACTGTCCAAACCAGGTCAGCGTCAGCTTGGCGGGCGCGGCGTCGGCCTGGCGCGCCGTCGCGTGGGTCAGGCCCAGCCACAGCACCAGCAGCGCCGCCACGAACCCGGGGCGTGCCCACCCGGGGAAGCCCCGGTGAAACGGTCTCGTCATGGCTCGATGATAGTCCCGCCGCCCGGTGGACGCGCCGGCCACCTCCCAACACCTCGTCCCCGCGGCGCGGTGGCGGCGATCGTGAACGCGACACCGGAGAAGATCAGCCCCGCGCCCAGCAGGAAGCTGGGCGTCAGTTGCTCGCCCAGAAAAACGATCCCGAACACGACGGTGATGGGGACGGTCAGCTGCGAGATGATGCCGCTCTGCACGCCGGTCAGGTGACCGATCGCCTCGGTCATCACCAGCTGCGCGCCCACGCTGGCGCCCGCCACCAGCGCCAGCAGGCCCCACTCGGGCCCGCGCGGCGCCAGCCAGGCGGCGCCGGGGGCGAAGGCCAGGGGCGCGGACACCAGCGTGCCCAGCGCCGAAAACGACAGAAACACGCTCCACGAGGTCTCCGGCGGGGGACCGCCGGGCAGGGGGCGGCGCGACGCCCGGATCGAGGTGACGGCGACGCCGGAGCCGATCGCCGATGCGATCCCCAGCAGCTCGCCCCGCCAGGCGTGCAGCGCCAGCTCACGCACGCCCACGATGATCGCCACGCCCGCCACGGTCAGCGCCAGCGCTCCCAGCGCGCCCCGGCGTGGCCGCTCGGCCAGCAGCAGCCACGAGAACAGCATCGTGAACACGGGCTGCGTCTGATTCAGCAGCGTGGCCACGCCCACCGGCGTGAGCCGGATCGACGCGAAGTAGGTGACCACCGCGACGCCGCCGAAGAAGCCGCGCATCAGCAGCCAGTCCCAGCGCCGCGGCTTCAGCATCGAACGGCCCTGGGCGCGCCCCAGCGCGGTCACGACCGCCACCACCACCACGCCCACCGCGAACCGCACCAGCGAGACCTCGGCGCCCGGCAGCCGCCGCGTCACCACCTTCGTGCCCGCCGCCATCACCGCGAACAGCGCGGACGACAGCAGCAGGCGCAGGGCCGCGCGCCGCGCGTGCGCCGGCGAGGCCAGTGCTGGCGGTGATCGGTGAGCGGGGGGCGCGGGCAAGGGGGTTGCACCATATCCGAGACGCGACTCCCCGGGTCGTCCCTCTCGAAAAGCTGAGGGGGGCCTCTCACAATTCGGCGCCACCACGGCCTGGAGACCCGCGCCGTCCGGCGTCTGGCGCGGGGCGGAGCGGTGGCATTGGGCTTGCCTTCGGGCAGGGGGGTCTGCATCGACGACGAGAGGACGCCCATGAAAAGCACCCCGCTGGCCCTGTCCGTGGCCCTGACCGCCTTCACCGCCTGCTCTTCAGGGCCGACCGCGCGGACCCCCGGGCAGACGGATTTCGTGTCCGCGCCGCCCGCCGGCAGCGCCGCATCATCGTCATTCGGCGGCCCCCAGGGCACGGCCAGTGGCTCCAAGAACGGCGCCGTGCCGGCCGCGCCCGGGGCCAGTGACGCGTCCAGCGCCCCCCGCACCGTCGAGGAGACGGACCTATACCGGCTGGAGGGCGACCGCCTGTACTACCTGAACTCCTATCGGGGGCTGATGGTGTTCGACGTCTCGGACGTCGACCATCCGGCGCTGCTGGGCCGCTCGGCCATCTATGGCACGCCGGTGGACATGATCGTGCGCAACGGCGTGGCCATCGTCGTGGTCGCCGACTGGTACGGCCAGCTCGACGACGGCACGCCTTTCCACGGCTCCATCGTGCGCGGGCTGGACGCGACCGACCCCACGAACATCAAGGTGCTGGGCGAGGCGAAGCTGGGGGGCTGGGTGCGCGACGACAGGGTGGTGGGCGACGTCATCTACGCCGTCAGCGAGGACTATGGCTGGGTGTACGGCTGGGGCGACGTCGTCAGCTCGACCTCCGCGAACGTGGAGACCGTGGTCGTCTCGTCGGTCAGCTTCGCCAACAACGTGATCTCTTCCGTCAGCCGGGCCGACTTTCCCGGGTACACCGGGGTCTTCAACGTCACGCCGAGCTCGATCTTGCTGGCCCACGACGCGCCCCCGGCGGCGAACGGCACGCCCAGCAACCAGACGCAGCTCCTGTACCTCGACATCTCCGATCCGGCCGGCCAGATCGTCCAGCGCGGATCGCTGACCGTGAATGGTCAGGTGCAAGGGTGGGGCGCCGACAACGGTCGCTGGAACCTGGACTTCGCGGATGGGCACACGGCCCACGTGGTGGGCTGCGCCGGGAACGGCTACGGCTACTGCGACAGCACGGCGGGCTACGTGCTGTCGGTGGCCGACTTCAGCGACCCCGACGCGCCGGCCCTGACGGCGCAGCTGATGATCCCGTCGACCGGCTGGAGCGTGGCGGCCCGCTTCGACAGCAACCGGCTGTACCTGTCGCCCGACGGCGGCTACCTGTACGGCAGCTCGACGTCGACGCCGTTCCAGGTTTACGACCTGACGGATCCGAAGGCGCCCGCGCTGGCCGGCACGTTGTCGATCCCGGGGACGGTGTGGAACATCCTGCCGGCGCCCGAGCTCCGGCTGTTCGCGCTGGGCGGCGACTACGCGGGCGGCAACAGCGGTTCGTCGGTGTCGCTGAAATATCTCGACGTCACCACCCCGGCGGCGCCGCAGCTGCTGGGCACGTCCACCTTCGGCACGGGCTGGGCATGGACGCCGGCGGCGGGGACGTTCAAGGCGTTCACCATGGACGCCAGCAAGGGCTTGGTGGTGTTGCCGTTCTCGGGCTGGGACCAGAACGCGCAGAAGTACAACGACGGCCTGCAGCTGATCGACTTCACCGCCTCGACCATCACCACGGGCGGCGCCGCCCTGACCCGCGGCTGGGTCGAGCGGGGGATCTTCGTGAAGAACCGCCTGGTGTCGCTCTCGGACCTTTCGCTGGCGGTGATCGACTACACGAATCACGCGGCGCCCATCGTGACCAACGAGCTGACGCTGGCCCGCAACGTCATCACCGCGCAGCCCCAGGGCACGAACATCGCCGAGATCTCCAGCGACTGGTGGGACAACGACGTGTCGTGGTCCGAGGTCCGCCTGCTGCCCGCCGCCGCCGCCGAGGAGACGACCGACCAGGGGAACGTCCCCACGCTGCGGGTCGACGGCGTCAACGCGCGCGTGTTCATGAACGGAACGTTCGCCTACGTGGTCACGAACGTGCGCGTGCCCGCGACCTGCGACGACCACGGGCGGCCCACGGGGCCCGCGCCGGCGGGCAGCGCCCCCGGTTGCTACGGCCGCGCCCAGCAGGTGCAGGTGGTCGACCTGACGAACGGCATCCAGCCGCGGGGCAAGATCCAGCTGCCGATGGATCCCTGGTCGTGGTACGGCTGGGGCTGGCTCGGCTGCTGGTACTACGACTGGTTCTGGGGCGACGAGATGGTCCAGGTGCAGGGGAACGCGCTGGCATTCCGTCGCTGGGAGCCGGTGTACGACGCGAAGGGCACTTACCTCGACACGAACAGCGCCCTGTGGATCGTCGATCTGACGAGGCCGGACGAGCCGGCCGTTGC